>JACLAC010018460.1_pt1 | contig 60894 bp, 52 predicted proteins | sample 8027881 | NCBI WGS metagenome assembly JACLAC01 (sample SAMN15725517, study PRJNA655200) | protist metagenome | isolation source: fluorescence activated cell sorting (FACS) single amplified genomes of... | place: Spain: Blaines Bay Microbial Observatory, Mediterranean Sea | collected 2016-01-19
AATTTAGACATTCAAATAATAATCTCAACTGGTCGACGATTTTGGACAGCCAGACAAAAAGTCACACCTCTTGGTTTACAAGATCTCATTCTTTCTTGTCATAATGGTATCCTGTTAAAACGTTTCAATGGTGAGTTGCTGTATCATTGTTTATTAGATTTAGAATTTGCCAAATCGGTGGTAGCTTTCGCGAAGTCAAGAGGTTTATATCCGATCGTATTTGAAAGTGTTGCTGATAATAGTCGGGTCTTAGTAGAACCTTTTGAATCTATGAAAACAGGTTATTTACATGATAAGGAAACCATAGCTTATTTAAAGGAAAGCCAGACGAATACATGCTTTTTTGATGATCTTAGCCGACAAATCACAGGAAACATCATCGAGGTGGTATGTGTAATCCCAGCCAAAGAAACAAAAGAGACCTCTCAGGTTTTTGAGCAGCGTTTTGGGTCAGCAATCAAAACAATTGTGGCGACAGTGCCGAACCCAAATCGATCTTTTTTTAGCGTCGCAAATTCACAAGCTGGGAAAAGTGGACCACTCAAGTTTTGGGCTGACCAAAATGGTATTGACCACCGATCGGTATTGGCCGTTGGTGATAATTATAATGACTTAGACATGTTGCAATATGCTGGTATAGGGGTCCTAATGGGAAATGCTGATCCTGAATTACAACAGATTGGGTCTAAACTTAGCTTCGAACTGACTGATCGAAATGACCAAGACGGACTAGCCAAGACCTTAGAAAGGCACATATTGTCCTAAAAGCAGATGTGTCTCAAGCTACCAATTACCAAACAACATTTTAGTTCCTGGTTCCACCTTCTCTCTCAGTTTATCAGGACAACAGCTTACCTTTCCATTTGTTTATCATTGCTAGCTGACGAAGTATATTCGAAAACGATTCAAGTTCCACAACAGCAATTAACAATACAAGCTGCTATAGATCTGAGCGCTGACGGAGATATTGTTCTAGTAGCCGACGGAATTTATACAGGGTTAGGCAATGTTAATCTGGATTTCAAGGGTAAATCCATCACAGTTAAGTCTGCTAATGGAGCTCAATCTTGTGTTATCGACTGCCAAAAGGTTAGTTCCAGTCGTGGTTTCTTATTCCAGAACCAAGAGAGTCAAAGTTCTGTGTTAAGTGGTTTTACTATCCGGAACGGTAATGTCATAAATGACAACGGCGGTGGTATTTATTGTATCTCCGCTTCTCCAACGATTATCAGTTGTATTCTAACCCAAAATGTAGCCGCAGCAGGAGGAGGGATTTTCTGCCAAGATTCAGATGCTATGATTAGTAACTGTTTGATTTCGGAAAATCAGGCTAAAGGAGGTGGTGGGGTCGAAGCACACCAAGGAACACCAACTATCACTGGTTGCCAAATTACCAATAATAGAGCTAATAGGGATGGTGGTGGACTTAATGTAAAGCGGGCTTCAGTTATAGTAACTAATACTGTTTTTTCTAATAATCAGGCTGATTATGGAGGAGGTGGTGTAGCTTTCAGTTCAGATTCGCTGATGTTTCTAAATTGTAATACGATAACCGATAATCAAGCGATGTTCGGTGGTGGAATTTATGGTAGTAATTCTGATCTTCTCTTAGTTAATTCAATTCTGTACCAAAATATAGAAACCCGTAATAATCAAGCCGAACAAATGGAGTTTCTTACATCGGGACAACCAATCGTAGTTGACATTTCATATAGCCTGATTCAAGGTGGAAAAGCTTCCGTCATTACCGGTAAGATGGCCACCATGAAATGGGGAGCTGGCAATATTAATGCAAACCCCAAATTTGTGAGCCCTACCACTGGAGACTACCGTTTACAAGATGAATCACCAGCTATAGGTAGTGGAATCAAAGATGAAAGTATGCCCACAGTTGATATTGAGGGACAAGATAGGCCATTTCCGAGCCAAACTCAACCTGACCTTGGGGCTTACGAAAATGGTCGAGGCCAAAGACTTGAGACTCAACCGATTGAAACCGAAACTTTTCCTGATGTGTTGATTGATACTAACAAAGGAAAAATTCGACTCACTGTCTATCCTGAGTCCGCACCATTGACAGTCAAAAATTTTTATAAGCTTATCCGACAACAATTTTATGACGGACTAACCTTCCATCGCTACGAAGAAGGTTTTGTAATTCAAGGTGGCTGTCCGTTAGGTAATGGAAGCGGCGGACCAGGCTGGACAATCAAAGGTGAATTTCAGGATCCTAAGTTGAAAGCTAAAATGCCCAAACACATCCGAGGCGTTTTAGCTATGGCTAGATCTACAGACCCAGATTCAGCTGGGAGTCAGTTTTATATTTGTTTAGCTGATGTCCCTCAATTAGATGGTAACTACACAGCTTTTGGTCGGGTTGTAGGTGAGGGAATGGCAGTGGTAGACAAATTGAGTCAAGGGGATAAAATGCTATCAGTCCGACTCATGGAAGAGGTTCCTGAGGTTCTGGTACCAACCAAAATGACGATTACTCCTCGAAAGAATAGTTTGCCAGCGGACGGTACATCAGTTACTCCTATTGACATTACGATTCTAGATCAGAATGGTCATGGATTGGCTAACCAAAAAATCGAGCTAGAGGCAAGCTTGGGTTATGTTTCGTTGGTGGAAGATCATGGGGATGGCACCTACACGGTAAAATATACGGCCGGAACTGAAAAAGGACAGGAAAACCTGATTGTCGAGACCGATGGGCCAATAGGTATGAGCTTAATCAGATTGACCGAACCAATGCGACCGATGAAAATGAAAGTAGTAGTTACCGATAGGTCATTACCTGCAGACGGGAAATCGACAACAAAAGTTGAAATATCCATATTCGATCAAATGGATAAAGGGCTAGAAGGTCAACAAATTGAAATGTTAGCTACTACAGGATCCTTGACGGATTTAGTAGATAATGGGAATGGAACCTATACCGCTACCTACACTAGTGGAACCGAAATTGGGTCAGCTCAACTGAGCTTAAAAACTGACAATGAGCAACTCAGCCAAGTTACTGTTCGACTCTCTGAACCTGCTGTCTTGTCACAAGGTGAGTTTAAAGTGGAAATTGAGAGTCCAGTACAGTCTGTCCAAATTGGTGACCAACCCCAGACGGAAATTACAGTTTTGGCTGAAGATGGGTTTACTGACACTATTTTTTTATTCTTAGCTGGTCTGCCAAAGGGTATTTCCGCTCAAATCCAACCCCCTTCGGTTGATATCAATGAAGAAAATAAACAAGCAAACGCCATGCTCCAGCTCACTATTAGCCCAGATGCTGAAACAACGGGTCGAGCTTTTGTTCTTTTAGCTACGGGTTCAGACACTGGTCAAACAAGGCGTAAGCAAATGACCGTAATTGTCTCACCATCAACAAAGCCTTTTGCTCTCATGGACCTCAAGATAACTCCTATTAATCCAACCGTGGGTCAGTCCGTTTTGGTTTCGGCACATCTTACTATACAACCAATTAAAACGATTGTGTCTCCTGTACCAAAAGTAGATCAACTATCACTGAAATTATTATTGGCCGATCCACATGAGAAATCCATCCAACATTTGGCTAAAACTGATGCAGAAGGAAAAGTCGAGTTTTGGCAATTGGTAGAGAATTCAGGACGATGGAAGGTTAGTGTGCATTTTGATGGAACGAATCTAATTAAACCTATCGTACAGGAAATAACATTTTTGACTGGATCAGCGGAAACAAATCTAAAATGGGGCACTCCTGCAAAAATAACTTTAGGACAAGAAGTTAAGATCAGTGGACATCTTCGTCTAAAAAACTCACCTCATACAGGAGTAGCCAGTCAGTTTGTTGACTTAACTGCATTTCTACCGGAAACTTCGGAAATAATTACCTTTCGAGTTCAAACTAATAGGGATGGTTATTTTGAGCAACCAGTTCTGGCTGACCAAGTAGGTATTTGGGAATTGACAGTGAATTGGCTAGGTAATAGGAACTATCAAAAATCCAATAACCATCGCCAATTATCAGTCGTTCTACCATCTAAAAAACCTGAGTTAGTCGGAGATACCAATGGAGATGGATTGACCAATATTTTCGATTTGGTTATGGTGGCTGGTCAATTTGGGGCGACTGGCCCGAATTTAGCGGGAGATATTAATAAAGACAATCTGATAAATATATTTGATTTAGTCTTGGTCGCCAATAATTTTGGCCAAACGTTATCTGGCGCACCGAATCAGATCAAACTAGCATTGACTAACCAACAAACAAATCGGTTGTCGCACGTAATAAAGCAGTTACAGAACAAAATTGATTTATCAGTAATTGAAGCTAGCATTTTAGAATTGCTAATACCCTTTGTTAAACAACAGACTCCCGATGTAACAAAACTGTTGACGAATTATCCTAACCCGTTTAACCCAGAAACTTGGATACCCTTTCAGTTAAGCAATAATTCGATTGTGACGATCACAATTTATAGTATCGAAGGATATTTGATTCGGCAGTTCAACCTAGGACAAAAATTGGCTGGTCGTTATTTAAGCCAAAAACAAGCTATTTACTGGAATGGAAAATCACAAGCAGGCGAAACCATGGGAAGCGGAACCTACTTTTATCAATTGCAAGCAGGCGACTACATAGAAGTACGAAAAATGCTAATTTTAAAATAAACCTCTAATTTCAAGCCTAGGTAGTCTAATTCCGATATAGCTTACTTCCAAATCCTTTGCGAAAACATCGAACTGCGTCAAAATATTGATTTGAATTGGTGATTATATGAGTACATGTAGAGGAGTTGTATTTTTTGAAGGTGAGCAAGTATTGGCAATAAAAAAATTCCCAATACCTGAGCCCAAACAGGGTGAATTACTTGTTAAAGTTGAAGCTTGCACAATTTGTGGAAGTGATATCCATACCATTCAAGGGAAACGAAGTGAAAAATCACCAACGATTCTGGGGCATGAAGTTGTCGGCACGATTATTGATTTATCCAGCCCGGTCCATGATTTTAATGGTTTACAACTAGAAGTTGGGCACCGAATTACTTGGTCAGTTTGCTTCAGTTGCCGGGATTGTGATCGATGTCGAAACGATATGCCACAAAAGTGTCGCTACTTGAAGAAGTTCGGACATGAGTATGTAGATGAAGATGGACCTTTACTTGGTGGTTTTTCGGACATTGTTTTATTACCGGCACAAGCTACTGTGTTCCAGATTTCTCCTGAAATAAAATCAACAGTAATTTGTCCTGTAAATTGTGCGACAGCGACCGTAATCGCATCTATGGAGCTAGCTGGAAAAGTAAAGAACAAGAGAGTTCTAATTATTGGTGCAGGAATGTTGGGTTTAACAGCTGGAGCATACTGTAATTCTAGAAAAGCTAAGGAAATTGTATTTCTTGATCAGAATAAGAAACGAATTGAGTTGTCTAAGTCGTTCGGTGCAACCAAAATTGGAAATTCGTTTACAGATTGTATGGATGATAATGCCGACGCTTTTGATCTCGTTTTTGATTTTGCAGGTTCAACCCAATTAATTCAACGGTCAGTAGATTTTCTCACTATTGGTGGTAAATTAATCTTGGTTGGAACGGTAATGCCTGCACCTGAATTAACTCTCAAACCGGAGTCATTAGTTAGAAAATTGATCTCAATATATGGAGTACATAATTATCGTCCGGAACACCTAAATAAAGCTATTGAATTTCTTTTGGAACAAGCTGATAATTATCCATTTTCTGAACTTGTTGAAAGATCTTTTCCCTTAGAAAAGATCAACGAGGCTATCGAATTTGCAACTAATTTCAAGCCTCTTCGAGTTATGATAGAACCATAAGTGTGTTTCATAGCACCGATTGATGATCATTTTAATGAATAACTATCTATTAGCCAAATTAACAGAGTGAAGAAAAATTGAAAAAATATGACGTAGCGATAGTAGGTGCTGGCATTGTAGGGCTTGCTCATGCTTTTCAGGCTGCAAAACGAGGACTCAAAGCTATTGTCTTCGAAAGAACAGACCAGGCTGAAGGTGCATCGGTACGAAATTTCGGTATGGTTTGGCCAATCGGCCAGAATGCAGGTGAGCTATATGATATCGCACTTTTGTCACGACAGATTTGGCTAGAGCTAAATGACGAAAAAGTTGTCGAAGTGGACGAGTGTGGATCTATCCACCTAGCCCATCATTCTGATGAGATGATCTTATTGGAAGAGTTTGTCAGTCAAAATACTCATCAATCTGAAATTATTGATGCTACGGAAGTTATTAATCGATCAGTGCTCGTCAACAAATCTCGGCTACTGGGTGGAATGTATTCTCCAACTGAATTGCGAATTAACCCTCGGACAGCTTCTCACAAAATTGCGAACTGGCTGTCAAAAAAATCTAATGTTGAGATTCAGTTTAATACTTCAATTATCAAAATTGAGAATAATCGAATGATTTCCTCCGACAGCAGATCTTGGGAAGCCAATAAAATCATGATATGTAGTGGTAGCGATTTAAAAACCTTATACCCAGATGAGTTTATAAAATCTAAGTTAGTCCTGTGTAAACTGCAGATGCTTAAATCTGTATCTCAAAGAAAACTGCTGAATACCCAGACACCACATCTTGCTAGCGGGCTGACTCTGCGCCACTATAGTTGTTTTGAAAATTGTACTTCTCTAGAAAAATTGAAACAAAGAATTCAATCGGAAACACCAGAATTAGATTTATTTGGCATTCATGTGTTAGCATCTCAGTTTCCCAATGGTGAGGTCATTCTGGGGGATTCCCACGAATATGGGGATCAAATTACACCATTCAATAAAACAGAAATTGACGAATTAATGATTCGCGAGCTCAAGAAAGTCATTAGGTTGGATGACTGGACAATAAAAGAGCGATGGTATGGTGTGTATGCAAAGCATCCAGAATTACCCGTATTTGATCATCGTGTTAACGACTGTGTTTCCTTATTCGTCGGTACAAGTGGTGCAGGAATGACAATGGCTTTTGGATTAGCAGATCGATATTGGAACAACTTAAGTAGGAATTAAAATGCCATCATTAAAACACCTCAAGGCTATTGTATTTGACTGGGCAGGAACAATGATTGATCACGGAAGCCGAGCTCCAGCAATCGTTTTTCAAGAAATTTTTCGGCAACGAGGAATAGAAATAACTATTGACCAAGCACGAGAACCGATGGGAATGGCAAAACGAGAACATATTTTAGCTATTACTCAAATGCCAGATATTCAGAAAAAATGGGTTGACAAATTTGGTAGATCGGCCGCTGATTCGGATATTGACGAAATGTATAAACAGTTCTTACCGTTACAAAAAGAAACGTTAAAGGATCATAGCCAAATGATCCAAGGTGCCACGAAAGCGGCAGAATTATGCCGAGATCTTGGGTTAAAAATTGGATCGAGTACGGGGTACACGAGAGAATTAATGGCCGATGTTTCGACCATTGCGAAAGAACAAGGATATGAACCTGACCTAATTCTTTGTGCTGAAGATGCACCACGTGGTAGACCAGCACCCTACTTGCTATACGAAGCATCAAAACGACTGGATGTTTATCCAATGTCTACAATTGTGAAGGTTGACGATACAATACTCGGAATTAAGGCAGGGGTGAATGCAGGCTGTTGGAACGTTGGAATTACACGGACTGGGAATTTATTAGGCCTCTCTTCGGAAGAGGTAGAAGGACTGACGGAAGGTCAACGGGATCACATGATTTCTTCAGTGGGAGAGCTAATGTTGAATGCAGGTGCACATTTTATAGTTGAGTCTGTGGAAGATATTGAAATGGCTTTAACATACTTTGATGAGTTACTAGATCAAGGCGCTTCTCCAAACGATTTTACTTTTTGCTCATACCTTATAAATTGGTCCAATACAATGAGTGGCTAAGGTACCTATTTTTCTCATGACTGAAGAAATCTACTGGTCTGGGTTACTTTTTTCAGTTGATATTTCCTAAAGTCTCAACATAGGACAAGGATCTGTAATACTATTGATAAAAATTCAGCGGCGCAACTCAGTTTAAAGTCAGAAAACATCTTTCTTCAGACCACACAAAAGTCCTCTGAATAAGAATGAATCGTCGGTTTTGATAATAGCAGCGGATTCTTCTGGGGATTCGCATGAATGATATTTTATAGTCAAAAAACAGGAAACAAGTAGTTCATACGAGCATTGTTCCGGTAATTTAATTACCTTAAAAAGTAGTCTAACATTATTTAGCTAGCAAAAATGTTTGATGAGGAGAGATTATGACATTTCGAGCAGCAGTTATTGGGTGTGGCCGAATCGGTAGTACAATAGACGATGAACAAGTCAATCGTCCGCAATTCCGTTATCCTTGGGCTCACGCACCAGCCGTTATCGAAGCTCAGGGAATTGAATTAATAGCTGGATCTGACGTCCATCCAGAACAGTTGGATGACTTTAGAAGTCGATGGGGAGTCTCTGCTATTTATACTGATTATCTAGAGATGATCAAACAAGAGCAACCAGACCTAGTTTGTGTAACCACAAAAACAGTAGAACGCTCTGAAGTCGTTATTAAATCAGCCGAGGCCGGTGTAAAGGCTATTTACGCAACTAAACCTATGTGTCGCAGTTTGGCTGAAGCAGATGAAATGATCGAGGCCTGCCAGAAGAACAATACTATCTTAGCTATTGCTTGTCATAAGAACTGGAGTCCTTGGTTCCAAGTTTGTTTGAGAACCATCCAGGAAGGTCAAATTGGCTCTTTTATGTCGATGGTGTGTAATTATAGTTGGAACTTAGCCAACGGACATAGCCACACACTATCGCTTTTTCGCCAATTCGCTGATTCACCAGCTAAGTGGGTTTTTGGTCGTATGAATAGCGACGAAGCAGCCAAAACTGATAAAGATCTTAGTGGAAACGGTATGATCTATTACGAAAATGGAATCCAAGGTTTTTTAAATTCTGGCGGTTGGTTAAATATTGATTTCATCGGAAAGGATGGCTGGATCAGCGCTCGTAATGAGCATGCTGATTTCGAGTTTTGGAGTCGGCATCCATCGACTAGAGAACCGATTCGTCGACAATTTCCTAATCCCAAACGCCCTAAAAGCTCCCAGCAAGCTGCTATCGAAGGGCTAGTTGAAAATCTACGAGAAGGTACTACCCCACTTTGTCCTGGTGAGTACGGGCGGGAAGCACTGGAAATTGCTATTGGCTTACGTGAATCTCATCGACGAGGTGGACAAAAAATAGATTTGCCTTTAGCTGATCGTAGCTTGTCTCTGGGTTGATAACTATATAGAATCCTGGAAAGAATCATAATGGAAATTACAGCTAGACAGTGGGAAGAATTCGATCGGGAAGGATTTCTGTTTTTAGGTCGAGTAGCAAATGAAAAACAACTAGCCGGTATGCAACAGCGAATTGATGATATCATGTTGGGCTTAGCTCAAGTTAACTATGACCAAATTATGATGCAGTTGGACCGAGAGCCTGGTACTGGCCGACCAGGACCACAAACGAAGGGACACAAAGGGTCAACACTCCTGTATCGTAAAATTCAACAACTAGAGTTTGACCCTTTTTTTCTGTCTTACATGAGGCATCCAATTTTTGAGGCTATCTGTCAGCGAACTTACGGTCAGCAAACACCAGTCAGCTGTTATCGAGCTATGTTCATGAATAAACCTGCAGAAGAGGGTACTGACCTTGCTTGGCATCAAGATCGGTGGGACGATCTTGATCAAGATCCCGAAATAACTATTTATACAGCGCTTGACTCAGCTTCTAGTGAAAACGGCTGTGTCCACGTAATTCCAAGGTCTCACCAAAACCAGTTTAACTCATACCAAAAAGCTGGAAAACTTAACCCCCAGCAATTAGAGAAAATTACTAATCAAGCACAAACGAAGCCATTGGAACTATCAGCTGGTGAAGTTGTACTGCTACATAATTGGACACTACACAAATCGGGTACTAATCGAACCGAAACTCCACGTCGAGCGTTTAGTGTTTGCTATATGCGTGCGGACACTAAAATCCAGCCTCCACAAAGCGGAGAGTTTCCAATCATATTCGGTGAAGGCTCACTGACAGAGGAAAATTTATCCAACTATCAACCATCGATTATCTATGTTTGAAAATAAAGGTACCGATTAGTAAATAATAGCACCAAGAAACAAACAGACTAAGAAACAGTAGATTTCCACTGTTTCTTAGTCTAAAGATAGTTAGATTGTGGTTTTTTTGTTCTACTGTTTGTTAGGAGTTAATCTGATCTGACTCCAAGTGATAGCCAGCTTGTCTCTGGCCTCAACAGCAGTTGAAAACTCTTTAGCCCCGATTTGCATGCTTCTTTTAATCTCGGCATCACTTAGAGCACGATTCCATAACCGGACTTCGTCAACAGAGCCAGGAAAAGCCTCTCCGCCCCAAGTACCGATTTGTACAGCATCCTTATTGGCTGCGGGCAAAACAGGGTTCTTAGACTTTTCCTCGTGTGTAGCTATGCCATCAACAAAGATTCGGACTAGTCCGTCATCCGCAGTAGTATGGGTATAGGCGAGATAATACCATTGCCCGACCTTAAGTTTAGTTTTGTTGTCGTTGATATCCTTGAATCCACCTGTGGCTCCGTTGGTCCAGACTTTGATTCCATTTGATGGATTCATTCCATAGCCAAAGCTGATGTGGCGTCCACCATCAGCAGGTGGATTTTTTCTAATGCCAAAAACTACAGCATGAGCGCTAGGTAGTTTGTCTAGTTTGACCCAAGCTGCTTGAGTAACTGCTCCTTCAATATGAAAGACTTTATTATCGTCAACTAAAACACGATCAGAGGATGCAGAAAATTGAAGAGCTTTGCCAAATTTACCCGCGACCCACTCAGCATTCCCTTCGATAGAACCTTTTAGCTCATTAGTGGAAGTGTCTGCGACAGATTTTCCTGTTCCTTCATCAAAGGACATATACATAACCAAGCCCTTTTTCAAATCAACGTCCTTGATACCAGCTTGAGCTGTCAAGCAAGATAAGGCTGCTACTATAATAGCAATAGAACTAATTTTACGAAACATGTTACAACTATCTCCAAATTTTGGTTGGTAAAAAATTAGTGAAGATTTATAATCTCCAATTTCCGAACCTATCATACCAAGGAAATATACAAAGTCAAGAGTATTGGTAGAAGTGAAAAGTCATATTTCGACCTCATTGAATTTAGAAAATATTTAACAAATTATGCCACACGTGAGATCAATCGTAATTTATGTGTACTTATTGGTGGTTATTTCTGATTCTTCCTCAAAATTTATTATTACAAGTCTACCAAAATCTTCTTCTGCAAAATAACGAATGATCTGTTGATAGAATTAAAACAAAAAAATTAGATAACATATGATTTCTTTAATCTATTGTACTGAAAATCTTGCCAGCAGCGTGAATATCGTGTTAAGTTAATGCATTCCATGGAGTGAAATAAATGAGAATTGAGGTTAGTTCTAACGAGTTAGAACAGGGAGAGCTATCGAACGATCATCTTGAACAGGCTATTAACAATATTCAGGTAGAAGGGTATACGATTCTTGGGAATACTGTCTCAACCGATCATTTAGATTTCTTGCATCAGAAAATGACAGATGATTCCCACTCTATCATCAGTGCCAACGCTGAAAAGTGGTCTGGTCGTCTTCAAATCGGTCAATTACAGCAAGGACCACCACCTTTTGCCCCCTATTTATTTACTGATATTGTTTCCAATCCCATTGTTGAGCACCTTAGTATCACACTATTGGGGCAAGGAGCCTTTAATGGATTTTATAATGGTAATACCAATTCACCGGGTAGTACTCAACAAGGTTTGCATATGGATGCTGGACATCTGTGGCCAAATCTGAACCCTTCTCACCCTACTGTTTCAGTAGTAGTAAATATTCCAACAATAGAAGTAACAGAGGCAGAAGGAGCGATCGAACTCTGGCCAGGGACACATTTGATTGGAGATGTTTCCCGTGGCTTAGATACTGAAGCAGAAGAAAATAGACGCCAAGTACGGCCTCCGGTTCGAGGTGAAACACAAAAGGGTGATGTGCTCATCCGAGACATGCGGCTGTGGCACAGGGGTACACCTAACAGATCTGATCAGTACCGACACATGATTGCTTTAGTCCATAACGTTGGTTGGTTGCGTCGAGGTCAAAGACTTCGCTATGTCAAAGGTTGCGAGTCAATTTTTCAAAATTGTCGTGTAGATCCACACGCGGTCTTCATAGACGAATGCCACGACTACTTATTTGATTATCGTGGGCCTAATGTGTAACCCGTAAAGTTGGCCTACGTCAATTTTTAATCAGTTTTTGCATCGACCGAAGTTCTTTTGGAGGGTCAAGTAGGCGGCCGAATTCTGCGAACGAGACCTCAGCAACATAGATATTTCCGACGGAATCCGTTGCAACGGCATGTGGAGCATAGAATCTTCCTGGTTGGTCTCCAAAGGCTTCATTGCCAAGCCGAACAACAACTTCACCTTTCCCATCCAAAATGGAAATCCTTGGACCTAGTTGACCTGCAACCTTGTAAGCTTCTTCACCACCAGCATAATATTCACCTACATAAATTAATCCGTCGCTGACGTGGACAGCTGCTGTTCTGGATAGATCTCCCCATCTCGCTTCTAACTGCCCTTCTGGGTTAAAAACCTGTATGCGTCGATTTTCACGGTCGCCAATATATATGTAGCCATCAGGGTCAATATCAATATCATGAACTATATTAAAACTGCCCAATTCTGTTCCTGCTTGCCCCCAAGAATTAAGTAAGTGCTTGCCATCAGGCGAAAAACGGTGCACTTTGGCATTACCATACCCGTCAGCTACCAAAATGTCTCCATTTCTTGGATCGATAGCCACGCGAGTCGGACTACAAAACGGCTTACCACTCATAGCCGGTGAGTGTTGATATGGCTCATTAAGCGTCATTATGAGTTTGCCTTCTGGTGTAAATTGTCGAATAGAATGATCTACATTATCAACACACCAGACAGTATCGTCAGGGGCAATTGTCACTGCATGAGGATTGGTAAAAATACTCCCATGCCCCCAACTTCGTACTACGTTGCCATCAGTATCAAATACAATCATTGGATGATTGCCTCGATTAAAAACATAGACATTATCTTTAGAATCAACATCTACCGAGGTTGCTTCTTTATAGAACCAACCTTCGGGTAAGTTACCCCAGTTTTCACCTGAAACCTGATACTTATAATCACCACTACCGAGTATCACCATATTACCTCCATCTAAAAGTTGTGGTTAAGACGAATCATTCAATTTATAGATTGCCTTATATTTTTTGAGCTATTTCTCCTCAAAGTTAATATAAATTTGCGCTTTCTCCATATGTTAACGACATTGAGTTTTCGCGTCTCAAAAGTCGATATTTTACCAGTACAGACTTGACCAGTTTTACGTTCTTCGAATTGTTGCTTAACTTTTTAAGTTTCATACAACACCCGAGATACAGGTCTCCATAAGCCAGATGTTTTGTAATCAAATTATATTCCGAATATTTCTAATCTTCAGCTAATCAGGATATGAAATCGGATGGTTCTATTAACATGGATTTTACAATACCGGTTTAAAGGGGTCGGTAACTGATCGCATATTGAATATACCAGTAATAAGATGATACACCGCATAAATCTCAAAAGAAAAGGGAATATAGCCACCATAACCAAGTAATGGCATTTCAAAAATTTTCAAAAAACCGACAAACGGTACTTGATAAATCCATTTCGGGTAAGAATAAAAGTTCCACATCTCCCAAAAAAAACCACATATCAGGCATCCAACAGCTAATGAAAAGACAGGCCTCCAGTCACCACGATTCGTGTGACTCAGCAACGAATCGTGGCCAAGCCAAGTGTTGATGGGATCTAAAATAAAGTGAACCGACATCCAAACAAAAGGGAAGAAATAGCGGGGACGATATATTAGTAAGCCCAACATTGACCAGCCTAATATAAACATCAGTATTGTATTCCGTGGCCTTATAGTAAACCGGATACCTTTCAAAGGTCGCTGGGTCCATTCAAAAGTTGAAACCCATTCTGCGGTACCAAATACTGCTGGTATTACTGTTGAAAAACTGATTGAGGCAAAAATAGCATACTGAAAATTGGTAACACTAGAGCGCCCTTCATAAAACCAGTTTTGAGTTCGCCAATTTATGAGCTCAAATAGCCACCAACTGGGTGAAGAAATAACAAATAAAAGACAGTAAGCAAAAAAGTTCCGGGTAAGTATAGAATTTCCCTTTCTTAAACAAGTCAGAGCGGAAACAGTTAGACAATAGCCCAACCACAGAGGGAAAAAACCAACCCAACCAAAATGAGAAATGAGAAATGGACTGTCTGAATTGGTCAGCCAATTGGGTACTAACCAATTTAGCGGCCAAAAAATAACAATTAAACCAATACCAACACGACCATGAAACGGAAAAACCATCAATTTCAACACCCTTCGCTACTCGTAAGATTATATCATGTTATAAGTGAATGTAGACTCACTTATATTATTAAAGTTGTCTAGTTTGAGTTTGAAAAGGCTTATTGAATAACGTTATGTCCTAAATCTCGAGAGACAAAGCGAGTCAATTTCTTACCGAGAGACTATAAAATCCTTTTTACTAGTCAAGGTATGGGTCTTGATCTACTGCTCAGAAAATGCTGGCAACTAAAAGAATTTGTTTCCTGATAAATAGAGATTAGTATTATTCCACATCCGATGCACAGCGAAAACCGATGGAACCGAGTGTGAAAAAATTCTGGTGTATGGAAGGGTTTCCGCTCAGACGAATAGCAACTCGTAGGCCACTATCTTGAGTATCATTCCAGGAGCCACCTCGTAAAACACGTCGTTTTTGCTGATTGCTACTTTGGTTGGAAGGCATATTGGCCGATCGTCGCTGCGAGTTTGTGTCGTGAAACCAATCAGAACACCACTCCCAGACATTCCCGCCCATATCATAGAGTCCAAACCCATTGGCAGGGAAACTACCAACTGGGCTAGTACGATGCCATTGGTCTCGCCAGCTTTTCCCTCGGCAATTAGCTTGATCTTGGTCAATCAGATCTCCCCAGGTATAACGATTGCCAACAAGTCCTCCCCTCGCCGCATACTCCCACTCTGACTCGGTTGGTAATCGTTTCCCGAGCCACTTAGCATAGTTATTTGCGTCAGACCAACTTACAAAAACCATTGGATGGTTATCCTCAGGCGAATAACGAGCAACGCAGTGCCAGAAGCGTTCAAAATTCCAGCCATTTACTCTGACCAAATCGGGGCGATAATGACAATCGTCAATAAATTGCTTAAACTGACCAACTGTCACTTCGTGTATATCCATATAAAAAGAATTAATAGTTACCTGACGTACCGGCTGAGACATTCGGATCCAAGGGTCTTTCTCATTTTTGGCATCTCCCATAGAAAATTTGCCAGCAGGAATCAAAATCTGATCAACTTCCACTCGTTTAGGTGATGCTTTGAGAGGTAAGTTATTACTTATTAAATCATCCTTAGCTAAGTTTTCGCAACCACCGAAGGCAAGAAGAAGTAACCAAATCACCATATTTGGGGTTTTGATTTTTCCTATCATGGACTTTCTTCCTTATAGTTTTTCCTACCAGACCTGATTCTATTTCAAATCGGTAGATTTCACAAATTTTATTTTGACAATTATGTTGATTTGATGATGAGAAAAACTTGTCTATATTTGTACCCACAAAACTAGACCATGCTGTATTTGACTGATATAATCAGCTAGTCGAAAGCGTGATATAAGATCACAAGGAGTATATTTTGGCACTTAATTGGAATAGCCGACACCTGACTCAAGGTTGGCAGAAAGGGATTACAGCATTTTATTATGGTCTTGGATTCGATGATGCTGATTTCAATCGAGCTCAGGTTGGTATAGGAACACCATTACTAGATGGTAATCTATGTAACATGCATGCTTACGAGCTAGCTCAGCAATTAACTGCCGGTTGTAAATCAGCCGGGTTAATTGGTTTCCCCTTTGGAACACTAGGGGTGAGCGACAACATAACACAAGGGCACGAAGGGGGAAATGGTAGCCTACCATCTCGAAACATGATTGCAAATTCAGCAGAATGCGTAGTGTCAGCACATGGATATGACGCTTTAATTGGCTTACACAATTGTGATAAGAATGGTCCTGGATTTGCCATGGCGCTGGCCAGACTAAATTACCCCGGACTGATCGTTAGTGGCGGAAGCATAATGCCTGGTTGCTATAAGGGAAAGGATATTACCATTTTGGATGTTTATGATTCCCAAGCAGCTGCCAACGTTGGGGCCATCAGCCAAGATGAGGCAGATGAAATATTGCAATTGGCTTGTCCTGGCGCAGGTGGGTGTGGTATAGCAGCATCCTTCAACACCTGGGGTATTGCTATGGAAGCTATTGGCTTAATGGCTCCATATAGTAGTTCCATACCAGCTACGAGTGAAGAAAAACGAAAAGAATGTCAAAACACAGGAAAGTTAGTTCATAACTTGCTCAAAGATGATATTCGACCGAGAGACATTTTGACTAAGGCTGCATTCATTAATGCTACCGTTGCTATTGCTGCTGCAGGTGGTTCCACCAATGGTATCCTGCACTTGCTGGCATTGGCATTGGAAGCTAAAGTAGATTTCAGCTTAGTCGACATACAGAAAGTTTTACGAACAACTCCTGTCCTAGCTAGTTTTGCTCCTCGTGGTAATCGAACGATGGTTGACTTACACAACCTAGGTGGAACACCTCTATTGCTAAAGCACTTGTTAGTCAATGATCTTTTAGATGGAGACTGCCTAACTGTTACTGGCGGAACAATATCGGAGAATTTAATTGACGTGCCATTAGTACAAAATGACCAAGATTTACTCGCTCCATATAATCAGCCTTTTAAACGCTTTGCTGATATGCAAGTCTGTTTTGGTAATATTGCTCCAGGCGGAGTAGTTTTTAAGGTGTCCAGTATGGAAAGTTCAACTTTTAGTGGATTAGCAATTTGCTTTGACGATGCAAGGCAGGTAGCAGAAGCAGTTGAAGAAAAACACATACAACCAGGCATGGTCATTGTTCTGAGAAACCTTGGGCCAGTAGCGTGTGGGATGCCCGAGGTTCTGGTAGCTACAGCGGCACTTTCTGTCCCAGAACTTGATGGTAAAGTAGCTTTCCTATCTGACACCCGGGTTTCTGGCGTTTCACATGGGGCCATTGGTGTTCACTGTGCTCCAGAAGCAGCAGTCGGTGGACCAATTGCTTTCATTGAGAACGGAGATCGAATTTCATTTGATCTTCTGGCTGGTGATATTCACTTGCACGTCGACGAAGACATACTTGCCAAAAGAAGAGACAATTGGCAACCACAAACATCGCGAGGTAAATCTAGGGGATACTTAGCTGATTTTTGTGCAACAACAGCTCAGGCTAATTACGGTTGCGTTAGTAGAGCCTACCACCCGAAATACCAATAAAAACCCGAATGTTCTGGGCAAGATAAGGTATTGTTTTTATAAGAACTTTAGACCTGTTTATTCAGTTTCCTTAATAATTCACTAGCTAATTATTCAAAGCTTGTATTGCTAATTTCTTGGATAACTATGTTTAGATTCGTTGCCATCTGTTCAAATAGATATTGAAACATAAAGACACTAGCTCTTAAAGAGAAAATGATCATGGCAAATCCAATGATTATCTGAAAAGGAGGAGCAATTACAAAAACATTGATTTGTGGTATTGCACGAGTCACAAGAGCCATAGCTACAGTCGTCAAAAAAGAAGCAACAAAAACAGGCGCTGAAATTTGGAAACCAATGGTGTAAATTTGACCAAAGATAGTTGTTATTTGTGAGTTGAGGTTGGCACTAATGTAAAAATCACCAAGGGGGATCATATCGAAGGTCTGAACCATAGATTGAACAAAAAGTCGGTGTCCTCCAATACTAATGAAAATTACCAGAGCAAAAAGGTTATACAGTTGTGAGATCAACGTTGTTTGTTGATTTTGCCCTGGGTCAAGAAGCGTTGCTGTACTCAACCCCATTTGGACACTGATCAGCTCACCTCCAAACTGAATACCAGTGAAAATCAATTGGGCTGAAAGGCCGATGGTAAAACCAATTAATAACTCACGTAGAATATCTAAAAAGAAAATATAAATTGAGGTTGGAGCCACGAAGAGTGTCGAATTTTGCAGAGGGAAAACAACCAAACTGAGTAATAAGGCTAGCGAAATTCTTAAGATTGTAGGAAAAGAACTATGATTGAAAAAAGGAGCAAAAATGACCACGCTTCCCAAGCGAAAGAAAACTAACATGAAATGAACGAAATAATCAGGAGAGAGCGAAAAACCATCGTTCATGCTAATTGAATGGTCACTGTAGGTAGTAAGAATAATTAGTAATTAATTCTCGAGCGAATGTTTCCATAACTCGAATCATAGTAGGCAATAACAAAATGATGATTCCAAAAATGGCGATAAGTTTTGGGATAAAGCTGAGAGTCATTTCTTGTATTTGAGTTGCGGCTTGAAAAATACTAACAATCAAACCGATAACCAGTCCAGCGATCAAAGGTGGTCCTGCTACAATAAACAGAACTTGCATTCCTTGTCTAATAATGTAAATTGCTGCTTCTTCTTTCACTGTGGCTAAAATTTAAACCCAGAAATTAGAGAAACGGTAAGCAAATTCCAACCATCGATGAGTACAAATAGTAGGATCTTGAAGGGAAGTGAAATAGTTACAGGAGGTAGCATCATCATCCCCATTGCCATCAGGATGCTGGAAACTACCATATCGATTACTAAAAAAGGAATAAAAATAATGAAGCCTATTGTAAAAGCTGTGGTCAGTTCGCTAATTACGAACGCGGGAATTAATACTTGAAGTGGTACATCCTCACGAGTGGCCATTTGTTCAACTTTTCCCAATTGCGCCATCAATTTAAGGTCGGTGTTTCGTGTTTGTTGAAACATAAAATTTCGCATCGGCTTAACTGCTCGATCAAAAGCTTCTCTCTGAGTGATCTCTTCAGCTAAGTAGGGCTGTAAAGCTTGCTCGTTTATTTCTTTCCACACTGGGGCCATGACAAAGAAAGTCAAAAATAAAGCTAATCCCATTAGTACTTGGTTTGGTGGGATTTGTGGAATAGCCAGACCTTGGCGGAGGAAAGCAAAAACCACTACAAATCGGGTAAAGGAAGTCGTGAGAATTAAAAATGAAGGAGCCAAAGATAAAACGGTTAGCAGAAAAAAAATCTGCAAAGTGACATTCAGGTCTTGGGGGTCTGTACTTTGGTCAACACTGAAATTTAATCGAGGCAGCGGTATTGGGTCTGACGAATCTTGGGCCAAGCTAACCCTTGGCACGGAAAAACAGATCAAACCCAAAGCACTAACTACGGCTAATAACCAAATTCTACGACGGTTAGTCATGATTTAAATTTGCCAAATTCAGTTACTAAAACGATTCAGAAACTGTTGGATTTTGTTCGTACGTCCTTCGTTCCCACCTATAGAATCCGGCCGATTTAACCAATTATCAATCTGATCAATTTCATCATCGTCTAGCGTAGCCAAATATGAGATTTGGCTATTGGTGACACCAACTACGTGAACTTGGTCAATGACCCGAATCAAGCAAATCGACTTTCCTGGCTGTAACGATTCCTGAAATAGAAAGCGAACGGGCCTCAGGGAATTTATATTGGTAGTTGGTGCAATGAAGCGCTTAAGTAGAAAAATTGTCACGAAAATGGCAAAAATAACAATAAGTAACCAAAAAGTGGTTTTCAGGACAATGCCGATCCAAGCTAAGGATTGTCCTGGAGGTGGAGTGAAGTCATCACCTGAAGTCGATACTTGCGACCAAGCAGCTGTTATCGGGTGCAAGCAGAAAAAGACGACACAAATGAGGCAATACCAAGAAAGTCGGTGTGATTGCGATACCAAGGTAGATGACATACTAAGTCACTTCATTGTTTTTCTGATTAGGTCTTCGGGTGTCACAATACTGGTAATCCGAACCCCCAGCCGCTCCTCAAATGCCACGACCTCTCCCTTAGCTATTAAACGATCATTAATTAAAACATCGACAGAATCACCAACCATACTATTGAGTTCAATCACATTACCAGGAGTAAAAGCTAGAATATCCCGAAGTGGTTTCCGTGTTCGTCCTAATTCAACTACAACATCTAAATTAATATCTTGTAACAATTCCAAGGCGTGTGGAGTACTTTGTAGAGCACCAGAACCTTCAATGGTTTCTTCAACAGTGAAATCTTCACCTACAATATCCATCCCACCGATCAATTCGTCTGGACTATTTTCATCAAGGTCAAGTCCATCATCACCAACTCCATCATCACCGGAAAGAATATCTTCGCTAATAGTGTTCTGGTCTATTTCTACCACTTTCTGCTCCTATTTTTTCTACCACTACAGGTCTTCTTCATACAGACTGGTAATTTTGACAGCCCTATTCTTTTCATATCGACCGAGGCGGCCATAAAATCGGGGTTGTTTCTCGACTTCCACTATGACTGGATCTATTATCTGATTGTTTCGGACTTGAGTATCGAGTTCAATCATACTCCCAACCTTTAGTTGGCTTAAGTCGCGCATGGGCAAGCTAGTTTTTGGCAAGACCGCCCGAACCCAAACGTTTGTTTTGCTGGCACCTTCTTTAACCTGTGACTTTTGAGAAGCTCTTTCCTGTTGCTCTAGTTCAACGGATAGGCTTGAATTACTAAGTTCCTCTAATTCATTTTCTGACAAGATTGGTTCAATTACACTAGAGGAATAGCAAATACTAATCTTTCCTTGTATATCAGCAAACTTAACACTAATAACGACATAGGTCATTTGGTCGGCTATTGTCCCTCCCTGAATTGACTCAGTATCAGTATCAACTGCTTCTAGAACAAATTTAACATCTGGCCTGAGTTGTCGCCAGGTTGAGTTCATACTAATCAAGATCTCTTGGAATAAGCGTTCAATAATTTTCAGTTCGATTTCTGTCAACCGGCGCGTACTATCTATGGATGTTAATCCTCGTGCGCCTAAAAGTCTTTCTACCACAGGAAATACTAGTTCTAAATCTACTTCAACAACAATGTTACCTGTAGACCCGGGCAACTTGATTCGTCCCAAACAGGATATTTCAGGCAAAGACATGATATAATCGCCATAGCTGAGTGCATCAATAGATGCATGCTCGACATCAATCAACGCTCCTAGCATACCGGACAAAGATGTACCTAAAGACCGAGCCATCTGTTGGTGAAGTGCGGTAACAGTCCTATCATAATTTCTGGAGGTATTTCCTCTTTGTTCACCAAGCCTAATGGGTTCATATTTTTTTTTGTTGGGATCACTGCCTAGTGACGATTTACCAGTTAAGCTATCAAGCAAGCCGGAGCCGTCAATACCACTTTCTAAATCATCAACTGGGCTACCACCCGAAATTAAATCATTTATTTCGTCTTGCGATAGAGTTGTATCATCTGTCATTTTTTGCCTGTAAGAAAGTAATTATGACTAGTTATTGACTACCAGCATTTCGTAGAATATTACTTTTTTGATCGGATCTTTAGGAAAATGAGTTTTGAAACTTTTTTTGGGCTGGCCTTTTTTAATGTTCTTTTCATTTCTTGCCCCGGAAAACTGGTTAAACACGTACATATTGATATGATTCTGAAGAGCTTGAGCGTATTGATCCCGAGTATCATTCTCATAGCTTTGCAGTTGTGCAGTTGTCTTTTCTCCTAGCACTAGGGTGATTTGCTCCCGAATGTTGCCTCTCAAAATATCTTGGACTTCTGGCTGTAACCCATTCCATCGTTGCATGACCCTAGACTCGACGATTAATTGTAACCGAACCATCGCTAGCTTGGTGTAATCGTCACTGGGTTGAACCGAGACAAGTTCAGCAGTAATTGGGGGAATGAAAATACCACGTGAGTCCGGGTTAATTTTGTAGCCGAAAATATCTCCCTGAAATTGGGTTTGGGCTACTTCTGCTTCATTAGCAGATTCTCCTCCATAGAACAATATCGTCCCTAACACCGCAACTCCAGCTACCAAGACTAGCAGTATAGGATATACAACAAAAAGAATGCTGCGTTTCTCTGCTTGAGCCTTTTGGTCATCAGGGCTTTCTACCGATCCTCTTGCTGTTTCTTCAGTTGTAGAATTGTCGTCAGTCGCTTCGTCATCAGTCGAATCAATATTTTCAGTCATGGATTAAATCCGTATGGAACCTCGTATTTATAAGCAGATTGCAAACAATGTTGATGTTCGCTTAATCTCATTAATTATACGAAGTGAATAAGTTACAAATGTAAATCTTTGAATCACTGAAGGACATATGCTACATCTCTTTCATGGACGATCCTGATTTGTGAGGACGATACTCTTATTTAGAAGGTATAAGTTTGAGCTACTTTGCTCATCACTTTTCTTCCGCACCAGGTCGTGTGTATTTATAAAGGTTCTTAATGTTAATTCCAACAACAAAATCATCGAACTCAGCATATTCTGGTCTAGAAAAAACATCATGCTTCATTCGTACCAAAATCTGCTCCCCATATTTCGAAAGATTTTCTGCATGTTTCAGGTCATTACTAGTCTGGTTGGACAAAATTAAAAAGCAAACCTCTTTGATCTTTAACTGTATTACTGGCCAAATTTTGTCTTCTTGTAGTATTTTCCAGGTTTCGCCTTCCTTTTCAGTCAATTTCTTGAACTCGAGTTCAACACCAAATTGTTTAGATAGTGCTTCACTATCTCTGGTGTTGAACATTAAGGGTACTTTTTTATCAAATAGGTCGTTTTTGTCAGTCCCGTCTACAGTCTCAATAAGCCTTCTTTCTTCCCCAGTGGAAGCAGGGGTCGCGGTGTCAGATTTGGGGGCCGACGAATAAATTAATGGAATTACAACAGCAACGGCTGTCGTAGCAAGCAGTATAAAAGGAAAGAAAGATATAGCAGGATCAATCTTGAGCTTTTCTTTCTTTGGACGGTCAACGCCGGTATTTTCAGCCATAACGATTCTACCTAGCTGCAATTATAACGCAGACTAGAGTACACAACAAGAATAGAATATATATTCAATCGAAGGAAGAAACTATTCTTTTAGTCAGATAATCCTCTTGGTTTTCCAAAACTTCGTTCAATGAAAATTTCGATCCTTCTATTTTCTTCGTCTTTTTCAGAAGAAATGGGTCTAGTATCTGCATAGGCACTGATGGAAGTCATATTTTTGTTGAGGAATGCAACTCCGTCTTCAGTACCCTTTAATGTCAAGAAATCTTGAACAGCCTTGGCTCTAGCATAAGATAGGTCCCAATTATCTTTATATTTCGCACCCACAACTTGATCTTTGTCTGTGTGGCCAGCAATATTAATCCGCTTATTGATTCCTTTGAGCTCTTTACCCAGCTTAAGCAGTACTTTTTCCATGCCTGGACTTAGTTCCGCTCCGCCCGAGTCAAACCTAATATCATTCTTGCTTTTTAATGTTATGCGTAAACCTTCTTTAGTCATATCAGTGTCTATAGTATCTTTAGGGAACGATTTTTTCATACGATAACCAATACCCCGCATCCGTTCCTCTTCAGTATTATATTGCTCTCTTAATGGTTGCTTCTGACGCTTCCTCTTTATTGGACTATCAAAAGAAGGCATCATGCCAAAAGATTTTGAAAAGGCTTCAGAAACCGAAGTGAATTTAATCGGGTCAAAAGTCGCCATAGCTAACATTAAAACAAAGAATGTTAGGAGCAAAGTAACCATATCGGAATAGGTTGTCATCCATTCTGGAGCACCATCTGGATACTGGTTCTTGTGATTGCAGTTACTACACTTAAGTTCACCCATCGAAAATCCTTACGAAGCATCTAATGCGTCTTGGTCTTGTGGTGACAGGAACGACTGGAAACGAGAGCGCATTTGTGGAGGTGGAGTAGTTGCGGCAATCATTGCCACACCTTCGATGGCGATTTCACGATAGGTGGCTTCGGCTTTAGACTTAGATTTCAGATTGTCACAAACCGGGGAAAAAATGCAATTGGCAAACACAGAGCCATAAAGTGTAGTGATTAGTGCTGTTGCCATACCACCGGTCAAAGCACTAATGTCCATGCCTGCACCACCCATACTACCAAGCATGGCAATCAAGCCTAGAAGAGTACCGATCATTCCGAAGGCAGGACAATATTTGTTCATAGTATCAAACATTGAAGCTCCCGTATCGTGCCTATTAGACATAAACGTCAATTCTCCTGTCAGTGTCGAGCGTATCTCGTCAGCATCCCGACCGTCAACCGCTAGTTGCATGGCCTTTTGTAGGAAGGGGTCATCCAACTGGGCGACCAATGGTTCAACCGACAGGATTCCACCTCGACGTGCTTCTGTACCAATCTCAATTAATTTCTGCATCATTTCAATTGATTGGTTAGACTCCATTTGTGGCTTTATAACTTGACCGAAAATTTTAGCAAAACTACCCATGTTAGCCATGGAAAAAGTAACAAAAGTTGCTCCTGCCATTCCACCAATTACGCAAACGAAACTGGCAGTGTCCAACAGGCCTGCACCAGCTTTTGGTAGGGCGTCTCCTAGGGGAGTAAAGCTGGCTAAAACAGTTGCCAATATTGAAGCAAAAATTATTACAAACCCAATAATACTTGCTAGATCCATAAAAATATCTCACTCGACTAACTTGCCAATATTAACCAGCAACTCCGAAAGGGTTAATATTGGCATTTAGTCTTTATAACTAATTTGATAGTAATAGATTAACTCAAACTAATTATCGTTTAAGGTTGATAAGTTCGTTCATAATATCATCGGAAGTGGTAATTACCCGAGAGTTAGCCTGTAATCCACGCTGAGCCATAATAAGCCTAGCAAACTCTTCCGCAATATCTACGTTAGATTGCTCTAATTTTTTGGAGACTAATTTGGCCTGAACAGTAATACCGGGTTCCCCAACGATAGCTCCACCAGAGTTAACTGATTCGGAATACATACTGTCCTGTACTTTCAGTAAACCAGCAGGGTTATTAAATTGAGCTAAAACTAATTGGGCCATTGGTCGTCGTTCACCATTATCAAAGTTAGCTGAAACCAGACCTACATCATCAATATCAATGGTCTCGATACTTCCTGGTGGATAACCATCGGGTTCGACTGACGTGGTGGTTGAAGCCGATGCAAAGTGGGTTATCCCATTAAAAGACTGTTCTAATCCAACCCCAATTTCGATCTCAACAAAATCAGCATTATTGCCCGGGTCAAAACTCAGAGCTGTTGCCCCTTGTTCATATTCGAATGCTTGCAGTGAACCGTCAGAATTAAAACGAATAGTACCGGATCCACCACTCTTGATCTTCTCGTTTCCTGATAAGGTTACATCCCAGCTCCATTTACCGGCTTCCCGTGTTTTCTTGAAATTAAGGTTTAAGTCATGAGCTTGACCCATATTGTCAAAAACTGTAGTAGACATAATGTGAGTTACGTCTTCAGCTTTCTGAGTATCAAAAAAACTAAAGCTACTACCAAATTTGGAGCGTTCTACCCCTGTGCCATCGGCCGCACCTATCTGGATTTTTTCTAGTTCACGATCTAAACCTAAACCACCATTGATTTTAATTGATCCGTCGGCCTCAATAGAGACGATTTCTTCCGGCTCTGCCGTATACAATTGGGTTGTTGGATCTTTTTCTGCTGCATCAACGTTGGTCCCATCCGGATTTTTTCGTACTCTTTGAAAAAGTACCTTTTGTAAACCAGTTCGTAATTCCTGAAGCGTAGTATCGTCAGTAATAGCTATATCGGTTGGAGTAGCTCCTTCAGTTTGTAAAACTGATACTTGACTGGCATTCAGTTCATTACCGCCGATAGTAGCCGATTTCAGTAAGATTAGATCATTAGCCTGCAAGTCTAATCGATTTCCTTGTGCATTGCGTAGTTTGACGAGCTTGTCGGTGTCTTTAGCAATATGTGCAAATTCGTCCGAATCCACAGTATCTCCAGCAGTAATTAGAACTCGTCCGTCCACATTTCCAAAAGCCTGGTTAAGTGCACTACTAGTATCACTAATCATAGTTAACCTAACCCCATTTGCCGCTGCTGCGAATCGGACTTGACCTTCTGCTGGAGGAGGATCTAAAGCCGTAAAAAAAGTGTTGAATCCGTTAGCTGGATCATTAACCACGTTTACTAAATCTTGAACTGTGGTGAAATCAATACCATAGGTGAAAGTTTGTTGAACAGGCGCTGTACCTGCAACTGTGTCTTCAAAACCTATAGTTAAAGTATCCATTCCCCTGGTTAAGTTGAGAAAAGTTTCGGCTGTTCCATTAGCATATAAACCACTGAAATCCTCACTAGGGTCAGCCGTAGCCATAAAAGGCTTAGTTTTTGTAATTGTGCCTTTAACACTAACTTCAGAACTGAGATTACCACTAAAATCCACCTTAGTTGTATCTTGGGCTGGAATCTTTTTATCAGCAGGAATTTCCAGGGCGCCAATACCTCCGGATACAGCGCCACGTGCATCATACTGTTTACCCATCACTGACATTCCTTGATTATTAACGATCATTCCATTTCCGTCGAAATGGAAGTTTCCATTTCGAGAATAGAAATTGTCGTCCCCATTATTGACTACAAAAAAACCGTTCCCTAAAATGGCCAAATCTGTTGTACTACCTGTTTCTTGCAAATTGCCTTGGGTAAAAATCGACTTCACTGCCCCAATAGTAGTACCCAAACCAATTTGACTAGGGTTAACTCCACCCATACCTCCACTCGGAGGTTGAGCTGGAGCGATGGTTTGGTTCAAAGTTTCTTGAAAAGTAGCACGGGCTGTTTTGTAACCAACAGTATTGAGGTTAGCAATATTATTACCAATCACATCCATTTGGGTTTGGTGGGCACGGATCCCAGCTAACCCATTAAGTAGTGATTTTGACATGTATTTTCTCCTGTCTAAGCTTACTTAGATTTTTGATGAGACTATCCAGTTCATCCTAAGCAAAAAATAAAATAATTAAAATCTATTTTGTGATACTATGATTTAGTTTGTAGTAGCTAAAACTTTACCTAGATCAACTAATCGACCATCGACCGATAGCATAGTTTTGCCATTTTTATTTGAAATGCCGGCAACCTTACCTTTGGTCAAAGCAACAGGTAGAACTACTTCTCCTGAGCTATTAATTCCTTGTATTTCAAATTTATAGGTGCCATCAGGCAGCGGTTGATTATCTGCATTATGCCCATCCCACTCAATATCTAATCGATCAGCTTTATCGGTATTAAGATGTAAGGTATCAACCACTCGACCAAACCTATCCTTAATATTGACCGTCAGATTAGCTGCTGAAGGAACATCCGCTCCAAACTGAACTGGTTGGCCAGCGGTTAGTTCTACTTTGTTACCCGGCGTTAATACTGATTTACCAATGTACTGAACAGTTGCGGCATTAACTACTTGCTGATAAAGACCACTTTGTTTAGTGATATTTTCATTAACTTGTTGCATCTGCTCCAAAGCGCTGAACTGAGCTGTTTGAGCGATGAATTCATCGTTTTTCATCGGGTCTAGTGGATCTTGATACTTGAGTTGTGTAACCAAAAGTTTCAAAAATTGGTCTTTTCCCAATTCTTGCTTCCGGTCGACTTGAAGGGTTGGATTTTTTTGCATGAACCCTGGCAACCCAGACTGCTGTTTAACATCCATTCCAATAACCTCTTCATCTTAGAGTTTGGTCGCTTAGTTTGGTTAACTAACAGAGATTGACTTCGGTAAATAAGATATTTGAGAGCTACTTAGTTTTTCCAAGTAGCTCTCAAATGTCATGCTTAGATGACTAAGTTCAATTGGTTATTGGCATATTGCGTGCCAACTTTGGATGGGCCTGCAGAGCTGCGAATTGACGAAATAGGTGGGTCTGCCGAGCGCAAATTCCCTCCGGAACGCATCTGTCGCTGATAATCAGCGAAAAATAATCCCTGCGAGCGAGATTGGTGGAAATTTCTTCCGCTGTCAACCGAAACTTCTAAGCCAGTTAGATCTATGCCTTGACTTAGAAAATCTGACTTAAGGTCCGATAACTCGTTCATCAACAACTGCTGGGCTTCTGTCGAGCTAGCTTGTATCTGAACTGCCACGGATGAGTTCCCATCTAAATCTCGACTTTGAGAGACACGAACCATTAACCGGCCCAATCGTGCAGGCTGCAGCTGAATAGTCATCTCTCGGTCGGATTCCTGACGGCGATCAGCTTGTAATGATTGAATTTCACGGATAATGTCTTGTCTGGCTTCTCGAACTCGTCGAACTTCGGCGAATTGCGAGCTGACTTCATCTTGTGGTGAAACACCTTCTATTTCACTCACCTGCTTTTGAGGAGCAGTTGACAGAAACTCCATTCGATGGGTCTCATTTTCTTGCTCCAAAACAGTAGTAAATGAATCGCTTTCAGTGGAGCCAAACTCATCTTCTGTTAAGTTGCTATTGTTACCATCATTTTGGCCGAAGGCCATTTGCGAATCGAAAGACTGACCTAAAATACTACTATTGACCTGAGGTCCAATAGTATTTCCAGTTAATGAAATTGTCTCCGTAGATTCACTTATGGAATTTACAGATATCGTCGGTGTGACTGTGGGTTGGTTACCACCAAGTAATGGATTTGAAACTCGGTGATTCTGCCTTCCTAGTCGCTCACCTAGTACTGACTCTATTTCTGCATCTAAGGGCAAACCATTTATATCTACACCGTTACTCAGTGGGCTAGGCTCCAATTCATTGGAGGCTTGCGCTCCCATACTGGTTAGGCTAGATAGGTTAGGTCTCACCGTCAGTGGCTGCGTAGCGTCCGAAAAGTTAGTTTCAGAAATCTGCGTCGATAACTGATTCGAAGTCGCCAAAAGCGGGTTCTGAGCATTGTCAAGATTAGGATTGGTAGACTTAACTGAACCACCAGCTATCACCTGATTAGGCATGAAAGGAACTGAATTTCCTTCTAGCACTGTATTCCTGTCATAGCTAGTAATACGCATCGACGACACATTGAGTCTATTTAACACAGACTCAACTGGCATTTCTGCTTCCAGGCCAACAGAATTTGCAAATTCTGTTTGAGCAGATTGCTGTTGACCTGACAAATTAAGCTGTGGCAGAGAACTTTGTAAAGATCTTTGCACAGAATTCAGAACAACGGGGTTTTCAGATTGAAAGGTTAAACTTACAGAACTATCGTTAGCCTCCACTTGTAATCGGGCCCCCATAGCCATCTGTTCAATACCTTTAGGAACACTAACTTGTAACAGCTCATCCGACGTAGGTACGATCGATTGTTCTATTGCTGAAGCCAAGTGTCCAAGTATCTGTTGAGTAGCTTGCATTTGGCCGATTGTTGTTGAACTGACTGGTAAGACCTCCATCTCTTCCATTGACGACAAGTCAAGGCCAAAGGTGATTGATGATAATGAGGCAGAACTGGTTGTAGTAGGCTTCTCAACTAACGCCTCTTTTTTCTGCATCGATATTTTTTCTACCCAATCTGCTACTGTCGACATTGGTAAGTCAGTAGCCGTAGAAACAGATATCTGGGTTGAGGAACCAGGTACTGCTATCGCTAATTTATCTGAACCAAGGCCAAATACAACATTGAACTGTTTGACTTGCTCTGATTCAGTTGAGGTATCACTAGACAAGTTTGGTCTCAACGACTTCTCTGCTAAATTGGTCGCTAGACGTTGGATTTGGCTCGCTACCTGTTGTAATTCGTCTTCTGACAAAGAATTTGGTCCAACATTGTTAAGTTGACTGATTTCGTCAATCAATAATGACTCCGTAATGTTGGTTACCTCCAACTCATTGGTTTCTGATCCAATCATTGACTGGGTAAATCCCAGTTGGTTTTGATCATCACCTGCTTGAATTGTTGACCAATCCACTTGCTCGGTGTTGAGATAACTCCTTCCCGCTTCAAATCGGAAAGTCATTTGCGTAGATGGAAAAGTGGAAAATATTTCTGCTCGCACATGTGAAGATGATTCATTTAGAAAGACAGTATCAGCCTTAATCGGGTTGGTTACCCCTAAATTCGATACCGTCATAAGTGAAGGATGTCCAAATTGACTAGCAGGCTCTATTTCATTGCCAGTACCTTCAGAATCAACTGATTCAAACAGCTGAACAGGAGTCAGTAAATCTGTTTCATGCTGATCGTTTTTTCTTGATACTGTATGATTTTTGGCCGTCAATATGTGAGCCACCAACTGAGGGTCGAAATCAGGTTCCTGAAACATTAACAATGGCAACTGGATCTCTGTTTGATCCAATTCCATTATTAGTTGCTGCCCAGTAACCTGAAGATTTAACCGCGCCAATTCGACTGAAGTCAATTTGGCCTGAATCGATTTCACAATCTTCGGAAGAATTTGCCCCATCTTACCAAGATTCGATAATTGGCCCGTTTGTTTATTCCCAGTTGCAAAACTTTCAATCCAATTTGCCAAATCTGAAACCTGCTCGGCCATCGGTAAGTCCGATACCAAAGATTGCTCCAATTTCCACTGGTTACCGAAACTCAAGCCAGTCAGTTTTGGTTGCAAAGTTGCAGTCGAACTAACATCAGAAGTCTTCAGTAACAGAGATAGTTGGTTGGCTTGGGATTGAGAATTAAGACCGATTGGGGCCGACGACAAATGAGTAGTAGTCGGCTGTAACGAACTACTTAGCGAATCAGTAGGTGAACTGGTGCCACTACCCACTTGAGACTGATCTATCGCTACGGATAGAACATTGGCAAAATTACCAACCTCTTGATCAAGTGAAGTGCTGGACAGAGTCTTCTGCGACTGCACATCCATGCTGGCTCCTAAACCTTCCGAAGTAGCAGAAGGGGCAGTAAAAAATAAACTAGACATTAGTTATTAGCCCTTTCTTCTTTTTGAATTGTAAACTTACTGATTTTTGTGGCGAGAATCTTATTAGGACCAATTGACTGCAACAACTTTTTGTAGAGTTTTTCTTTTGCTACGTCTGCTTGCATCACAGGCATGGCATACTCAACAAAAAATCTTAGCTCCAAATCACTATAAGTCGCAATAGTTTCCGCCGCATTAATCGCTGGTAGCTTTAGCAATAAGTCTGCCAATTTCTCACCCTTCTGATATTTGGCCAAATCTTTTTCATATTTTTGCAACTTTTTTTTTGCTTCGGTCACTTTCCCAAAAATCTCAGCTTCCTCTAATTCTTTCTTTTTTAATTGGCTATTCAAGTCTTCAATTTGCATTTTGATCTGATTTTCTTCTTCCAGAAAAGACTGAATTTCCTTGGCCATTTTTGGGGTGGTTAATTGAATAGCTGAGTAACCATATAACTCTCCGGCTGATATCACATTTTCATCTTGTTCGTTAAAGTTATCAAAATAAAACATCATGCCAAAAAAGACAGCAAAAAAATAAAAAATAATAGATAAAAATGCCAGTATTCTAATCATGACCTGTGTACCTATTTTTGCTCTTTCGAACCACGTGAACTATTAGAAACAGTTTCAACTAACTTCTTAACTATTTCAATCTGTTTCTCTAAAAGCTGAATTTCATCATCTAATTCTTTTTTCTTTTTTTTCTTGTTTTCAAGGCTTCGCTGAAGATCCGTACGTTTTTGGTAAAGTTGGTCAATCTTCTCCTGTTGTGATGCCCATTTCACGTAAAGACCCGCTAGGCTCACCTCTAGAGAATCTTGGTCGATGGATGCATAGCCGTAGATCTCACTGGCTGACCGACCTTGAAATTGGGGGTTTTTCTGTTTAGAGACTTCAGCTCTCCAAAAAAATAAAAATAAAATCGTAATAAGGGCGAATAAACTGGTTACCCAGGTTAGAGTTTTCTCCAACATAATTGGATTCACTATTTATTGCATGATGAAGTTAAGGATTTGAGGGGCTAGTTGGCTGACTAAATTCTTTAAGGTTATCCAAGGTCACTTTTAGTTGTCTGTTTGTATTCTCTAACTTTTTATTTTCATTCTCTAAGCTTGAACATTCTGATTTCAAACTAACTATCAGACTCTCTTTTTGTTCGATTTCTCTCTCCAGTTTATTTTCTTTATCCATGTCACTTTGTATTTTATCAACGTTTATATTAAATAGAATCTCATATATATCTGGATCTGCTGTACCGATATCATCAATATTAAGTCCTGGTAGTATCTCAGAAATTTCGATTGTGTCTCCGGTTTGAATCGCTTTTTCTAAATCCTTATTATGATAGTCTTTAGCATCCTTGATGAATTCCTGCGTAAGCTTGGAATTTCCCCGGCGTAAATAGGAAATTAGTTTGATCCATGTTTGGTTAAAACCTTGATTACTTCTCAGAATCGAATTTATTTGTTTTTCATCAAGACCTGACAGGTGAGTCAAAAACCTACTCTGAACATACTCTGGCATCAAGTGTAGTTGCTTGACCAAACTACTAAGATCGGAGGATTCTGCCACCCAATTTTGGATCGCTTTATCGCTAAGGGTTGCAACATGCCTATCTATTTTGAATTGACCTACTATCGGTTCAAAGTCGTAGGCAGTCGCAACAATTGATCCTCCCTCTAGCAGATCAATGGTTATGAGCGATCGTTTCCACAAAAGAATAGAAAAAATCGCTAAAACTAATAACAAGCCAGCAATTATAAATCGAAAAATTATATGCATAATTACAGATTTTAGATCGCTGAAATTTACTGCTTGGTATTTTTGTTACATACCTATACCAGTACGGTTCGATTTGGGCAAGTCATCCAAAAATGCTTGTTCCTCTTTTAAGAATTGATGTCGATGTTTAGCTTGAGCTTTCTCTCTCATTTTGATCATAACCTCGTATTCGGTTCGGGCTTTTTGCATTTCTTGGCGGATATGTTCAACCTGCTTTTCTTTTTCTTCAATGATAAGAGCTTGGCTTCGAATTCTTTGGTCTAGGTGCTGAAAATAGCCAACATATGTAGTCCACTCAGCGGCCTTAAACCCTTGGTGTTGTTTTCGATATTTTAGATCAGCTTGCAGTTGAGTATTCTGATTTTGGAGATCAGTCAATCTTTGGAATTCCGTCTGCAATTCTTTTTGGGCGATTGCTAACTTTCGACTTGCCTGCTCATAAGCCATTTTACGCTTTTGTAAAACGGGCTGGAGTGCGAAACGGAATTTCTGCATTTTAGGCTTTCTTAATTAGACGACTAAATCTATACTGGAATTTGACAAAAAACAAACAACCGGAAAAAGTAAACACGCAACAATTATTGTCAACCAAGGGACTAAGCGGAAGAACTCGAATCTTCAATTGGATTGAAGACTCGAGTTAATTGAGATACGGTCTGATCAAAGCCGCTAGGTTGATCGCCTTGTCTTAGAAAGGAATTCATCGATTCTAGGTTTTCTATCGCATAATCACTCTGTGGGTTCATGCCTACGGTGTAAGCACCAATGTTATAAGCATCACGAATTGATTCGTAATCTGCTAAAGTCTGTCGGAATTGACTGGCAGCTGCCTGGTGGTCTGATGAGGCAATGTCGGACATCAAACGACTTAAGCTAACCGAAACATCAATTGCTGGGTAGTGATTTTGGGCGGCCAAATCACGTGATAAAACAAAGTGACCGTCTAGGATAGACCGGGATGTATCTCCAATAGGATCATTCATGTCGTCAGCTTCAACCAATACAGTATATAAACCTGTAATAGAACCTTCACCTCTGGTCGTACCAGCACGTTCCATTAGCATAGGTAATTTGGCAAAGACGGAAGGCGTATAACCACGAGTAGCCGGAGGTTCGCCAACTGACAAACCAATTTCTCTTTGTGCCATAGCAAAACGAGTGACCGAGTCCATCATCAACATAACACTTTGTCCTTGATCCCGAAAGTATTCTGCAATAGCGGTTGCCGTCATAGCTCCTTGTACACGTAGTAGTGGTGGTTGGTCAGAAGTTGCCGCTACCACTACCGATCGTTGGAGCCCTTCGTGGCCTAAAGCATCCTCAACAAATTCCATCACTTCGCGTCCTCGTTCACCAATCAGAGCTATGACATTGATATCGGACTCAGCATTACGAGCTATCGTACCTAATAAAGTACTTTTGCCTACACCACTGCCAGCAAAAATACCTACTCGTTGACCTTTACCAATGGAAAGCAACCCATCAATTACTCTAATTCCGGTAGGTATTACTTGGGTAATACGACGCCGACCAACACAGTCAGGTGGAGTATTATGGACTGGATACTTGTCTAATCCAACTAGAGAACCCAGATCATCAATTGGTTGACCAAGGGCGTCAACAATACGACCCAACAGCCCATCTCCAACCTGAATGGTAAAAGTTCTGTTGGTTAGCCGAATTCTGTCAGTGGCTTTGATCCCTCGAATGTTTCCTAATGGCATTAGTAGTAAGCGTTCATCTTCAAAGCCAACGACCTCGGCTTTTACCTCTATCGGTTGATTAGTATCCGGATCAGTCGCAAAAATGACGCACAATTCTCCCACTGGTGCTACAATCCCCTTAGCTTCAATTACTAAACCAACGACCTTGGTCACTTGACCATAAGATGATACTAAGGAATTTTGACGGATTTCACTGATATAACGCCTTAGATTTAGGTCTGGTGAGGTGAAGGAATCCGATATTGGTGGGGAGCTATGATGGTTCAATCTCGTGGACCTCAGTAGTATGATACAGTTTCCAAATGACTTCAGCGGCATTACTCAATTTTTCTCGCCAAGTGCTATCAATCAAATTGGATTTATTTTCTATCCGACATTCACCAAGAATCAAATTTTCGTCTGCTACTAAGTGTAATTGCCCAACGCCCTCGATTTGTTCTAGTAATTGAGGCCGATATTGCTTCATTAAGACCAGGTCATCTGGGTTAAGGTGAATAAAAATTTCAGTTTTGTCTTTTAAATGAGTTAATCCTTCCTTGACAACTTCAACAATTACGTTTGGGTTGATTGTCAATTCAAACCCAACGATTTTGGTCGAGATAACCATAACGAATTCTAAGATTTCAGCTTCATATTGCGTGACTAACTGAGTTTTAAAATCTTCTAGACTCTTTGCTATTTGCTGTAAAATATCGCTGAGTTGATCAATATTTTGAATAGAGGTTTCTTGACCTGTGTTTAATCCTTCTTGGTATCCAGACTGTTGAGCTCCCTGAAATTGTTGTTCAACCTCCATTTGAGCATCAGCCAGAAGTTGAGTAGAATCAGACTGTGCTTGTCGTATTATTTGCTCGGCTTCACTATTGGCTGATTCCAATAGTGAAGCCGCTTGATTTTGTAGTTTACTGGCTTTCTGCTCGGCATTAGTAATGATAGCTTCGGCTCTTAATTGTGCTTCTGCCAGTATATTACTAGATAGATCACTCGTATCATCAGCTGGATTTGATTCTGAGTTGGTAGATAGTCTCGGAACTGATTCAACAAATGGTTGTTCTAAGGCAAAGTCAGTTTCGAAGGTTTCAGTTGACTCTATCTTGGTAAAGGATTTAGATGGAACCTGGTCGGCTCGAATGACACGTGCCATACATTGGTTTCTGCTTTATCAGATGTTTGGGCTAGATTGTGTTTGTAGTATTAGGTTAAATTGTAAAATGAGCACTGGTATACTTCATAAATCCAGAATTAGATGTATGCATCCTGTTCTCCTGATGCCGAAATGGTAATTACACCTTCATCTGAAAGTTGCTTGAGAACCTTGATGAATTCCTGTTGTTTGACTTCAACGTCTTTCATAAGTTGCGGAGGTAGACCATCGAATAATTCGATGACTTCTTGTTTGTTGTTAGCACTCATACTACTCAAGATTTTTTCCTTGAGGTCAGCATCACAAAGCTTTAAGCAGATAGCAACATCTTCGGTGCCAATCTCTTGTATAACCGTGGTTAAAGCTTCCTGAAGTTGACGTTCGTTGATGTTTGCTATTTGATCGAAAGTAAACATCAGTTTGCCAATTTCTTCAGCCATCTCTGGTGTCTCAGCTTGGAGACCTTGGGTAATTGCTCTTTCGTCAGCTTGGGGAATTAGATTGAGAATTTCTGCCACCGCCTCAACTCCACCAATTGCATCGCCTGCAGTACCCAAAAAACCTTTCATTTGCTCCTTTAACGATTTCTTCAATAGATCGACTACTTCTGGTTTCATTTCGTCCATTTCGGCTATACGTTTGATTATATCTAGCCTAGTTTCCGCTGGTAATAGGACCAGTATTTCACCAGCTTTTGGACGACTCAAATTCGCCAAAATTAGCGCAATAGTTTGTGGATGCTCAGTTCGTAAAATCTCACTGACTCGATCCGGTGGGGCTTTTTCCATGAAGTCGAAGGGGTTACCTTCAATGTGCCTCTCAACCTGGTCAATAATGGTGTCGACGCGCTCCTCTGGCAGAGCCTTGGACAACAAAGAACGAGCATAGGGCAAGCCGCCTTGAGAAATGTACTCCTGTGCGAGCATCAACATCCGACATTCACGTAAGACTTCCAGCTTTTCCTGAGCTTGTACCATTTTGGTTTTACCAATTCGAAGGGCCAAATCATTGATCGATTTTTCACTGAGTTTCTCAATGACTTTGGAGGACTTTTCTTCTCCCAGCGATATCATCAAGATTGCCGCCATATCAGGTTTACTGAGTGGTGCCATCATCTTTACCTCAATCAGGGGCTTATTTCTATATTTTAGCTAATCGTCTCGTGGTTGAAATTAGGTCGCTTCTTCTACTTCCAGTTCTTCTGGTTCAGATAACCAAGACTCGATAATTTGGGCAATTGCTTCTGGTTTTTGATCGGCGAGTGTCATCACTTCATTTTGTAGCCTCCCAATCTCTTGCGCCTCAGCACCAGTAGTTTGGGGAAGAGTACCAATTGATTCAGTTAGCGTGATTCCCCCAGTATTACTTGCAAGGGCTGCTAATCCGGTATTGTTTGGCATATTTGGTACTACACCTAAAGAAAGATCACTTTCAATATCAGCTGTTGACGTCGCCATTGATGTAGAAGGACTTCCACCCAACCGTAATTGCTCCAAGGAAGACCTCATTAAAAAGAGTACTACCAGCGCAATAGCTCCAATAGTAATATATCTGGCAATTTCTTGATACATTTCACTTCGCCTTCTATTTCCGAGTTCTGTCTCCCTCTGCTGTTTGGAAAAGGTATCAAATTCAATACTTATCAATTGAACACTATCCATTCGGTCCTCTTGGTAGCCAACGGCATTTTGAGCATAACTCTGTAATTGTGTTATCTGGTTGGCGTCCCATGCTTGACGAGTACCATCAGCAGTTAATTGATAATCGATAAGTACTGTCGCCGTTAGGCGAGTGATAGATCCTGGCGAGGTTCTTTTTGTGATTGTTCGTTCGCTTACTAAATACTGAGTTTCCTTACTATTTTTACCGACGGTTATGGGAGGTTCAGAGCCAGTATCAACCGTGGTTTCGCTGTTTATGTTGGCAGTTGCACCGGCTACTGCGCTATTCAAACTGGATGGCCCTGTCGTATTTTCCACGATTGTGGTCTCCATTTGCAGGGGGATCGAGTCCATTTCGATTTCTGAGGGGTTATACACAACTTCATTAGTGGTTTGATCATCGAAATTGGTTTCAACTACCACATTGGCTTTGACATGCTCCAAACCACCTACCAGTGGAGCTAAGCTTTGCCTAATACGTTCCGCTCTCTGATTAGAAATCTGGTCTTCGTATTGTAACTTACGAAAAGCTCCTTCCATTTTCATATCGTAGGAGGTCTGGACATCCTCACCAGATAGTGTGCGACCTTGCTCATCGATGATTTGTACATTCTCCTTTGATAGCCCTTTGACCGATAAGGCCACAATGTTAGTCATACCCTCAATTTGTTGATAGTCTAGTGCTCGGGATGATTTTAGGGTAACAATTACAACGGCTTTTGCTGGTTGTTTATCAACCGCAAAGGCCGAGTCTACCATAGGGGTAATCTGGACCGTGGCGTACTGAACAGGATCTAAAGTTTCGATCGCATTCCGTATATTAATTTCTGTCTTTTGTTGGTCTTTACGATTGTAATCAAGGAAGGTATCACCAAAGCCAGAGGATTGTTCAAACACTTGGTATCCATTAGTTGAACGTGGGATACCAGCCATAGCCAGAACCATCTGCGCTCTAGCTGTATCACTATGTGGAACCGAAATTGTACCATTAGTAGGAAGGGTGTATTTAATTCCAGAATTTGCTAATTCAGTCTGCACCATTTTCAGGTCTCGGTCTGACAATCCGGAAAAAATTACCACATCTTCTTCCGTTCGAGACCAGAGGCTAAATCCAATCAATGCTCCTAAAATAACCAACCCGACGATCGGCACAACAATCTGTGCCTGCCGAGGTAGGTTGTTCCATATATCTCGAATTTGGTTAAGTATTTGTAGAAGACCTTCTGGCACACCTTATCCTTTCAACCGATTACCACCACCTATTCGGTTGCACTAGGACTGCATTCTCATAATTTCTTGATACGCCTCAATCAAGCGATTACGTACTTGCGTCATTAGTTGAAACGACACATTGGCTTTTTCAACAGCCATCATAGTTTGAGCAATATCCTTAGTTTCTCCCTTAGATAATGCTTCAATAGCTTGATCAGCTTGTTCCTGCAAGCGATTAACTTCATCAATAGAATCACGTAGAGTATCAGAAAAGGAAGATTTTTCCGTACTACCCGCAGCAGATTCCGTGTTTTCTTGCTCCGTTGGCTTTTTCACCGACGGAGCCGGGATGAGTGTCCTTTGGAGTTTCATCTAAAATTCTCTTTTTTGAAGGGAAATCCCCTAAATTACCTCAATTAAATAATAGGCCACGCGTATAACCCCTATCGATATTAAGTTCCAATTTCAAGGGCTTTTTCAGCCATTCTCTTGGATGTATTTAGAGCAGCGATATTCGATTCATAGGAACGGGAGGTTGACAACATATTGACCATCTCTACCACAGGATTGACATTAGGTAGCCGAACAATCCCCTCTTCATCTGCATCTGGATGACCAGGCTCGTATTTCTCACGAAAATTCGATTGATCTTCCACTGTTCCTAAAACTCGAACACCAGCCTGTTTACCCACGTCTTGACGCGTTAATTGGGCATATTTTTCGTAAGCACCATTAAGTGCAAATGAAAAGTCGGGAGCTGGGTTGCCTGAGGCCAAAAGAACTTCCTTGCGGCGGTAAGGGTCGCCACTAGTAGTTCGGGTCGTCTGAACATTAGCCAAATTTTCGGCAATAATATTCATTCGATATCGCTGAGATCTAAGACCTGCCACGCTGGCATCTATAGCCGAAAAAAGATTAGCTTTCATATATACTCTCTCCGTTTAAGGGCTACACTCGACCCGAAATAGCATTCTTTAACATTCGAAACTTTCGGTTTGCCAGTTCTAAGTAGGCCCGATGAAAGTACGAATTTTCCATCAACTTTGCCATCTCTTTCTCGACGTCTAAATTGTTACCATCTTTTCGTTCTTCGACAACTGGCTCAGCCAAAAGTTGTGTGCCAAACTTCTGAGTACTCTCTTCAGCATGCCTATGATGCGACATTTTGACGTCAATAGCAAATGATTTCTTCTCTAACTGTCGAAGCCTCTGGCTCGCATTCTGCGGAGCTGCTATTTTTTCTTCAGTTAAAGCCGTTCTTAGAGTCTGTTGAAAATCGAGATCTAGTCCTCGGTAGTTAGGCGTATCAACGTTAGCAATGTTGGTGGTAATTACGTGATGACGCAACTGAGTCCCTGCCGTCGCAAATTCTACAGCTCGTAGGGTGGTGTCAAAAAGCTTTGCCATTTCTTATGCCCTTATTTATTCACTTTAACTTGGTAGCAGTTATCGTGCCACATTGCAGCCACGGCTTACTCTGTTGTATCTTGATTATCGTAGTCCTTCAACTTATTACGGATAGTACGAGAAGTAATATCTAAAGTTTCGGCTGTTTTAGTTTGATTGTAGTCGTGAGCTTCTAGCGTTTTCATAATAGCTTCTTTTTCCAAATCACGTAGAGTCATGCCGACTTGAAAGTTAATTTGATCACCTTCATTATTTTCTATTTCTGGATTTATAGGTGTTAAATTATTATCTTGACGCATATCGATATCATCGATTGTTATGTAACTGGTTTTGGTTTGGATCACAGCAGATTGTATGGTGTTTTCGAGCTGTCGAATATTGCCTGGCCAACCATATTGAGCTAATACAGGAAAAACTTCAGGCTCAATACCTGAAATTGACTTGCCGTATTCTTGATTATATTTATGTAAGAAGTGTTCAGCTAATAGCGGAATGTCCGATGGACGCTGACGAAGTGGTGGTAAGACTATGCGAATCACATCCAGACGATAGAATAAATCTGATCGAAACTTACCTTGATCAACAGTTTGTTGGATGTCCTCATTAGTACAAGCCACAATTCTCACATCTACCTTAATTGGTTGTGTTCCTCCCAGTCGCTCGATTTCTCTTTCTTGTAAAGCTCTTAAAAGTTTAGATTGAAGAGGTAAAGATAGTTCGCTAATTTCGTCGAGAAATAAAGTGCCTTTGTTGGCTCTTTCGAATCGACCAATATATTGTAAATTGGAGCCAGTATAAGCTCCTTTTTCAGCACCAAACATTTCGCTTTCTAATAAATTCTCGGGGATAGCTGCACAGTTAAGTGCTACCATTTGACCAGATTTTGTCCGGAAGCTTAGATTATGCAGAGCTTGGGCAATTAATTCTTTACCAGTTCCAGTTTCACCTTGAACTAAAACTGGAGCATTACTCGGAGCTACAGTCCGCACTTTGTCTAATATCCTCAGCACTTGTTCGTCTTGAGTGATTATATTTTTTAAGTTTTTATCACTATGATTATCTGGGACTTCGATGAATTGGTTAACTAGTTCCACTAACCGGTCGGGTGGAAATGGCTTTTGTAGGTAATCAACAGCTCCTTCTTTTATGACTTCAACCGCATCTTCCAAGTCAGGAAATCCCGTCATAATAATAACTGAAGTCTCTGGGTGACGCTTTTTTAATTCTCTAAATAATTCAATACCATCCATGCCTGGCATTTTCACATCTGTAATAATTACCGAGAAAGAACGGTTGGAAACTATGTCGATAGCTTCTTTAGCGCTACTAGCAGTCATGGCGACATGATTAGCACGACGTAGTACTTCTAGAACTGCTCCACGCATAAAATCTTCATCATCAACAATTAGGATTTGGCAGTCACTCATGTAGTACTCCAATTACTTAAACTTGAGCCTGTTTTGATACTGATTAAGGGCGCAAAACTGATTAACTTCACATTTGACCCACTTCAAAAACAGGTGGTTGGTTCTGGCGAGCATCGGTAGGTAACTCGATGTAAAAACGGGTGCCTCGGCCTTCTTGGCTATCAACACGAATTCGACCAAAATGCGCCTCAATGACACGATTAACCGTGTGTAACCCCAAACCGGATCCTGATGGCTTAGAAGTGAAAAATGGGGTAAAAACCTTGTCCTGTATGTCCTGAGGGATGCCACAACCATCATCTTCAACGCAAAAAACTAAGAATTCCTTTTGTTCATCAATATTACCGGTTAAGGACAAATTACCTCCGTTAGGCATTGCTTGTATAGCGTTCAAAATGATATTCAGAAAAACTTGTTTAAGCTGTTCAAAATCACCATGGCAGACTAAGTGTTGGGTATAATTTTCAATTAGCACCACATTATTTTCCATCATAGCATGCTTAGTATAGATGATAACATCTCTCATCAATTCGACGATGTCGATAAACTGAAAACTCGGCTTAATTGGTCGAGCTAGAGAGAGTAGATTATAGGTAATGGACTCCAAGGTATCCAATCCTCGGACTACAGAGTCTGCTAATTGCTTTCGGTCATCAGTTAGTTCCTGTTGCAGCATGCCTGCATACAAGCGAATTGCCCCTAGTGGATTTCGTAAATCATGAGCTACTTCAGCTGCCATTCGTCCTAGTTCCGCTAAGGCGGTCGAACGCCCTAATTGCTCTTCAAGTTCTACTCGCTCGGAGATGTCATTAATCATCTCTAAAGCTCCTAATATTTGACCATCCGATTGTTGAATCAAAACTGTGCTGATTTGTACTGGAATTGGCTCAGTTGTGCGTGCTGTTTTAATCGAGCCTTCAAACCTAACGTAAGCTTTTTTCGAGTTCAACGTTTCCAGTAAAAGTGGCCGATTACCAAAAACATCTGCGTAATTCTGACCTATGACCAGTTGTCCTTCTTTTTCCATCAATCGTTCGGCCGCTTGGTTGAAAAGATTGATATTACCTTCAAGATCAACTGCGACCACTGCTGCAGTCATACTTTCCAGCACACAGGCTAACTGGTTATGCAGTGCTTCCTTCTCCGTTAGGCTACGGCTCAGTTCTTGGTTAGTCCTTTCCAGTTCCTGATTGACATTTTCTAATCTTTTTTCTAGATCAGAATACGCGTCGGCCAACTTTTCACTTGCTGAATCAAATGATCGGAAAGCTTGAGAAAAGAAGTCAAGAAGGTCTCGGTCTAGATTTTCGGGAGTTGAGTCCATTTGTAAATACTACTTCTAACCCACATAATACGACAGGATGGAAAGACACGTTACAGGCCTTCTTGCTATAGGAGCTAATCAGCCGGGGTAGGTAGCAATTTTACCACTCTGATTTGCATGAGACAAGTAGCATTACAGAATATATAGTGATTTAGCACACTTGAATCTCCAGTAATTGGGTAAGTATAATAATCTTGCCTGCAAAGATTCAGCCACTTTAAGAATAAATTAAGGAGTCAATTTTAAAATGTCGAACGGGTCATATGATTTTCAACAAATAGAACAAAAGTGGCGAGACCACTGGCATCAAAACGACGTTTTTCGCACTTTGAATCCGGGAGATGTAGGTTTCGACACTGATAAGCCTAAGTGCTATATTTTAGATATGTTTCCCTACCCCAGTGGCTCCGGTCTCCACGTTGGCCACCCTAAAGGCTACATTGCAACTGACATTTATAGTCGATTTAAGCGAATGACGGGTCATAACGTCTTACATCCAATGGGTTTTGACAGTTTTGGTTTGCCTGCTGAACAGTATGCTATCGAGAATAATATCCACCCTGCTATAGTGACTGAGGATAACATTGATATCATACGTGGCCAACTACAATATTTAGGCTTAAGTTACGATTGGAAGCGAGAGATCGCCACCTCACGTCAAGATTTCTATCGTTGGACTCAGTGGATGTTTCAGAAATTCTTTGAAAGCTGGTTCGATTCTCAGCAACAAAAAGCTAGACCCATTGATGAATTAGTTCAACTATTTGAATCCGGCCAATACCAAATCGAAGGTCAAGATTGGAAAAATCTCTCGGCAGCAGAGAAATCAGAAATTTTGAACGAACATCGCATTGCTTATCAGAAAGAAGTAACTGTAAATTGGTGTCCAGGATTAGGAACTGTTTTATCCAATGAAGAAGTTACCAATGATGGAAAAAGCGAGCGAGGCAATTTCCCAGTTTTTCAAAGGCCTCTCAAACAATGGATGATGCGGATTACGGCTTATACTGATCGACTTCTATCTGATCTCGACTGTGATGATCTAGCTGATGGATCCGGTGGTCATTTTCAGATTGACTGGCCAGATCCAATCAAACTGATGCAAAAAAACTGGATTGGGAGAAGCGACGGAGCCTCGGTGCTTTTTGATATTCTAGATCCTGATACTGGAGAGAGTCGTGGAACTTTAGATGTTTTTACTACTCGCCCGGATACATTGTTTGGTGTAACTTTTATGGCTGTGGCACCAGAACACTATATTGTTAGCGAAGATAGTGGCCGTTGTCTAGTCCCATCAAATCATATCAAAGCTGTCCGTAAGTACATTTCTGAAGCAAAACTTGGAGCTAGCACTGCTGCAACGGTTAGCCCATCCACTGAAGCTGAAAAAACAGGTGTAAAAACAGGAATCTATGCCCGGAATCCCGTCAATGGAGAAAAAATACCCATTTTTGTCGCTGATTATGTGAGTATGGATTATGGTTCTGGTGCCATTATGGCTGTACCTGCACATGACGAACGGGACTATGCTTTTGCCAAGAAATACGATCTACCTGTTATTATAGTGGTGGAAGAACCGAATGGAGCAGGTGGTGATCTTTGTTTCACCGGTAATGGTATATCCGTCAATTCAGGTGATTTGGGAACTAATCCTTTTGCCATTACGGGTTTGCCAACAAGTGAAGCCAAATCCAAAATCATTTCGGTCTTAACAGAAAGTTTCCAAGGTCAAGCTTTTACCAACTACAAGTTACGTGATTGGATCTTCTCTCGTCAGCGTTATTGGGGAGAGCCATTTCCTATCGCCAGTAATTCATCAGGGGAAACAGTATCAGTCAATCCACCAGTACTACTCCCCGAGATGGATGATTTTCGACCTGCTACATCAGACGACCCTGACTTACCGGTACAGCCACCATTGGCCCGCGCTGAAGATTCATGGAGAGAAGTAGAATTGAACGGAAAAATATATGAGCGGGAGCTAAATGTGATGCCTCAGTGGGCCGGTTCATGTTGGTATTTTTTACGTTTCATTGATCCCACAAATGACGAAATGTTCTGTGAGAAATCAGCTGAGCAGTTCTTTATGCCGGTAGATCTCTACGTTGGTGGAGCTGAACACGCTGTTTTACACTTACTCTACTCCCGTTTTTGGCATAAAGTTTTGTTTGATTTAGGGGAGGTTTCGACTCCTGAGCCATTCAAGAAGCTATTTAATCAAGGTATGGTTACAGCGGATGCGTTCACTGATAGTAGGGGCGTCTATATCGATATTCGAGAAGTCAACTTTAAAAATGACATCCCATACCATAAAGAAACCGGTGAACAGTTAGAAAGATTTAGTGGTAAGATGGGTAAGCGTTACAAAAACGGTTTGCCACCCGAAGAAATTGGCCGAGAATATGGTGTGGACACGTTACGTTTGTACGAAATGTATATGGGACCTTTGGAGGCAAGTGCACCATGGAGTATGGAGGGAATTCGCGGAATGCAACGTTACCTGCAGAGAGTCTGGCGAAATTTTGTCTCCATTGATGGTAATGCAAATGTGGGTGCTACTATGACTAGCGATCTCGAACGGTTAATGCACCAAACTATTATCAAGGTAACTGGAGATTTGGAAAACCTGCGCTTTAATACTGCGATTGCGACTCTGATAGAACTGAACAATAGATTGGTTCAACTATCGTTTATTCCTGAAGAAATAGCGAGAACTTACCTCTTACTACTGACTCCATTCGCTCCCCACTTGGCTGAAGAACTTTGGCAAATTTGCCGATTTGGGCCCGATCTAGCCTCAACGCAAGATTTTCCCATTGGGGATGAAGAAAAAGCAATAGAAAATGAGATCACATTACCAGTTCAAATTATGGGTAAGATGCGAGGAACTATTTCCGTTTCTCCTGATGCAACAGAAGAACAGGTTCAAAGAGTAGCTCAAAGTGAACCCAAAATTGCTAAGTACTTGGAAGGGAAAAAAATACGCAAAGTGATTGTGGTTCCCAAACGAATTATAAACTTTATCGTTTCCTAAAAAATGTTAGAGTGTAGTCTGGGTCGATCTACAGCGACTACAGAAGTTGCCAGCGTGATCGGATCAGCAAAACCCTACAACCTGCTGCTTCTCAGAAGGTTGTCAACTCAAAAACATGAAGGAATGAAGTTTGTTTTTAATTCCAGGCAGGCGTTTAGTTATTGAAGTCAGAAGTTGGAGAAAGTATCAGAAAACGGATCAATCCATTGACCACAACAATGCCTCTAACTTGTGTCAAAAACATTGTTATGATGTCTAATCTACTTAGACAAAAACTTGTTTACTGATTACGGTTGACGTTGTTCAAATCTTCGAAGGAACGCACCAATCGTTGTTTAAAGGTTAATTCACCCTCTCGGATCCAAACACGCGGGTCATAGTATTTTTTGTTGGGTTTATCGTCTCCTTCCGGATTTCCTATCTGTGCCTGTAGATAGTCAGTCTTTTGACTGAAATAATCACGGATACCTGTAGTAAACCCCCACTGTAGGTCGGTATCAATGTTCATTTTGATGACGCCGTATGATATTGCTTCTCGAATCTCATTCACTGTCGATCCAGACCCGCCATGAAACACGAAGTTAATTGGTTTTTGCTCAGTGTTGTACTGCTCATGTACATATTTTTGCGAATTGTCTAAGATAACAGGTGTCAATTTGACATTACCCGGTTTATACACACCGTGTACGTTGCCGAAGGCTGCCGCCACTGTGAACTGATCACTGACTTTCATTAATTCGCCATAAGCATATCCAACTTCTTCTGGCTGCGTGTACAACTTACTACTATCTACATCTGTATTATCTACTCCATCCTCTTCGCCACCTGTAATGCCCAACTCGATTTCCAGAGTCATCCCAATCTTGCTCATACGCTCTAAGTACTGCTTACAAGTTTCAATGTTTTCTTCAATAGGCTCTTCGGATAGATCAATCATATGTGATGAATATAGAGGCTTTCCATGAACTTGGTAAAACGCTTCTCCTGCCTTCAACAATCCATCAACCCATGGCAAAGCTTCTCGAGGGCAGTGGTCAGTATGCAAAATGACACTAGCACCATAAACTTCTGCCAATTGGTGAACGTGCATCGCTCCAGAAATGCCACCAGCAATAGTCGCTTTTTGATTTCCGTTACTTAGTCCTTTTCCAGCAAAAAATTGGCACCCACCACTGGAAAATTGGATGATGACCGGTGAATTTAACTCCACCGCGGTTTCTAGAACCGCATTCACAGTACTTGTGTTAGCAACATTGACTGCAGGCAAAGCGTACAGGTTGGCTTTAGCATCACTAAAAACAGCTTGTGTTTTTTGCCCCGTGATGACAGTTTTTTCGAATTTGGACATGGTCTTAATCTCCAAGAGAATTGTTGTATTTTGTTTATAAATAGCCTGAGAAAGTGTCTCTAGTGCTGACGTTCGATAATAAATCGAATAAGGTTAGAAAAGATGGATTTCGCTATTAAGGCGGAAGGACTATCCAAGTGAGAAAAGTGTTCTTGAAACCCACGCTGAGCCTGATCGGCTAGCGATTTTGCTCGCTGTTGCGCATAATCAATAGAACCATAAGACTTCATCAAATCCAAAACATGTTGGACTTCATTTTTGGTCTTAGCTTCTCTAGGTTTTCCCATAATCTTTATCAAGTCTTGACCCTGGGCTTGCGTACAAGCATCAAAAAGATGAATTAAGATGAGCGTCCGTTTACCTTCTTCAATGTCTCCTCCGATTTCTTTCCCATAGACATCCTCTTGACCAATTAGGTTCAAAACATCATCCTGTATCTGAAAAGCTACACCTAAATTCATACCAATTTCAATAAAAGCGTCCAATTCACTGGTTTTTGCGCCACCAATCAAAGCCCCCAGACGACAGGGAGTAATACAAGTATACCAAGCGGTCTTTTGTACACACATTTGCCAATAGTCTTGCTCAGTCTGATCCCATGCATTATTCTCTACCCAACTCAATTCTATATGCTGTCCTTCCACGACTCGGTTACTGAGATCTATAAATTCTGACAAAATCTGGAAGGTAAGTTCATATCCAAGGGTTCTTTGATTTTGAATTAGCATCTCCCACATTTTACAATGCAGACCATCACCAACATTAATAGCTAGAGGAATTCCGTATGTCTGGTGTAAGCAGGGTACGCCACGGCGTAAAATTGATTCATCTTCTATATCGTCGTGAATCAACAACCAACTCTGGAGCAATTCGAGAGCCACAGCCGTGTCGAGGGCCTTCTCAGCTTTTGCTCCCCAAGTTTCGCACATTAGCAAACACAACGCTGGTCTAATACGCTTGCCTGCCCGAGTTGGATAATCCATCATCATACGATAGAACTTCTCGACCTCTGCAGAGGAATGAGTCGTAGGCAAGAAATTAATAATACGATCGCCAACCTGAGATTGTGTTTCTTGTAGATAATCTAGGGCTAATTGAAACATGAATATTTGATGGTTAGAAGTCAAAAAAGTGAATGATCATTATCAAGAGATTTAATCATCGTCTTTGGGTGGTGGTTTAAAGAGTACCTTCAATACATAAGCTAAGTCTTTTCTTATTTGTCTTAGTTCCTTAACTATGAATATGGTAACTGAAAGAAACGACGATCCTATGGTGGTTAAAGACGAAATGCGTGAGAGCGGTGACTGCTTAGCTTTTAAGACAGCTAGTTGTCGGTCATGCCTATTAACTCGCATTCGGTAAGTTCTTTTGGCAAAGGGTTCTTTCGTATGTATAGGTTTGAGATCATCGCTATATAGCCGGCGGTGGCATTTAACACACTTAACTTTTCCAAAAGGGCTTTTATGTGCACAGTCAGGGCACTTAGTTGGATGGTAAAACATCTAAAAAACCTATCGGCTCATTCCTAAAATATTTTAAATCTTATCATGTTTTCCATACAGACTGCAAATTTAGCAAAACTTAATTTGAACTGCCTTTATCTTGTTCAAGTTGAATCAATCTGATATAGTGATTCGGATATGCGCGACCTATTGCTAACTTTTTCACTGATTTGTGTGACGGCTATATGGGGTAGTACTTTTGTCGTGGTTCAAGATGCTATTGAGCATTATCCCGTGATTCCGTTTTTGGCTATCCGTTTTATCGTAGCGACGATCACGTTAGCTAGTGTCTCCGGCCGACAGGTGATGACTTGGTGGAACTCACTTATTGCTGGTACTGGCATTGGTTTAGTCTTAGCCTTAGGTTATTTGTTTCAAACACTTGGCCTGCGTTATACTACACCAACTAAGTCAGGCCTGATTACTGGTCTCTGTATTGTCCTAGTCCCACTATGTGACTTCATGTGTTTTCGTTTAACTCCTAATAAAGTAAATTTAGGGGTCCTAGGTGTTAGCGCGGTAGGAATGGTATTATTGACAGGATTTAGCCCAACGGGACTTGGATTAGGAGACACCTTGACGTTGGCCTGTGCCATTTGTTTTGGTTTGCATATTTCACTTTTGTCCTATTATGCGAAGAAACATAACGTTCGCGTGCTAGCACTAGGGCAGATGGCAGCGGCGGCTGTTTTGTTTTCAATACTTTGGCTTCTACGGCCAACTCCCTTACCAAACAGCCAGGATGTTTGGTTGGCTATTCTGGTAACGGGCACTTTAGCCTCGGCTGTCGGTTTTACCATCCAGTCTTACGTACAACAACGACTATCTTCAATTCGGACCGCAGTTATTTTAACTACTGAACCTGTTTTTGCGGCTATTTTTGGTTACTGGCTAGCAGGTGATCGACTTTCCACCATCCAGCTAGCAGGAGGTTGTTTAATAGTAGGAGCGATGTTAGCCTCTGAGTTGTTACCGAGTAACGAAAGCTAGAAATGATCGTAATTGCTAGCTATTCTCCCTCGATCAATTCTCCACCTTTTTTCAAAAATGCTATGGCGCTACGACTTACCTCAATCTTTACACCTTCCGAAATAATCAGCATAATACTCTTTTCATTAGCTGCTGAAATACGACCGTGCACACCACCTTGTGTCACCACTTCGTCTCCCTTGCTCAGATTTTCTAACATCTGTTGATGCTTTTTTCTTTTTACACTTTCCGGTCGAATAATCAAAAGATACATGATCAGAAAGATCGCAATGAAAGGCACAAACTGGACGAGCATTGTCGGTTCCATCGTATAGTTCCTTATTTCTCGATTTACACTGATTGTGAAGTAACAGCCCACAATTTTAACTAACCTCTGGAAAAATAGCAAGCCTTAGAAGTAGCAATACCGCTAACTAATCAGGCATAATGGATAAATAAATGGACTAAAGGAAACTTCTATGATTTCAAGTTCTCCCTCTTTTATTCAATGGAAGAATTAGTTTTTCTGGCCTAAAGGTATAAGTCGGGGCATTGGCCTGAGATTTTGAAGAAGGTGCAGGTCGATGACACACGACTGAAAGAAATCTGCAAAGTCCAAAGACGAATTGTACTCTCGAAAACAAAGTTAAGAAGTGGTTGTGTTTCCCCCATTTGTAGAAAACTATACTGTACAAGTCAACACTTGAATTCATGAAATTAACCGCCCTACTACTATCTTTCTTGTTTTGGATACTTATTTTGGATACTTAAAAATAAATCTACGAAAATAATTGAAGGAGTAAAAATGATACCTGAAATTACCCTATCGTCTGGGGCAAATATGCCAGTACTTGGTCTGGGAACTTGGCAACTCAAAGGCGACATTTGTAGATCAGTAATTAAAATGGCTTATCAACTTGGTTACCGCCACTTTGATACCGCTTGGTTCTATAATAATCAAGAGGAGATTGGTAAAGCATTTAAGGAAATACGAGTAAGCCGACCCGATATTTTTGTGACTAGCAAAATCTGGCGAGACTCACTCCGAGCACCTGAGGTCTACAAACAATTCCAAGATTGTCTTGATCAGCTACAAATGGATTATATTGATCTGTTACTGATTCATTGGCCTAACCCACAAGTACATTTGGAAGAAACACTCGGTGCGTTTACTGAACTATACCAAAAAGGAAAAATAAAAAGTCTTGGAGTGAGTAATTTTGATATTGGACTGATCGAGAAAGCCAAGTCAATTTCCCCCATTAGCGTCAATCAGATTCGGTACCATATCGGGTGTCGATCTTCGGAGCTAATCAAATACTGCCAACAGAATAAGGTAGCTATTACAGCCTATAGCCCTTTAGCTAAAAGAGAATTATTCAACTATTCTAGGGTACAGGAAATTGCCAATGAGCTTAGTCGAACATCAGCCCAAGTGGCTCTGCGCTGGTTAGTTCAGCAAGAAGTCTTAGTCATTCCTAAGGCTAGTTCAAAGCAGCATTTGCAAGACAACCTTGGTATTTTTGACTGGGACTTGACTTCTACCCAAGTAGCCCAGCTAAACCAGATTGAGTAAAAACTAAATTCGGCAGTGGAAGGACTTATGAAGAGAGGTGTAGTTAGTAGTTAATTACGTCGTTCAACACCGGTTGATCGACACAAGTTATCGATGCCAGTGATTTTAGGATTAATATCTATCGCAGTTTCGACCATTCGGCGGGCATCTTGGGTCATACGACGGTCAAGATAAAATTCGGCTAACTTTTTGTAGATCCAACCCAAATCACGCTTTGACAACTTCAATTTTTGGATTTTCTCCAAGTAGACGGGAATGTCCTCTAGAGTCCGTGGTTTAATAAGAGCCTCGATGTAAATTTCAGACAAACGATCATTGATTTCATCGATAAAATGATAAAAGAAAGGCGTTTCTTGCTCATCGTCGATTAGCTTTTGATAAAGTTCTATTGCTTTCTCGAATAAGCCGTTAGTTTGGTAAGCTTCGGCTAGTAAAAATTCGCAGTCACGACTATCACCATAACCAAGAAAATCGTCAATCAAAAAACCTTGGTTATCGTCGTTTAAGTCCTCATAAATTTGAATTCCTTCGTCTAAATTGCGATTTAGTAGCTCTTGGAACATCAGTTCGCACTGTTTTTGATCTGCTTGCGTTCGCCGTAAACGCTCAAGATAAGAATTAGGGAACTCGGCTCTTGGGCGCTGGCGGGTTAGATCGTAGCGAACACGGCGTTGCTCATCGCTTAAGACCTGATAGGCAGTGGTAATTCTTCGAAACATTTGTTCAGAAGATGTCTCACGCCCAGGGTTTTTATCAGGATGATATTGTTTGGCAAGTTTTCGAAAGGCCTGCTTGATATCTTCAACACTGGCTTCAGGTTCAACTTGTAAGGTTTGGTAATGGTCTAAAATCTGATTCATCATGTTGACTTAATTTTTTACCATCTTCGAAATCGAGATGAATGGACATAAATTTCACACAATTGAAAGCCATTTGTCAAGTCTGATTTTCCATTTGACAAAATCGGGAAAAGAACGAAAAATTCGTTACCTAGCGGGTTTAGTCTTATTGCTGAGATGATATCGAAGTGTGACACCATCAGGAGTTTAAAATCAAATATCAAATTTACAATCTAGTAACTTGGTAATTCGCATATAATTAATTCGAAGGTTCGGAAAAATAGACAGAAAGTCAAACCCATCATTTGGGACTTAATCAATTTCTTGGATGATAAGACATATAATCAGTAGAAATTATGTGTTTAGATCCCTACAACAGAGCGATTCGAACGATTCAGATTTTTGAAGACCCATCGAAAACTATTCTTCTACAGAAGTTGAAGATAGTAAAGTCTTAATGAAAATTGCAAAAAAAACTACTGTTTTAGAGATTTATAGGGGCTGAATCTTGCATGTCTAACAAATTATTGTAACCATTAATTATAAGAATGCTAAACAGAAAAACACGCAATATCATGCTTTGACCAAATGTGGGGAGCCGCAATATTGTCTGTTTTATAGAAGATGAACAGCTAGTACTTTTATGTTAAAATTCCTTTTCCAAAATTATCTACACACCCGGTGAATCGTCGAAATCGAGGTCGAATTTGTTGCTGACAACTTCCGGATGGAAGAGCGGCGAATCAGCTTCAACTAGTCGACCATCTCGTAGTAAAATTTGATTAGGTGTTGTTGGGTTAACTCGCTTTCGATATCGTTTAGCTAGCAATCGGCTATCCTGATGACGAATAGCTTCAACTCGGTCAAAGTCAAAATCTTCCAAAACGTCAGATCTTAGCTGAATCAATTCATCAGGAATTTGCTCCTTCAGAAGTAAATTATGTTGTTCATCAGGATCTTCAACCAAATCAAATGCAAGGTCGTCGTTACCGCGGAAAGCAACGTATTTGTATCGTTCAGACCTAATCATTCGAAACTCAGTACCTAAGCCCCAACGAGGCGTCAAAGATTCAGTGATGGCTCCGGAGCGTTGTATCAACTGTCTTGGCAACTGCTGCTGGCCGGTTATAACTGGAGAAAGATCCACTCCATCCAACCCATCTGGTGATTCAATATTAGATAACCCACATATAGTTGGAAAAATATCAGCCAGCGAAACAGGATTTTGAATAGTTTGTGAGGAGAGGGTTCCTTTTCGGTGATTGGGTAGAGAAATGATAAAAGGAACACGAGTCGAAGCTTCATGCCAAGTGTTTTTCCACCATAAGCCATGCTCACCACATAGTTCTCCATGGTCTGAAGTATAAATGATAACTGTATTATCTAAAAATCCACTATGCTCTAATAGCACTAAGAAGTCACCTAACATCTCATCCAAGAAATCAACAGAAGCAAAATAAGCTGCTCTAGCCTTCATTTCTTCTTCAGGGCTAATGGCTTCTGTCTGAAACCCCTTAATAGCGCCTAAGGTCATTGGATGGTTAATTGTATCTCCACTCCGTCCGATAAAAGGTCGGGTCACCAAAGTTGGCTGGTTGGTTTGAAAGTCATAGTAGCGTTCCAAATAACGACGAGGCGCAGTCAATGGGAAATGTGGTCGACTGAAAGAAGTATACAATAGCCAAGGACGATCAGCAGAGGTATGATGGTTTTCTCGTAACCATGACATCGATTCACGGATGATCATGTTCTCTTGTAATAAAGATTCAGGGATCTCACTCAATCCTGCGTCAGCCGTTCGAGAACGCATAGTCATTCCGGCAAAATTTTGTGAGTTATGACGACTCAATGGATCATACTGATGTGAGCACATACCACCGAAATCGCCATAAGGTCTTGCGCTAAATCCTGCATGCTGGAGAGAACCACCAAGGTGCATCTTACCAACTGTGGCCGTTTGGTAACCGTTAGATTGAAAGTGTGAACCCCAAGTCGGAAGCTCAGGAGACAAGATTGACTTATTCGCCCAAGCACCACACCGATGAGCGTGGCGGCCAGTTAACATAGCAATACGGGAAGGTGAGCATAGTGGAAACTGGCAGTAAGCTTTGTCAAAGGTAATCGCCTGTTTAGCCAATCGGTCTAGTGTTGGTGTCTGACAAGGCTCACCTCCGTTTTCTCGGCTTCGATGTGATAGAAATCGGTAGGAGTGTTCGTCGCTGTGTAGAACCAAGATATTAGGTTGATTGAGCATAAAATTACGCCTTAGATAGGATTAGCTAAGTTGGAAAACAATGTAGATCTAACGATCTAACAAGAATTAGACGGTTTTTATATGACAGTTTACTTTACTCTAAGATTAACAAGTGCGTGTTTCATTCAAGGAGTCCACAAATTCCATTCAGCTGAATGAGACCACCGATCGCATAATCGACATGTACATAAATAACGAAATGCGAATCGGGGAATGGAACTGGTATTGGCCGTGCCAGCGTGAGCAAACATATGCTGAAAAAATAATACATCACCTCGTTTAGGTTGTAGCTCGACCGGATCTCCGAGATTTAGCGTATTTAGATCATTATGTAGGTCAATAAGATAGCGATATTTTTCCTTGTCTGATTCAGCTAAGGCACGGATTTTATGATGAGATTTGGGCCAAACCATCGTACCTCCACCTTTATCTACAGTATCACTAAGAAAAGTTAACACCACCATTCTCAGTGGTCCCGGAAGTGATTTTCGGTATTTTTCCCCTCCTAACTCAATCCCATCAATATGAGCTTTACCACACCACCACGTTGGAGATGGAAAAACATTGATGGTATTAATACCACTTGGAGAGTGTGTAGCTACGGAGGGGTCGCGAGTCAGTTGAGAACTAGCTTGCATAAACTCAGGGGTACAACAGGCTAAAAGATCGGAGTCAGTCGTAGTGATGTCAATCAAGTTTCGGTAAGACTGTACGTTGGCCCATTTTGGAACAGTTTCCCAAGATTCTGGTTGATCTGGTTGCATTTCTAATAGCGACCACAATTTGTCCCTAGCTTTTTTTGAAACTTGATCGGGAATTAAACCTTCAGCTAGTAGATATCCTTGTTCTTGATATTCGTCGATCTGTCTGGGGGTTAGCATATTTTTAATTAACAGTTATTAGGCACTTAGTCTCTTGGCTTTCTTTGTACCCATAATGTATAGCTTTTGTTCTGACAGAGTGAACTCCTTTATTTAAACGAATTGGCCCGGCGCCTAGCATCCAATGTGGATTGTGTTCGGTTGCCTTTTCGTCAATCGTATAGACCATAGAAGCTCCTTCCGTCGCACAATAAAAATTGATCATAGTTGGGGATTGTAGATTAGCTGTTTCGGTTGTAATCCTTTTCTGGCCTCGATTGTTCGGTGAATTGGGAACCAACCAGACCATACTGGTTTGAGGTTGCTCATTATTAGGTCAAAACCGGCGCTTTAATTCTGATTCTGGTGTACCTCCTAAATCTTTCGTTTCTGATTGCCAATTATCTAATTCATTTCGTAACTGCCCCAACTTATCCTGATAATTTTCATCCTGAGCCAAATTATTGAGATGATGTGGATCGACCTGACAGTCGTATAGTTCCTCTGCCGGTCTTATTGCACTCAGCCAAAGTTTTTGATTTGGGCTCAGTTGATCTTCAGCCTGTAGGCGGAGTAACTCTTGCATGATCGGAGAATTATTACGATATGGAATCCACTGTACATATGGTTGATTTGTATAGTAATTACTCACATGACGAAAGTGGTGGTCTCTTATTGAACGTACCATATCGTAAGATTCATCAAACCGATCTCGGTGCGAAAATACAAATTTTCTCTGACTTCCTGCTCTGGAACCTAAAAACGCATTACCTTGTATCCAGACTGGTATATCTAGCTCAGTTATCGATAGTACTGTTGGTGTAAAATCGATGGAACTAATCAAGCTATTGTCAACACTTCCCGCTTGAATATGATTGGGCCACTTGATAATCATTGGGATTCGAGTCCCTGAATCGTATGGCCATCTTTTCCCACGAGGTAAACCGTCCCCATGGTCGCTCCAGAAAAAGATCACCGTATTATCGGTTAAACTAGCTTCCTCCAACTCCTGTAGCCGTTGGCCCACCCTAACATCCATAAGGTGAATCTGGTCCATATAAACGAGCAATAGCCTGTCGCACAATCGGAGTATCGGGATAATAAGGAGGTATAGTTACTAAATCAGGGTCGGTTTGGCTTGGTATTTGCCAAGTCTTACTCTCATGTGTTTGTGTGTCATTGAAAACAGCGAAAAAAGGCTGGTGTTCCCGCGGCCGATTTCGCCAATGTGCGTTTGGACTAGATTCATCCCAAGCACTAATGGGAACTTGAAATTGGTAATCCGTTTTAGAATTATTAGTACAATAATAACCAGATGATCTTAAAAATTCGGTGAAGGATTTAACATAAGGCGGGGGGCAACTTTGGTATGGTGTTGGAAGTTCTTGAGTTCGCCCCTTATGACTGGTACGCATGTTGTGAGTACCAATACTAGTTGGATACATACCTGTGATAATCCCTGAACCAACCGGCGCGCAAACAGGAGAGGTAGTGAAGACATTATCAAATCGAACTCCTTCCATTGCCAACCTATCGAGGTTAGGGGGGGCTGCCACTGAGTCTCCATAACAGCCTAAGCGAGGGCTGAGATCTTCGGTAGAAAGCCATAAGATATTAGGGCGGTTTCGAGCTACTTGTGAATTACTAGAACTTGCGACAGCTGTCGATGATTGTAACTGACCAGTGGAAAGACTAGTGAAAGCTGCAACCGTAAATTGTAGAAATTGCTGTCGATTCATCACCTTACTAGAATAAATTAGAAATTCTGGTAATTCTCGGGAGTCCAGTTAGGCACAGGATAGCCAGGAGGCCAATGGTCGTGGCCTACTTTCCGGTTAAAGTCAGATCTACTTCCACACAACCAGTAGTACATTTCGGCGGCATCGAACCAATTCCTATGCTGCTGTTGATGGGTTGGGTGCTGAAACTTGGTATTTTGAGGCTGGCCTGACTCAAAGTTAGGATCGGAAATCCAATCCCGTTGGGGTGGAGTCATTCGCCAGTAAATATATTTCAGCATGTTTCGCCAGCCAATAGCGGTTGATTTAGAACGGCGGTGCCAAATCGAATAGGCGGTAATAAAAATCGAACCAGCAGGTGCTGCAGTCAATTCTGCACCACGAATGGTACCATAGTGGCCCATCCAGCTTTGTAAAGAAAAGAAAAAATGTGAGCCAGGTAAAACTTCGGTTGGTCCCATTTCAGGTGGTGTATCTTGTGGGTAGTAAAATACCTGCAGATGGTTAACTGCGGGACCGTATCGTGAGCCTCCATCTCGGTGCCAGCTTTGGGATTCCATTGGACACTTAACTCGATGGTTAGGTAATTTGATAGGCAATGCAAAGTTAGCACCCAATAAAGAACGAACTGCTCCGGCTGCTTGAGGATTGTGGAAAACAGCTTCAATAAACCAGTCCTCGTTGAGCAATGAGTGATGCCCGTTTTTATCAATATAGTCAGTAGTCCGTCGGTTTATAACATCGTCTACTACACTTTCTAGCATGAGGTAACCAGTTTTGCAGAAATTAAAAACGTCAGTATCATTGAGTGTTGGAGAACAATCATAGGTTCGAGTCTGGATCATAAACTAACCCCATATTTTTCTAGAATGAATTCGCAGCCAAGTCCGTAAGTCCGAGATTCGTCCATCATCAAAGAAGTATTAGGAAATTGGATTATGCGCCAACCATCCTGTATCGCTTCCAATGGTGTTTGGTAAATAAAGGGTAGTTCTGGTTCAACGATTTTTCCTGCAATTAACATTGACATACCATGTATATTAGATGTGAGTGCAGTATTACTAGTTTGAATATAGAGCAGGTTTTGTTGAAGGTCGGAGCGATCCGTTTGGGATTCCACTTTTGTTTGTGGGTTTACTAATTTCCCTTCCGAAGCGATGTCGGTCCAGTCGAAGACAACTGCTAACCGATTGTTACGTTTGTGCAGTAAATCTTGATAGGCATTTTGTGCATCCGCGGGATGATATTTGGTGTAAATGTTAGAAACACTTACTCGGCCTTCCTGCAACCAGCGCAAGGCCCCAGCATAGTTCTCGAATAGGCTGTTGTGTTTAAAATCTTGCGGGTGGTGAGGTAATTCCCATTCCCAACCGCTCCGAATGTGGGCATAGTTGAAAAATATGGCATTGTGTAGTGCATGTAAAGACAAATCAGTAAATTTTCGCCAAGGTGTAGCAATGCAGACGACCTCACCTCCCTTACGAATGGCTAATGCAGCATCTAGCAAGGCTTGTTCGTGTCCTGAGCATTCAATGGCGAGTGGAAATTGACCGTATAATTCGTCTGATTCAACAGGTACTTGCGTGAGTATATTGTCAAGACCTTCTGTCATTGCTATTTGTCGGCGAGCTTCGACAGGATCACAGGCATAGACTTGATAGCCAGCAGCAAGGAAGTTTTTGGCGGCTAAGTGCCCAACCAGACCTAGACCACTGACTAAAACTTTAGCTGGAGGGCGTGCTGACGTTGTAGTCAGTGTGGTCATACTAACGCCCATTATACGAGCAAAAACAGCCAGCTCAGCTGATAGCCCAGCCGGTAATAAAACAACATTCTTAGCTGATTGCCTTTGGTAGGAACTGTGCGACCCAGAAGCAAAAACGATATCACCAACTTTTAGCCCCGAAGCTTCCGCTCCGACCTGATCCAGCCGAAAAACGGCAGCATATCCAACTTGTTTGGGAAAGCTAGACTCAGTCAAGTAGGCTGAGTTGAGCTCTGTACCGGTACTGATCAAGGTCGCTAACGTCTGGCCAGCGATTTCATCAGGTGCAAGTGGACGAGTTAAATCAATCTCACTCTGTAGTAATTCAGCTTTTTGATGATTCGTGATTGCTATAGTATAGACTTTATTACTATCGTAGCTACTTGTTGGTTTGAGCATCCATCCCCCTGTTGTATTGAATCAGAATTACTAAAAAACTCACCAAATTTTCAAGTTTATAAAACTTTTTCTCATTACGTTTCGACGGGGATATAAGTTTCTGATGGTGTTGGCCTTTTTCATAAGTCCGGCAATCATGGATACAGTAGTTGTAGCTTACACCTAATTTAAACTTCAACTATCATTCAGGCTAGTGATTTGTAATAAGTATCGTTGGGCTGGTGGCATTCTCTCATACAAAGATGAAGTTAAGAAATCCTGCTGTATGAATTGCTGTTGCTCGTGACGTAAACAATAGGATAAATGAGCAACTCGTCTCCTTGCGCCACTGACATTGAGTGTCCCCCCATGCCAAGTGTGAGCATTCAGAATGACTATACTGCCCGCTGGCGCGATGACATAAACTTCGTCTTGATGAGCTTCTAGCGGGTTGTTCATGACATCTTCAGGTCGTAAACCTGACCGGTGCGAACCAGGAACAACCCTAGCTGCTCCGTTATCCGATGTAAAAGGGTCGAATAGAATCAAGGAATTGACAATATGGTAATCACCCATCTTAACAGCTCTACCGTAGTCGCTATGAAGCCTTTGGTGACCGAATCCAGGTGAAGCGTCTCGAATATTAAAACCGTGTACTTTGAAGGACGGCTGCAAGAGATGAAAGGCCGTTGCTAATAACGGTTTGATATAAAGGCACTCATCAAATTCTGCTGTTTTATTTAGACCATTCGACAGCCTTGGAGCTCCAAGTTCAGTATGGACCTCCCAACCACCACGTTTTCCTTCAACTTGCTGAATTTGGTCGAACCGATTTCTCATTCTGGAACACGATTCTTCGCTCAATATACCTTCAACAATAAAAAAACCATCTTCGTCTAACGCTTGCCTCTGGCAGGTTGTAAGTGTATGTTTGTCTACACCAAGTTCCACTAATGCTTGCTTGGTATCCACTTATAATTTTGATTGACTGTCGTCAGTAGTTTGACTGGTATTAGCAGAATATTCTTGTATCGAACTTTGCACTTTTTCTTGCTGAATTAAGAGGATAGCTTCTTGTAATTGCCGATCATTTTCACGATCAATCAGCTGGTATATACCCACGTTATCGTTAAATATTCGTTCGGCTTCCAATCTGACGAGCTCTTCGCTTAACTCAATTTCATTTTCGGCTAATTTTTGCATTAGATCTGGCATTTTCGAGACAAAAGGAGAAAAGTTTTTGGGAATACTACCCAATGACTTCTCTTCTTCTTCGATCCAATTGATGACAAAATTGTTAACATATCTACCCAAACGCATCTTCTGACGCATTTGAGCTACGTCGGTCTCTAATTGAAGTGGTGTGACTTTGATATGTGGTTCGATACCTTTTTTGTTAATAGAGACATCGTTAGGTGTATAGTAAGTCGAGATGGTTAGTGAAACTGCACCACCGCTTTCTAGAGAGAACCGCTGTTGTACAACCCCTTTACCATAGGTTTTTTCGCCGACTAGTAGAGCTCGCTTATGATCTTTCAAAGCTCCGGCCACGATCTCTGAACCACTAGCACTATATTCGTTGATTAGTACAATGACATCAACGTTTAGTGGACAGATTGTGCGCGAACTCGCCAGATGCTCTCGATTGAATTGTGCGAGTCTTCCCTTTGTAGAAACGATCAGACCGCCAGAAAGAAAAGCATCTGTAACAGAATTAGCGGAAACCAGTAAGCCACCGGGATTATATCGCAGATCTAAGATCAGCGATTTCACGTCTTTAATTTTCCCATTGGGGAAGAATTCTTGCATAGCTTGACGGAATTCTTTATCGGTTAGGCCTGTAAAACGGTTGAGGCGCATATAACCAATTGACCCATCGATAATGGTCTGTTCAACACTACTAATCTTAATCTCGGCTCGAGTTAAAGTTACATCGAAAGGTT
>JACLAC010025616.1_pt1 | contig 60815 bp, 28 predicted proteins | sample 8027881 | NCBI WGS metagenome assembly JACLAC01 (sample SAMN15725517, study PRJNA655200) | protist metagenome | isolation source: fluorescence activated cell sorting (FACS) single amplified genomes of... | place: Spain: Blaines Bay Microbial Observatory, Mediterranean Sea | collected 2016-01-19
ATTATAAAGTTTCATACGGCAGAGAGTAAAATTAAAAAATATATTAAGTTATATGCATTTAATTATACTAATATATATAATAGTTTTTATAAAAACTTAAACGAACTTCGTACATTACAAATTTACCCTCTTTGATTAATGATCTTTCGTTGTTTCCGATGCCGGACTAATTTTACTGCTCTTCTTAGCCCCACCAGCCATTTTTGTTGCAAGTTTTTCAGGCACAAATATAGCCATGTTTACCGGCCTTGGTACTTGATGCGATCCTAAATTGGATGTTAAGGAGTATAACGGTATGACATTTATAGAACAATGTATTGCCACCAATATAGTCAACACGGTATTGAAAACAATCAAGATCCACCCCCTCCTCAAGTAATAGCAATTCTTGTCCAATCCGTCTTCTGTATATGTCATAAAATAGAACAAGCTTGTGCCAATCTCACTTGAATTTAGCCAAATGACCAACCTTATCATGACCAGAATAATGTTTGGGTTCCTCCTCCAAAAGTCTGGTTCCACTTGTTTTAATTTGTCTAAAATTTCCCCTTCTACTTTTGCAAGCTCAGCAAATTCCGCATTGTCCATTACACCATTTCCATCTGCATCCGCTATTTTAAATATTTGCAAGCCGATTTTTGCTTTGATTCTATCTAGCTTACTTCCTACTATCATAATTAAAATAATGGAGGCGTATGTACCCCATGAAGTATCGTAAAGAAAAGCTTTCAGAACTGTTTGTAAAGACATTACAACCCACATCCATGCACTAACACCCGTAAGTTCCGTATACTCATGCTCTATATCTTTTTTTAACTCATTAAAGAAGTTGAACTTCTTTCCCGTAGCCTTTTCCTCAGCTTCTACTTTTTCCTTATTCCGAGCAATGAAATAATTTTTAATCGCAACATATGTAAAAGGCGTTACCGATTCGTGGAATTGCTTTTGGCAAGAGCAGAGGAAATGTGCAAATCCAGTTTCCTCCCGTGGCTTAAGCGCTGTTTCATTCTCATGCTCCTCTTCAAATTTACCCCAAGTTTGTACTTTTTTATTCGCACCGTACATGACCGCTATGGTCATAAAGATGTGAGTTAACATTATAAATAGAATGAGATAATGTATGTGATGCAACGCTTTTATTGATGCAAAGTTCTGCTCACCATCTCCACACTTACTACTCTCAAACCCATTTCCCGATTGACGACAACAGTCATCATACCTTTTGCATGTAGGAGCTGTACCACTACCCGCCCCTAATAGCATCCTCCTCGAGGACGAGCTACTAGAACTAGAACTATTGTAAGAATATTCTGGATCTGATACAGGTTCACAGGCGGCCTTCATATTTGGAATTCCTGTACATATCGAAGTGATACATATGTCTTCAGCAACTCTTTCTTCTACTACTAGTAGAACAACAGTTAAAACACCAACAAGCATAATTTCGTCTTTAACTTTTTCCAAAACATTTAAGTATGCTTCTTTTGAATCATGTAAATGATGTTTTATATAATGATGTAAATAATGAAAGAACTGTTCAGTAAAGATTGACATAAATACGTATGTCATTAAAACTATTGCAACAATTATAGAACTAGTGCCATCTAAAGGAACGCCAGCACCCATAGTAGATTTATTTGTGTATATAAACTTATTAATATATATCAAAGTAGTCTTAACTTTATGTACAGACTATTCTGCGAAAAATCTGCGAAAAAAATACAAATAAAAAATATACAGACTGGAATCAATGTAATTATTCTTAACTCGAGCTATATGTTATTGGTATATTGATAACATTTATGTCTATTCTATATTTTATATGTAATATACCAGGTATCACTTTGTTGTTATTTATTATGGCTGTTGCTAACTGGCTAAACTGGTAAAGCTATAACAACTTTTACCAATAATACTAATGCTGTGCTAAATTAATAATAAACGCTGGAATGCCAGTATTTTATAATGTGGAAAATAACCACCAAAAGTTGCCACTTGCCCCACCTCTCGTCCTCGTGTGGTATTTAAAAAAAAAAAATAATAACTCCACTCGTACAATTACAATATAATAGAGACATACTGTATTATACGCCATGTGGCACCAACTTATTTCATTCACTGCAATTTGTTCGTATTATCAAAAGAATTGAATTTTTTTGTTGGTTAAGGTGGGTAGGGGAATGAATTTTCTTACACTATCCTTTATCCTTCATAAATTTGATAAATATTACTACTATTTATATTATTAAGATGGATGGTACCCTCTGATTCGTAAAATTCCCAAAATTTGCTCTTTTCCAGATGAGTGCTATTTCTATATTAAATATTTTTTTGTTGTGAAAGATTTCATCACAAATCTTTATCTATTTCCCCATACTGTACCATTATAATACATTTCTAGCTCCAAAAGGCAATGTTCTTTTTCTTCAATTCTATTTTCTGGGTTGTCCCATCAAATCAATATTGTACTATGCGTAGGCTAAATGTACGTAAATTCTCTATCAAAATACAATATTTCACACATATATATATTTATCAAAATTCAATGAAGGTAAATATATATAAATATAAAAAATAGATAATCAAGTTGACATAGACATTATTATTTGAATCACATAAAACAAACCATGGATGAAATAACAACAACAACAACAACAACAACAAACAATGTTGTTATAACAGAAATTCCTCCAATTATAACACCAACAACTTTGGAAGTTGCTACACCAACAGCAAAAGAAAAGTTTGATGCAATACGTCTTGCCATGGAGGAACTGAAACAAACCCCTAACGTGCGTTGTAGATCTAGGAAAATGAAAAGGCTTCATGGACAAATGATGATTGCTGCTAGAGGTTTAATTCCTAAATCTACAAAATCAATCGAAAAAGATCGTAAATTAACAAGTAGATTCGAATTTGTCACTAACAATAGTAAAACTTCAATAGCAAAGGAGCGATTAGAAGTTAAAGAACCTACAATTTATTCACAATTAAGAGATTCAAAGCCAACTTTTAAGTTCATAAATGAACAGTTCATTAGACCACATGGTATGGGAAATGGCAACCAAATTTTGTTTGGTTCTAAACCTAAACGAAGTTTAGATGATGCTTTTTCGCCATCAAAACAATCAAATGCAGCGAATTCAATTATTTTTACAAATACTGAAGTTGAAAATTTGGTTGACAAGTCTAGTAATGGGGCAAAAAGTGTGAAAATAGGAAGCGGTGGAAAAGTTACTCTGATTGATAATAGTACTGGAACTGCAGAACCAGTAAGAAATCAAAAGAGAGTATATTCTAAAAGGCAAAGTCAAAGTAGGAGTTTTGGAGGTAGAAGTACAAAAACATTTTGTTTATTAATAAATTTAATGTTATGTATTTCTTCTTGTTTTAGAGGTACAACTGCTTCTCTAAATCAAACTCTTGCCCTTCTAGATATTCCAACCACCAAACAAAAAACCATGCAAAGAATTAGAGAATCTTTCATTCTTCCTTGCATTATTGATCTTGAACTTGAATCTAAGAAAGCAGCATGTGCAGATTATCGCCGACAATATAAATCGATCCATCCTCATCATAAAGGTTTTATTCCAGTTATGCTTTCATGCGACGGACGTTGGCAGAAGAGGTGGGGGTGGAATTCACTCGACGGTCATGTCATTTCATATATCCATCCTTTGCCTGATGATAAATTAAAAATAAATTTACAAAGAAACTGTGTTGGTGTTTATGTGTATCACCGTGTAACACCATCAATGGAGAAAACATGGGAAACTGCCACAATAGGAGGCAAAGAAGTGAAAGTGATTCCAGCTGGAGAAGAACAGAAATGGTTTCAAAAGTCTGCAGGGGCAATGGACCCTCAAGGAATTTATGATACAGTGAAATTTCTATTATCTGAAGGAATGGAGGTTGTAACATTCCTGCATGATAATGATGCAAAAGGATTCCAAGCTTGTTTAAAGGCCAAAAAAGATTATATGCGTGAAAATCCAAATAGTGGAATATCAGATAGTGTAAGAGAATTATTATGTGCAAGGCATGGAGCAAGCCATGCTGGTAAATATATGATGACATTGGCAAGAGATGAATTACCAGTAGGTTTAAAAAAGGTCAATGGAAGAGATTATTGCTGGCTGGCAAGTGACAAATGCAGGAGATACTTTACCAAGATGTTTAGGTTCATAGTAAAAAGGGCAAAAACAGCAGAAGAAGCAAAGCGGGAAATGGATGGATTTAGGAAGCATTTGGAAGGAAATCATGAAAATAATCCATTTTGCACTGCATATGGAAGTTGCTTAAAGGAAAATTATGATACAACTAGGCCAGATATAATAAATGAACAAAAATTGAAAATATTAGATAAATGGTTTCTAAAATGGGGAAATATAAAGATATTAAGAAAATATGTTGGTTGCTATGACACCAACTTGGAAGAATCTAGCAATTTTCTTATGATAATGTTCATGGAAAAAAGATTATTTAGCCGTACAAAATATGAAATAGCTGCAAGATCAGTGGCACTATTTAGAAATGAAAAAGGCTGGAACTTTCTAATAAAAATATTAGAATACTATGATGCAGATGTGACTAAACAATTCAGGCAAAGAGTAAAAAGTTGGGAGAATCAGGCAATGGCAAATATGGTTAGAAAGAATACAAAAAAAGGGAAGGAGCAAAATAGAGTGAACCACCGTCTTCGTAGACAACAAAATAAAAATTCAAAACAAACCACCCATATTATTTTAAATATTCACGGAAATCCAACAAAAAAACGTCGAAAACAATCAACTTGCTCACGTTGTGGTGAATCGGGACATCGTAAAAATAACAGGAAATGTCCCCAGCACCCTAATAATCCTAATAATACAAACAACAACCAAACTAACGAAATTAATGTGTCAACTAATGCAATTAATATGTCCGAGAGCAACCAACCCAATGCAAATAGTAATTAAACTATATCTTATACGTATTTTTTTATTTTTTTCCGATATTCAATTGTACATTATATATATTATAACTAATTTTCAAACGCTTAAATATCCTTCGCTATTGATTATTTCCCCAAAAAAATGACTAATACATGTTCACAACGCGCCAAAGGAACAACTCAAGTGCAATTTTTGTATTCCGACGTCTAATATTAACAATAAACGCATTTTACCAGAATTATCGCAAATTCGAATGGAAATTCGACCTAATTTTATGTTTTATTCAATTATATTCATAAATATTATTCATATAAACATATCGCCACTTGAGATTTTCCTTTGTATCATAATTAATCGATACGAAAAAGATTGATACGAAAATATCCGACGGTATAATATATATAAGAGTGGGAAGTTATATATCTATAACGCATAAATGTATATGTATATGTTTGTGTATATATATATTTTTTTACTCATTCAATTTAGATCGAATTTATTAATATCTGTACCATTGGACTCGTCACTCTCTGATCCCAAAATGACGAAAATTTAGGAAAATTTCGAATGGCGTTATTTCATGCTAAATTTCCTATCAAAAGTATAAGCTGGATTTCGTACTATTTATAGGGTACCATCCATCTTAATACTAAAGAAAACTGGGAAAGGCGCATGCTGTGACATGCATGAAGAACGAAGAGGACAATTACATCATGTACAATATCTGTGACTCCTGAGCAGGCATTTTTTTATTTTTATATTTGGTAAAACCGACGATTTTTGAGATTTCGAAGTGCGTTGCTATTCATCTACCATAATCTAGGTCCTAGACTTTTCATTACATCTACCAGGTATTATGTCTAGTGCAGGTATAATAGCTCTAGCTACTAGGAATAGAAAGAGTCTGACGACGCAGACTACCACCTGGTGGTAGAGCTAGCCAGCTAGGAAAACAAAACACCAAGCTATACCTTAGTTTTCCTAGTCAGGATTTACTAGAGAGGATCCGCTCTAGGATTTACTGTATCACTGTATCCGACACCGTCTATATCGATAATATTATAATACAATATTCTAAATTAAGGTTAAAGTATTATGGTAATTTCTTTATATTCCTTACACACTTTATTTCTTTACATCTCTTGTTACAGCAGCACCGACATCAATCAACAACGACAATAATGAAGTCTGCGAATCATTTGTCGATGATCTTGATCGATTATTGTCATTATTTTTATAATCATTACCAGATACCATTGTTTTCATTTTTTTGGATAAAATATAAAAAGAATGTGCAAATGAACTCCGAACATTTTGAAATCGATATGAGCTCTTAGCTAAATCATCAGTAGGTTGCTCTGGGTTTTCTATTGATAGCATATTTGGTCTATTTAGATTAAAGAAATTCTTCTCTTTCTTATTATAAAATTTCCCAGATCCACGTACGGATATACCTACATATGGATAATTTAATTTAGTACCATAAAATTCTAAAAATTCCAATAACATAATACCTAAATTGACAGCAGGCCTGCGTTTCATATCACGCCTAAATTGTTTCACTCGCTTTAATTTTGATTTCGATCCGCCAGTAATTAAAAGTTCTTGTTGATAACGATTATACCAACGAAGTCTGGCATGGTATTGAATAGACGCAATTGTCATAATTTGTAACATAAATGAGCCAACACCACCTTTATATACCTCATTTAACTCTCGTTGCAGAAGAAAATATTTCAACACTAAAATTAATGTTCTAAGGCCAGGCACAACATCCAACATGTTTCGTATTAAATTACCCATTCGTGGACCTGACGGTTGATCAAAGCAAATATCTGCATGCGTCCCATTTGTATGTGTGAATTTTATAATGGGCACCCTAGCCGAATCAATCACTTCCATAAACAAAACAATTTTCAACCGTTTTAATTCAGCTGCTAATTGATACAATGCTCGTTTTATTGTTAAAGATTCATCCAAAGCACCAAAAATTACAATATCAATATCACTTGTGGGTAGACATAAACCTGTTAAAAATGAGCCAAAAATTTCAACTTTCAGAGTTTTGCTACGCTTTGAAGAGTTGCTGCTGCTGCAGCCACTGCTGCCCCATAATTTATTTGCTAGCTCTGTGATAGTATTTAAAACTAATTTTCTACCATTTGTTTCCTCTTCTGTTGGACTAATTAATTTGGCAAAATTTAACATCTCATTATGTAGTCGAAGTGTTGGATTTGCTGGTAATGTTACAGTTGTTCCAGCGGCTGCTGAGATACCTTTGCTTATATTATTATTATTATGTTCGTTTTCACTTTGATCGCCATCATTACTAGAATTCAATACATCAATAGTTATATTTTTATCACCATCGACTTTTTCAGCCGCATTGTAGCGTACTTGATTTAAGGGAGATAAGAATAATATATCATCTGTTTCAACTTCGACGCTAGTACTACGTTTTCTTACTGATTTTAATAAATCTCTAACTTTTTTCCCTGATGGTGTTACCAAATCTTTCAGACCAGCCTCTAGCGCTGATCGTTTAGGCATATTAGTGATATAATTTGGTGCTTGTTCAAAGTCTAAAATGTCATATGTGATGATAATAACAAAATAATGTTGATTGTATTTCTTTTAACAATTTGGTTACATATAAGTAAATAGAAGTTCTAAATTAAAGTACTGTAAGTAGTTTTTGTTATTTATATTGGGCATGCCTTATTTATTTATTAGGGCCATTCTTGTTCTTCTTCTTCTTTTCTTTTTTCTTTTCTGGTGATGAATCTCTTCTTCTTTGTGGTGCTGTGAAGGTTGAACGACGTTTGGAAGAAATGATAGGAGATATTAGTTATATTTTAATAAGTACATACCTTTCATGAGCGGTAGCACAAAACAGTAATAATATTCATACGAATTCGTACCTTAATTAGATTAATACCTTTTCACAAAATCGAAGACGGTGCTCATAGCGGACGGAAAAAAAAGAAGAAAGAGAAAAGCGCAAAAAGCCAACAAAGAAAAGTGGAGGAGATCTGGTGGGAGATGTTAAATGTAAAATGAAAACCGTATTATTTTTGTGAGAGGTGAAATATGATGCCCATTTACACAATACTATATCCATACTAAATTGTATAAATATTATTAATAATAATAATATATATCCTATTGTATCATCATAACAATAAGTGAAAGTACATAAGATACAAATGGAAAGATAATAAGAATAGAAATATTGGTCACATATATTATATTATATATAGTAGAATTGAATATATTAATCTTGGCTTTTATTGAATAGCATGGGTGGAGGATTTGTAGACGATGAACAACCGTTGTTACCGAATGGGCAAAAAGGACCGTGGCAAATACTTGACGGTGTGCTGAATCACTGCGGGTTTGGGCGGACACAAACACAGTTGTTTATTTTATGTGCACTTGTAAATTTTATTGAAGCTATGGTGACCGCGTTAATACCATTATTGTTTCCATTGTTAAAGAAAGAATGGCAAGTTGACAACGCACAACTTGCTTTATTAGGCTCAGCTATTAGTATAGGAATGCTCATTGGGGCACTACTGCTTGGTAAAAGTAGTGATATTATAGGACGTAAAATTTCTATGTTGATATGTTTAGTAACCATTTTAGTATTTGGTTTTGGAAGTGCATTTGCACCGTCAATGTCAGTCATGGCCGGATTGCAATTATTATTAGGTGTAGGTTACGGCGGAAATATAGTGATTTCCACAACATATTTGTGCGAATTTTTGCCAAAAAATGTTAGGGGTATGGCGCTTACAATCGTTGCATTTTTCTTTGGCATAGGTGGGATGACTTGTGTTGCTTTAGGCATGCATTTAATTCCTATATTAGGTTGGAGAAAAATGTTGATGCTAACTATTACCCCTATTTTCCCAGCGATCGTATTGTTGCTCATATCGCCTGAATCTCCAAGGTATTATCTGCATACACATCAAACAGATAAAGTGGTGGAAGTGTTAAACAATATATCCAAAGTTAATGGTGTGCCATTGCCAGATGACTTAAAACCAACTAGAAAAAATATGCGCATTCAACCAATAGTTCAAACAAAAAAAGCCGGAGAGGATGGGACAAAATCTTTCTCAAAGCAATTGCAGGATCCTACAATATACAAAACTTTGATACCGCTACTTGGTTGTTGGTTTTTTAATGCATTTGGTTGCAACATCTTCGCGTGGGTACCGCTTTACATCTCCGAAAGTCCAGCTATGAATAGTGGTGCGTCAGATCCAATGCAAAATGCTTACTTTGCTGCCTTTTACATGTCACTGGGCGATGCATTAGGTACTTTATTTGTTGCTATTTGCTTTGGCGCAAATTTTGGTCGTAGAATTTTATTGATGGCGTTGCTTTTTGTCGTCGGTGCATTGACCTTTTCATTGGGACGGTTACAAAATGTTCAAATCATGTTGGCAATATTGCCTGTAGCAAAAGCAATGTCACAAGCAACAGCGGTGTTATATACATATACACCAGAAGTATTTCCAACATCGTTTCGAGTAAATGGATTAGCCATGTGTAGTATTGTACATAGGTTTGCACCTGTAGTTGCGCCATATTTGGCAGCTGCCTTAATGAAATATTCATGGGCGCATGTGACAACAGCATTTGGTGGTTTATATTTATGCGGGTGTGTTTCAAGCCTTTTTTTGTCAGTGGAGACAGCCGGCAGAGATGTAGTAGAAGATGGAACAAAAGATGATGATAATAAAGATTTTATGTTGATATCTGAACTTTGTAGATGTCGAGTTGCTGGGGTTCCAGGTTCTCCAGATGGCGGCGATGGCCAGGGTTTCAATACTTATGACAAACAAGAAAAGGTAACATATGATGCAGATAGTGTTTAAAAATTTGTAAAAAATAATACGCGTACGATTTATTAATTAAATTTTAAGTACAAAGAATTCATTTAAATCTATATAAAAATTCGTAAAAAATTAAATAATAAATAAAAAGGTGAAAATTTTTTACACACTTCATTCTGAGCAACCTGAGAGGCGGAATCGTATTTTATGTCTCATTTGCAATCTATTAGTATAATAATAAGTACAAAATTATCCTATAAAAAAGCAATCTTTGCCTCTTTTTCAATACTGTGTAGTTTTAAAACCATTTTGAAATATTTAAGTACATTTTTATATATTTATATTAGACTACTACTTCAACACTTTTTTATTTGTTGTTTATTCCTTAATTCCAATACTCTACAACTCTACATATTGTACAGTACTAAAGTGGCGGCTGTTACATCTAAAAAAAAGATGACTGTTGCTGTTGTACAGCCTGGACAGGTATTAACATTTGTCACGATGAATATAATACCAGGTACTTATGATGTTGTTATTATATATAATACCTGTAATCAATTCTATATATAGAATTTATAATTTATAAATACAAATAAAAGTTAAAAAAGAAACTATGTACATATGGGAGGAATATAAGAAATGGAAATACAATTAGACGAATATTGTATACAATAATATTTATATATACATATAACGTAAAAGTATTATTTAAATATACTATAGAATAATATATATATATATATATATATATATGGCAAAAAGAAACCTTTTTCGTCAAAATCCTAATCAATCACGAGGAGGTATGATCTATGGCAATAATAATAATAGTGGAAACGACCCACGTAGTAAAATGTTAGCTCAAAGGGATGCTGAGAGAAAACGTGTGGCGCCAAGAGCTACACCAACAGTAGCAAGTACGTATGAGGGTAGACAGGCGCAACAACAGGCATATTTGCAATCAGTACAACAGCAAAAGCAACAAATGGAAATGCAGAATGCCATGAGAAAACCTACAATGAATAATAATAATAAGGCAATAGTTTTTGATCAAAATGCTAAAGCTGCTACAAATCGTGCGATTAATGAGACTAGAAACGCTAAAGCATCAAGAGAAGCGATGTGGGAGGAAAAACGAAGGCGCCACCTAGCAACTCGTCAAAATGGCAACGATCAATACAACCAACAACCCAAAATCATGCAGCGGCAGCAACAACATATGCAAATGCAGCAACAACAAAATAGAGTATCGTTTGCGCCACCGTCACAGCCGCAGCAACGACAGCAACAACCAAACCCATCTAGAAATTATGCCAATCAATTAGAACAACAAATAAACGAGAGGAAACAATTAGATTTGCAAAATGACATTTCAAGACGTCAGACATCGAATATGGCTATAGGGTCAAATAATGTAGAAGATGCTGCTGCTAAAAGAAAAAGACAAGCACAAAAAGATTATGCTAATGCACTAAAGAGTCAAATGGAAATGCAAGAACAACGGAAACGTGAAGAAAAAGAAAAGCAAAGACAAAATACAGGGTTAAATAACCAGATGGTGAATAACAATGGAAGTAGGATGCAACAACAAACTGTTCCGTACGACCCGATATTAGAAGAAAAGCGAAAACGGAAGCAACAATATAAGCAGGAACTGGATGCTCAAATGAGAATTAAGAAGCAGACAGAAATGCAAATCCGCGGTGGTAACGGAAATGATATACCTGGCGGCGGTGCTTTACAAGTTGGTGGTGGTAGATCACAGCAACAACATGCGAATATACCATATGATCCAAATGCAGATGAACAAAGGAGAAGGCAAATGCAATACAAACAAGAACTAGATGCACAAATGAGAATGAAAAAACAAAATGAAATGAAATTGAATAATGTAAATAATGCTGGTGTTGGAGGGGGTATCATGAATCAAATCGGAAATAATAGGCAGCCTTACAATGGTAGACGTGGAAGAATCGATCATTTTAATACAAACGAAGAGGAGGAAAAAAGAAGGAAAAAATTAGAGCAGCAAGCATACCTACAAGAGTTGGATATGCAGATGAAGTTAAAAGACGAACGAAAGAAACGCGAGAAACAAGCTATCCAAGATGAAGAGAAGCGTTTTATGGCTATCGGCCAAAAGGGAGTAAATAATCAAAAAGTATCCGCACAAAAGGAAATGTTTTTAATGGCTGGTGGAATTAATACAAATTTAAATATGCCAATGCAAAGGGGGATGCAACCTCAACAAATGCAGCAAACATCACAGCAACAAATACCACCACATCAACTACCTCGACAGCAGATGGGAATGATACAACAGCAGCAAAGACCAATGCCTCAACAGATGGGTATGATGCAACCTCAACGGCAGAATGGTCTATTGAATAATAATATCCCCTCCAATATGATGAGCAACAATATGATGAATGCAAATCTTAGAAGAAGTATTCCCCAGAATCAACAGGACCATTTAAATAACCACATGGGATTGTTGCAACAAAATAATGATTCAAGCGCCATATACAAACACCGTTTTAGAGATGGTATCAAGGACCCAGCAGAAATCGATGCATTGCGTGAAAGACACGTTCAACAGGCAAAACAAAACCAATTATTAGCTCAGCAAGTTGCAGATAATAAGCGTAGAAAAGAAGAAGCGGAAAGGAAGAGAAAAGCCGAGGAAATGGCGGAGGAGCAAAGATTACGAAAAGAAAGAGAAGAATTGAAAAAACAATATGAAGATGAAATTGCCTCTCAAAAAGCAAAGAAAGAGGCGCAGCAAAAGGCAATGTTAGACGAACAAATACAAAAAAAACGAAAGCAAAAAGAAGATGAAGCACGGCGTGAGCGTGAAAGAATACGGAAGGAAAATGAGCGCATAGAAAAAGATCGCGCGGAGATGGCTAAACAATACGAGCGAGAAACGGGGAAATCACCACCAAAACAAGCACAACAAGGTGTCCAACATACTCCGCCTAGATCAAAACCACCAATCAGTAACTCAAACAGCAATACACGTCCTGATATGAATAATCGCAGGCAAAACAATAGTGATAATCCCAACGGTAAGGCTATGGCTGTAGCAGGTGGCGGCGGCCGCACTGCAAGAATCAAAGAATTAGAAGCTCGTTTGGAATCAGCTGAAAAGAGAGCATTGCAAAATACCAGAGGCCAAGAAGTTTTAAACCAACGACTAAATACGTCGATGAAACCACCGGGAAGTGCCCCTGCGCCCCATCCAGTCACACCAAAACAATCTATTAGGCGGAGCAACCAACCTGGAAACGAGACCATTCGGAAGGAACAAGCATCATTATTGCGGAAGCACGACAATATGCGTGCACAAATGGAAAAACAAATGCGTTTGTTGAAGGAAATGCAAGTTAAATTAGACGTAAGAGAATCGGAAGCTTCACGTTATCAGCAAGAATTGTCTAAATTGAAAGGCATGGTCCAAGCGGAAAAAGAAAAAAACAGCGGCTTGTATTTAGACGATTTTGTGCATGCCCAAGAAAAGGCGTTACATGCTGAAATTGACGATGAATTAACGCGATTATTGGAGGGTGGCATTGGCCCGAATACCCCAAAACAAGGAAACGACTCCATTGATTTTTCCCAATTCGATACCCCAAAAATCACTTCTACGTTTAGGCAGGACTCTAGCGGTTTAACACCTCAATTGATTAAAACAAATGGACAAAATTTGCAAAAGTCCCCGGATGCTTTGGATAAATATATGAATCAAAATGAACACGGAAGACATGCTTTGAATGAATCCATACCATCCCAAAGTAAGTTTGTTTTTCCAGATGGCCAGACTGCACCAGCACCAAATGTATCTGTTTCAGCTCGGCAAGGGTACCAGCAACAGCTGCAAAGTTCTCCTGTGAAACTATTAAATTCACCGTCACCTCAAAAGTTTCATGGATTAGGCGGTGGAATCAATATGAGCACCGATGGTCAAAGCTTAATGGATGATTCATTAAATATAGATTTTGTCATGAATAAAAATGCGGATAAATTGAACCAATTAGAGCAGCTAGGAATTCAAGGAGAAGGTGGTGAACTACATGCTGATCAACTGGATCAAATGCTTGTCGATTTTTTAAATCAAAATAATGGGCCTCATAGAAATAAAAGCAGCGATGCAAGTGCATTAATATCACCAATTCATATGCATGGTGGCCCTCGTTCTGGAAATGTGGGAAGGGACTTAGATTTGCCACCATTGAAAATTCAAAATTTGGACGATTCATTTAGTGGAACATTGCAAGGAGATTCTAGATTTATCGGTGGTGCCATGTCGTCAAGAGCTTGATCAAAATAGTCGGAGAAATATGATACATCGAGGAGGATATATATATTTTATATATGTACATATGATATGATATGATATGATATCTCATATAAATCTATTATGATTGTCCCCATGGCCACCCTGTCCCAACCCTGCCATATTTATCATCTTCCGGCCCTTTTCCCACCCAAGTATCGTTAGTTGTTACATCAGCATCCCTAGCTTTATTCTTTGGAAATACATTGCTACTTCCAGACTTCAAAAAATGCAATTGCTCCTCGCCTTTTGACAATAAATACCCTATAGCAATTTGATCCGATTCATCTCTATTCATGTTAAAACCGTTTCGAATTTCTTCTTCAATTCTTTTTTGTTCATCTTCTTGAAATGTTTTTGCAACACGAAATAGATCTCTATACAATGAAATTGCTTTACTTTTCCTGACAAAGGACTTCAACGAAGGTCCACCCACATCTTTAAATATCTTCTTTCCAACTTTTGTAGTTGTAGCCATTAAATTTCTTTATTCTGCTTTAATCCATTTGTGACTGACGATTGAATAGAAAACGTAAAGTTTATATAAATAATATGTACTATATATTTAGTTTCGTGCCAGATTTTATACTTTTGCTTATTATACTTTCATCTTTCATATTTTTATATTCTAATTCGTCGTTGTTATTGTTCGATAAAAGAATAAATATAAAAAAAAAATAATAATAATTAATTAATAATAATAATAATACCAGGTAACAGGTAATGCCAGAATGAAGAAAGAATGAGGAAGAAGAAGAAGCTATTAATGATGATGCACTGGTGCTAATGCACTATAATATTATAAAAAATTTATAACTAGAGGCCAATAAATATAATTAATAATATTCTCTCTTATTTTTTAATAACAATAATACCAAGGTACAAGTACCTGTATGTAGTATAGACTAGTCTACGAGGCGTCCTCGTAGCTTATGTACCAGGTATTATAGTACTATAAAATAATTACATAATAGTTGTAGTTAATTTCAATCAATAATTATAATAATTTCAATAATAATAATAATTTCAACGCACCAGAGGAGAGAGACAAACAGAGAGATTAATACGAAATTACTGACTGAAAAGAGTTGATAATTACCCCCCCCCCTCTTAAACCGATTCATTTGCTATTATATATACATACGCCAGTGCATTATTATAGCATTATCAGAATCAATATATATACATATATATTTGGCATATATTATTACCAACATATTCACATTTCAAGATAATTTATAATCAATATAACAATGACCTCATGTGATTTGAAACGCCATAGATTGTATTCTATGGTCCCTAAGATTTTATCTCTATCTTCAAATGAATCTGCATTTTCAGCTTACAGTAAATTATATCATACATTTAAAACAAAAACTTTCCCCTCAATTGACAGCAAGAATCATGCAAAATCATCGCAACAAAAACGATCCGCTGTAATCAGCCATTCCTTGAATAAATCTATGAAATTAAATATTGAAATGTCGTTAAAGTATAAGGAAAGTCGCGGACATCTTGAGAATGGTGATCGCGAAAAATATTCAAGTGTAAATGGCACAACACAAAATTGGGATAAATTTTATAGGAGGCATAGAAGCAACTTTTTCAAAGACCGCCACTACATGGAGGATGAATTTCCAGAATTAGAAACATTTTCACAGAATAATAAATCGTGTTCTATTCTAGAGGCTGGATGTGGAGTTGGAAACACGGCTTTGCCATTAATAAAAAAACATGCATCAATTAATTTTTTCGCCACGGACTTCAGTCAAAAGGCTATTCAATTGTTGCTTTCTAAGATTTCACAATTAACAACTAATGAAAACAAAAGGATTGAAGCATTTGTTGGTGATATATCATCCAGAAGTATTATTAAATCATTTCAAAAGTATAAAATTTTAAATCAAATGAATATTGTTATGATGATATTTTCGTTATCTGCCATACCACCAGAGAGGCATAAACAAACATTAAAAAATGTATCGGATGCGTTATGTGATAATGGTGTAATATTATTTCGAGATTATGCACGATGTGATCATACACAATTGAAGTTTACGGATAAAAATAGATTGGATGATAACTTTTATGTAAGACAAGATGGAACTTTGACATATTTTTTCCAAATAGATGATTTAACAAAAATGTTCCATTCAAATGGTTTTGAAACGATAGAGATTAAGCTTATTGAGCGTGTACTAGAAAACAGACAAACTGGAAATCAAATGAGTCGTATGTGGATAAATGCAAGATTTCGCAAAATATCTTCGATTTGATATGCTACCCTGCACATATACTGCTGTACCAATAATATTACGTATAATATTAATTGTCTTAAGTTATCATATTGTATTCTTTCTGGAGAGTAGGAATTATCATGTGTGAGTAAATTAAAAAAAATAAGTTAACATGTGCCATTTTAATTATGATACTCGTAAATACGGTTCGTATTTAATATTTCATTTTTTATAAAAAAATATACGAACTAATTCTAATAAATATTTAAAAATGCATAATAAATTATTCATTTATTATATTAATGGTATATATATGGCATAAAATAAATGTAAAAAATATGATATAAAAAAAAAAATATATTTTTTATAATTTAAATAATTATATTTTAATGCTTCTTAAATATTATAATATATATGCATATCATAATATTTTGGACATTTATTCATCATCTTCATCACTATCATCATCATCATCATCGCTACTACTCTCATCTTCACTAAATGTACCAGCAGGTAAACTATACAATCTTAAATTCTTTTGGTTTGGATCTTTCAAAAGCAAATATTTCCCTGCATCTTGCTTCATTAAAACATCAATCAATTGTCTTAAAACACCCCACATGTTAGATACATTAAGATTAATTTGTTCTGCAAATTTTAATGGTTTGTAAAATTGTGTACCAAGAATATGGTGACTATCAGCATCGTCGCTTCGAACTCTTGAAACAAACCCAAGCTTCATCTGATCGGCGCCTGACAAAATTGTAGCAGCAGTCCACTTTCCTATTTTAAATGCATTATTTTTTAATTCGTTCGCTAAAATCCCACCACGCTGTGTATCTAACTTTCCTTTCCATGGTGTGGTGCCAGCTAATTTGGCGTCCCACTCATTCAATGCATAAGATGTATGGAATTGCTCTGTTCCTTTTCTTATAGCAACACCATGCAATTCAGTACGACAAACAATTGGGGTATCACCAAAATTAAACTTTCTGTAACGATAACCCACTGCTGCTGGTTTTTTACTATCATCTTCATCTTCATCAAAAAAAGGATTTGCCTCATCAAACTCCTTACGTTTGTTTGGATTTAAAATTTGTTGAGTGAAATTTTGATTGATCATAGTTGCCTCTAAACTTAACTTGCTTTTACAATTTATCGATTCAGGATCTTTATCAGTAGGTGGTTCCCATGCCGTTTCATTTACAGTGAGGTAATCTATATTTGAATCATCCCTTGTATCAAAAAATAGCATCGCACCGGCCCCAGTGCCGACCTTCGTGCATACTATATCCCATGACAATTGACTTCTTGATGCGCACATCAACGTTGCTAAAATCGTATCAGTCGCAAATACTTTACCACCAACTTTACTATCAGCTGCTAAATTTTCAATAATTGGATCGTTCAAAGTTGACTCATAGAAAAAGTCCCTATCTTCAATCTCCTTTAATGGAACAGGCTTTTTGCTATTAACACGTTCGTACATATCTTCATAAAACTCCAAGTGGCCACACCACGTGATATCTTCAACCGATGGTGCCTTTGCTCTCATTTTTTCAATCGCATGGAACTCGAAAGTATCCACAACTTTCCAGGAGGCTTGAACATCAACTGAAGCAACTAAATCTGGAGCGTCTGCATCTTTATATTTACGTCTTCTGGAATCTCGTTTTGCCATATGAAGACGCAAAAAGCGTCGATTACGTGTATTGTTGGCTTGGTTTGCTGCCGCTTTCCTTGCTGCGTTACGAACGTCACGATCACGTAAGTGTCTCCAGCCCTGTTTTTCCCTGTACCTTGAGCTACTAAGGCGAGCTTGTTTCTTTGCTTTGGATGTATCTACTAAATTAAAACTATTTGCATCGGCTTCATCGAATTGATAATCAAATGCTTCATTGCCAGGCTCGCGTGAACGATTTCGACGATTGTTATAGTAGGAATTATCATTCGTGAAATCCGCTGCTCGTCCAATCATATCAGATTTTTTAAATGGTGCATATGGAACAGTAAATTTATCTGGTTCGCTAGTTGGCCCCCAACCTTTTCCATTGTTCTTAAAATTTAATTTTGCAAATGATGACATGGTAATATTTTGTCCAAACTGTTCTTTTTCGTTTTCGTAATAATATGTTATCTTTTGATTGAAACGTTGTCGTAGTCTGAACGAGTAAGTCTTCTTAAACGTATTACAATATCTTTAGTTTGAATGAATTGTATATAGATATCTTTGACTGTTATAAAATATTTTACTGCATGTGTGATCTGAATTCATATATTATATATCTTAACACTAATTAGTATTGAAAATAATTATTAATAATTATTCCTGTATGTTGGTGTTGGTGGTGTGGACCACACTGGTGGACTCTTGTATCAACCACCACTCAATCATGATGATGGTATTATACATACTGTAATAAATAAGATAGGCAGAGCTACCAGGTACAATATAGACTATTGGAAGAAATTGTATTAATCCGGACAGTATTAGTTTACATTACCAGGTATTATTACTTCGAGGAGTACCATTTATCCCATTATTAATTATATCCCCCTTTAGCTAATGGCCTGCTGCCGCCTGCTGTGGCCTGCCCAGCCTGCCTTATAGCGATTTCTTTCATATACTAAGAAAAGTACAATTACTATAGTTGTTTACTGTAACAGGATTGAGCTATATAATACGAGGCAGGTGCCACACAACTAGGCAAAAGTGCACAACAGTGTTTTTTTTACATTTTGAAAAGTAAGACTAGAGCGTTATATAAAAACAAACAAAATTGAATATTTGTTAATGATGTGGCGTGCTATTTTTCAATTTTTTTTTACCAAAAAAAAAGAAGTGCACACCTGGCACAGGTCATTATTATTATTATTATTTATATTATGTAACAACAAGCCATAATACAAACTAATTATACTGTATTCTTTTTCATTCAAAGTTGAAATATACATATAAAAATATCACAATATATATCTATTTGGTATCAAAACGAACGAGTACGTCAAGGCTATTTAACCAAAATAAAAGTAACACTCTAAAATAAATAATAAATACAATCAAAATGAGTAGCGATGAGAGTGATAGTGATCAGTCTGGTTCTGAAGAATCAGAAGCCGCATCTTCTGCAGGTGAAAATAGTAACGAAATGGATGTGGACGAACCAAATACTTTAGCGAAGCCAAATCGGCACGTTGTACCTGGAACCAACATACGAGCTGTATGTTGCCATATGGATGATGTGGCAATACGGTTGAGAACACTCTTTTCTAGTGCAAAGGGAACTATACAAATTGGAAACGGTATTACACAAGCTGTCGACAAAGAAGAGGAAAAAGTATCAGATTTAGCTGTCAGCCTTCCAGTAAAATCAAAAATAAATTCAAAAAAAGATTATCGAAATAGCAGAACGGTATCACCACAGAAAAAACGACAAAGGTTATCAAAATCCCCAAGAATGACAGATGACCCGTCTGATTTCTCGCCCAGATCAATTCATAGATCGACAAGAAAGCCAGAACATTATTCTTCGCCAAGCTCTGAAATGGAAATCGACGGAAACAACTCTATTAGATCAAGGAGTATAATTTCTAATGAAGGGAAAAACCTGGTTACAGGGAAAAATCAAAAAGAAAGATTAAAGTCAGCTATTCATGGAGTTACATTGTCGCATTATATAAAGAGAAAAAGGGAGATGAATCAAATGAATTCAGAGACAAAGGCTCCCGACTTACCCAAAAAAACGTTGAAATTCGAGTCATTTGTAAAACGAAATAGAGGCGCATTTAAATATGTGGACAAAATGAAAGAAGACAAAGAAGCTCTCCAGAGAACACATGCAGAAGAATTGCACGATATGCATGTTTTGCTTAACAAAAAAGAGGAGCAATTACATAAAGAAAAGAAGCAGCTAGAACAAAACATAATAGAATTAGAAAATATGCCAGAAAAATTGAAAGCACAATATGCCACAGAATTAGAAGATACAAAAAAATCGTTGAAACAACAAATGGAAGCATTGAAAGAGGAACAACGACATGTACAAGAGAGTCTCAAGGAAGAATCCGATGCAGCACTAGCCTTGCAGAAGGAGGAACTTGCGGTTAGGCATTTAGAAGAATTGCGTGCAAAAGATGAGAGAATGGCAGAACGCGAAGCAGCATTGTTGTCCGAAAAAGAACAGCTAGAGAGCCAAATACAAAACTCAGATACTGCACATAAATTAGACTTGGAACATTTACAAGATCAATTAAATAACACGGAAATTGAACTTGCAAAACGTAGAAAAATAATAGCTGATAACATAGAAAAACAAATGGAACTCTCAAGAAATGCAAAGCGACAAAGACGAAATTCTATCGGCGTAATAGGCAAATTTTTGAGGCTTAGGTCGAAAACAGCTACATGGGGTAAGCTAAGAGACGATGCAAACATGGAAAGAATGGTAGCCGAAGCAAAAGACGCAATGGCAAAAGAAGTTAAACAGGAGCATAGAAAACATATGGAAGCATATGGAGTAGAGGAGGACGATGATGATACCGAAAATGATGATCCTTTCTTTGGTGTAGATGATGGAGGCGATCAAACAATGGCAGATGATGAAGAGGAAGATGCTACGCTTGCGTTACATCGTCAGAAACATGTAGAAGAAAAAAAGCAAAACGAAAAGAATAGGAAAGATCTAGGGAAAAAAATGATCGCCATTAAGAACGCAATGAAGGTCTTCAAAAGCGATCAGAAAAAAATAGAAGAGCAAATGATTGCTGTTGAAGAAAGGGTTGAGCAAAGCGAATCAGAAGCAGAAAAACAAGAATTAGAAAAGCTTCACAAAGACTTATCAAATAAACAAGATGCGCTGGTAGCTTCTACTACCGCTAGTAAGAAAGAATTGAGCTCTTTGGGTAAAAATGTAAATAATTTGGAAGCCGAGTTCAAAGAAAAATTTAGTAGACCTGTACAGCGTTTGCGAGCTGCGATACATGTTGGAGGCGGAGCTATTAAAGCTGTTGCTGCGGTTGCTGTCTTAAGACGCAAAGTTGTTCGAAAAAAAGAGGAGGAAAAACTTGAAAAAATACGCATGTTAGATTTTAAAGCCGAAGATAAAAAAAAGAAACTCGAGCAGTTACAGGTAGATTCTGAGCGCTTGGCCGATGCTCTCAAAGATGAAGAAGTAGACGAGGAAAAAAGAGAGGAATTAGACCAGCAGAGAAATGATATTCTGGAACAAGAGGAAATTGTACAAAAAGAAATATCAGATATGATACAAAAAAAAGATAAGGAGGAAAAAGAGTTGGAAATGCTCGAGGAACAACGGCTGAAAAAAGAGCTACTTGGAATAAATAGGCTGAGAGCCATTGTAAAAAAGAATTCCCGAGCAATCAAATGCATAGCAGATATTACTGAAGAACGAGATGGCTATAGAAACAGACTGGTTGAGATGAAGGAGGATTTGGAATTGCAACAACATGAATTAGAAAACGAAAGGTTGGAGGTTAAGGAACAATATCAAAACGCAATGAAAGAACAAAATATTGCTCAACAAACACAATTGTCAAAGTTAAAGGAAGAAATAACAGAAAAAGAGAAATTATTGGAACAAAAAGAAGAAATGTTAAAGTTGGAAATGCAGCTGGATCACTCAGATCGATTATTTTTTCAAAAAGACAAAGCATCCAAAGAAAAAATCAATACATTGGAGGAACAATTGAAAACAATAATGGAAAACGAAGATTTGCTAAATGAACATTATGCAAAAGTTCAAAAGGAACGAGTTCGTATCGCGAGAATTGCTGTTGCATCCACACGTAGAAAAAGAGAAATAGAAAGCACAAATGAAATTCGGAATTTGAGCAAAAAAAAGAAGGAAAATATGAAAAGAAAGTTAGATGTAGAGAAAAAATTAGAGAAGGAAATTGAGAAACTGAAACAGATGCAGCAGCGAGAAAATAGGGTATTAGATGATGAAATCAAGCAGTTGGAGCAGCAGCTAGAGCAAGGCAACCAGTTGTCGAAAGAAATTCAAGAGAATATTAAAGGGGCCTTTGATCAAGAAGAAGCCTCGGCTTATGAAATTGATTTGCAAAATCAGGAACAAGAAAATCACAAGTTTGAAATTCGAATTTTAAAACTAAGAGACCGGTTGATTCGAAGGCAAAATGTTGATAGTGCTGAAAAGACTTTACGGCGAAATGCGCAAAATGGTCGTACAATATTAGACAATATCGAGAGGTTACAAAATAAAATAGATTCATTAGAAGTTGCGATAGAAAAAGGCATGACACAAATCGAAGTTGAAAAACGTGATATGGGCAATGCGACAGGCGAAGAAGCTGAACATTACGCTGTTCATATACAACATCTTGATGAAGTCAGAGAGGATAGCATTAAAGAAGTTGAAGAACTGAGAACAAAGCGGGATGAGCTGCTACTACAGGCGTTGCGAGAGTCTCATGATGTTCTTCATAAGGTTGCAGGTAATGCAAAAGAATACGACATTGCTAAGCAGAAAGATGAGCTCCAAACCTTACTTGCTCATGTAGAAGAAAAAGAGCACATCCTGGAAGAGGACGAGGAATTATTGCGCATAGACCGCTTAGAAGCAGTCCGCCAGCGTTTACCACTAGAAATTTATGAGCAGCTTGCATCTCAAATCGAATTAAGAAAGAAGCGTTTGAAGGAGGAAAGGGAGACACTAGAATCAGAAATGGACATATTATATACTAAAATCAAAATGGCGAATGATGCCAAAGTTGCTCGTGAGCAAACAGCTATCGAAATGAAAGTGTCTAAAGATATGGTATCAAATGCTACACAAAAACAAATGGCCAAAGTTAAACAGCTTGAAGTCGATCATTTAAAATTAGCCAAGGAAGAAAAAAAATTAGAAAAAGCTGATGAAAACCTAAAAATACTTGAACAAACACTTATCACAATGTCCCCTGACCAAAGGACTATAAAGGAACAAGAAGTTGCACAAAAAAGGGTAGAAATCCAGACGAAACGGGCAGATTTACAAGCTAAAAAAAACGAATTAGACACAAGGGCTTCCGATGTAATAAAAAATGTAGAAGCGTTGGGGGCGGGACAGCTTGTTCGACAAAAGCAAGGCATATTAACGACATTTCTTCGATCTTTAGACAGTGAAAGATACATTTTGGAGATGAAGGAAGATGCTTTGAGAGATAACATATATGAATTGTCGCGACAAAACACACCTGGTGCAAAAAATCAAATAGAAAGTTTGAATATTAAAATTAAAGAAATTGATAATGAAAAAGAGAAATTGAATAAATTTGCCGAGGAAGTCATAAGGTGCCTTGAGGAGGAGCGTGATACTAACGAAAAAACGAGGATCGCAGCAGTTGATGAGATGGAAAGACAGCAACTAGAAGCACTAGAGGCTGACATAGCGGAAAGAATGAAGATTATAGAAAAAGAAATGACCAATGATATTGATCACGAATTTACAAAAAAAGAATTAACAATCAGCGAAAGCGTTACATCACTTTTAAGTAACATCTCGAATGCTCTTGAAGGGCAAAATGCTATTGACGATGTATCAGATGAAGCGTGGAATATTGTCTCTGATACACAAGACGAAAGGAGGACCTTGCGAGCAACACACGAAGAACATATGTCGGAATTACATGCTATGGCAGAAGACACAAAATTGTCTTTACGGGATAAACTCGAAAAGATGAAACGACAGCGAAAAACTTTGGCAAACCAAGTGAAAAAGGCGCAAAATAGTAATGACGCAGATAGTCAATACGCGATACAAGATTTGGAAAAACAAGCTGTAAAATTGGATAATGAAATCAAAGTTTCTTCAATAGAAAGTCATCGGATAGATCTAGATTTGCGGGAAAGTGAGAGAGAAAAGAGAGAGAGATTGAGAGAAGATGAAATGGCGGCAAATGAAAAATTGAAGGGGGGATTAGAAAGATTAGAGGGCGTACTCACTAAGGCATCAAGTTCTCTCGAAGAGCAACGAAATGAAGCAAAATCTGCAAAAAGACAAATTGAGATGCAAATCAAACAGGAGCTTAGGGATGCCATTTCGTCATTGAAGAAGACCTATGCAAACAAAATAGGCGAAGAAGAGGAAAATACAGCAATTCAAGAAAAGCAAATTAAATCGGAAATAGCCCACAATAATGATTTAATTATCATTGCCCCGGATGAGAAAGCACTGGAACTTAAGAAAAAGCAATCTGTTTTAAATGGAAAGTTAGAGGTTTTAGTGTCGAAACAAATTGAATTGTCGAAGTTGAGAATGAACTCAGAGCAGGCCATTAATGACCAGGCTGCTAGGCATGAGGCTAACATACGAGAAAAATATCAAAATCGCTTGACTGAAGTAGAAGAACGGATTAAACATATCGAGATACGCTTAGAACGTGAAAAGAAGAAGCTTGAACAAAGTCAAGATGCTGCCTTAAAGGAGGAGAGTTTGTTGCTCAAAAGCAGAAAACTCGATTTTGAAGAATCGGAGAAAGATAAAGAAGCGTTGTCTACTGTTGAAAAAATGGAAGCACTAGAGGCAACGGATCCGCAACTATCTGTTTTGAATAATAAAGTTAGCGAAGTGCACAGTTCGACGGCTTCACTTAAAGAAATGCGAGAAAAATTGAGTTCCGCTCAAAATGCATCTATTGAAATCGACGAAGAAGCCATTGATGCCGACATCTTTCCTGGAATGGAAGGCGACGAAAGTATGCCACCAGAGGAAGACAACGATCCATTTAGCAATATGGATCGTATGAGAGGCGACGAGGCAGTACCAGATGAAGTTGATGAAAATACCAAAGATACAGTGCCACCGCAAAAGGTAGCCGTTCAACATGTTCCATCAGAAGAGCAAATAAAAGCTGAAGAAGCAGCAAACGCAGAAATTGCAAAAATTAAATTACAAAATGAAAGCAATGATGCCGAAATAGACAATTTCAAAAAGAAATTGGAAGAGATGGAGTTAAAGCACCAAAAAGAAAGACAGGCAGCAGAAGAGGAACAAGAAAAAGAAATTTTAAAAGTAACACATGATGCCAAACTGAAAGAAATAAGTACAAAAATTAAAAGTGCTTTAATTGTCAAAGCAAAGTTGTCAAAGCAATATGACGAGTACCAAGAGATGGCCAAGGAACTGAAAAAAGAAAGAAAGCAGATACGTAATCTAAAAATGAATAATGCATTGCTTCATTTAAAGATAAACAAAAGGCCAACTCCATCAACTACAGCTAAAGATAGAATTAATGCAAAGCCTGGAGAAAATATTGGTGAAAAGAGCAGTGGATCAAAAGTTCAAGTCGTAAAAATGGCCCAAGAAAAGAAATTTAACCAAGAGAAGGAAAAAAACAAACGCATAGAAGCAGAAGCGATTGAAGAGTCAGAGAATAAGATGCGGGCATCGTTGGCAGCCATAGAGCAAGATCGGCAGCAATTAGAGGAAAAACGCGATGTAGCCATACAACAAATAGCAGAGGTAGTGAAGGAAAAAGAATTACAAAGTGAACTAATAGGTGAAAAGAGAGCATCCAAAAATTCCCTTAGACCGTTAGTGTTGAAGCAGATGAAATATTTAAAAGCAAAGGAAGCTTTTGAATTGCAATTGCAAACATTAAAAATGAAAAAGGAAAAGGCAGAAGCAGATCATGCAGCAAAAGTCGTAAGAGCCCAGCAGCACACACGCAAGTCTATGTCGAAATTGGTGCGAAAAAACAGAAAAATTTTAACTGCAATGATAAAACTGAACCGAGAAAGAGAAGAGAATGAAATGTTAAAGAAAAAAATTCAAGACGATCAAGAGAAAGAGAAGCAAAAAGCGGCAGCAAAGAAAAAGAATAGGTTTAGCGGGCTCATGAAGAAGCACAAAAAACAATTAGTTACAAATGCCAAAAAAGAAAGGCAATTACTAGCGTTTAGAGAGGGCTTAGAGTCTGCAAGAGAAAAGAGAGAATTGGATCGTGCCACCGCTGAGCAGTTGAGAAATCAGCTCGAACAAGAAAAAGAGCGCTTTAAGAAGCGATCGTGGATTAGAGTACCAGATCGATCAGAAATCCTTTCAGCTATAATAATACAATCATGGGTTCGAGGTTGCAAAGTGAGACACCAAATGCCAAAATATAGAAAGGAAAAAGCTATAGCCGACGGACGGCGCAACGCAGCGGCAAGGATGATCCAAAAAAATTGGAGAGGTGTTCTCGGTCGCCAGAAAGCTTTGTTTAGACAGAAACTCGCAGATATGGGCATGGTGTATCAATGGAAACGAGAACAAGATAATCAGGGTAGCAATATAGATGAGGATATAGGAGGCGTTGGAGTAAATACAGAACCAACGCTGCTAACGAAAGACAATAATATGAAGGACTCGACTAATCAAATGCTGCTTACTGCTGGATTAAGCAATGTTAAAAAGCACCAGCTAAACGCACCAGATTCATTGATGTCGACCGCACGGTCGTCAAAGAGCGATTTGAGCCAAGATTCAATTGAAGAAATAAAAGGACCGAGAATGCGATATGAAAAAAGTGGTACATCGGGTGATTTATATAGGTACACTGCCAAGGCAAAAGGAGCTACATCTAGACAAGCCACTTATATCGATGATGAAAATTCATTGGCACAACAGCATCAATTGACCCCCTACTCCAACTCCCCAATGTACCCAAAGAAACGGGACGATCTTATTAATCAAGCAATTGGAATCTTAGTTGGTAATGAACAATATTGAAAAATATGATAATACTAATATGCATTAGGAAATATATATATATTTTTTACACGTGTATGATGATACGAGTATGGTATCTCATACGAAACATACGTCGCATGATATTTATAATATTTAGTCTCCTATGATAATATATATATTATCTCTCAATAATACATGAAGTATCATACGCTTTACGTATATTGTTTTTTTATTTTACACGGTTCGTAAATATCGTAAATTAAATTATTACACATATCATTGTAAGAGATATTAGAATATATATATTATAATAAAATATTTAAAAAAAAAATAAATTTATGCGTAAACTTTAAATTATATTTATATCTGTGTGTGTACGAAATTTATTTTTCTCCTCTCGCTATATTTCATTTTGCGTTATACTTCGTATGCATACGTCGTATATTAACAAGCGTGCAGATCAACATATTTTCATACTCGTACATGATACGGTAGTACGAAGTTAGGGTTACACGCGACATTTTTTAAACGTTAATAACACACTGCTCTCCACGTTTAGAATTTACGTCATTCCAAACATACTCGGACACCCAGCAAGGTTCAACTGCTCGAAAGCCATAGATTTTATCGATTTTGTCAATAAAAGGACGCCAACAGCTCCACCCCACGGTGAAATCTTTTGATATTTTGATAATATCTATTGCTTTTTGGTTGATTTTAAAATGTGCATCATCTGATACAACTTTGACACCAATACTTTTATCAGTATGAACATGTATGATAAATACATCAGGGACTACTATAAATGAAAATCGAGCAGCGGCTAAATGATACGCATATGATACTTTATTCTGGCCATAACCAATAAACGATTCTTCAAATAAAGGAAAAGGTCGTTTCAATAACAGGTATGGTTCATAACCCCACTTATATTGCACAGTATATGGCTTTGACGAATGCATCCATTGTTCTGTATTAGTAGGATGGTGACCATCTTTATAATGCATTAACTGAAATGCCCTAGCTTTCGATATTGTTCGTGGAGTATCGCGCCATCGTTTTCGTTTGTCTACCATATACAATTGTCTCAACTTATTTTTGTAACGAACACTGTCCATTGCACCAGAATCATAATTTAAAACATCAGCATCTACTTCAAATGCTGGAACCACTAAAGCGTTTCGTCCTTCATTATCAAGAAAATGATAATATTTTTGCAAATTTCTATACGCATTTGCAGATGGTAAAAAATCAACATCCAATATAAAAACGTAATTGGATTTACAACCGCGTAAAGCCATATTTCTCAAGCGATTCACTGGATAATGCTGAAACTTTTCAGAGGGGTGGTTCCCATCATATCGAAGATACGAGAAGGATAAAACTTGATCTGGGTCACCCTCTAACCTATCATTAAAAGCTTCCGAAAATACATCTTCAACTCTTTCATTTCCCTTTTCAGCACCTTTTTTAATTAATACTGCAGCACTAACTGGTCCATCCCATCTATACAATATTCGAGCTAGTAAATCTGCTCGATCGCTACTTAATTGAGTTGCTAAACATATATTTTTAACCTTACTACTGACATCCGGATTATAACTTGGCGGATAAGGCACGAAATCTACTCTTCGTTTTCCAAGTGGCACCCAAGTCTTCCATAGTGCATGTTTATTAGTAGATTGTAAATCTACAACTATATGATTTCTATCGTTGTAATGTGCAAAATAGGGTTTTCTTTCCACGTATTTGTTTTTTAATTCATCGACGATAAAATCAAATGCTTTCCCTTTACCGACATCTGGCACGGAACCATATATGAAATGCAAGCGTACTTTTTCGAGATTAGCTTGCATTTCCCTAATCTTACTTGAGGATATGCTTTCTAATATAAATGATAATTTAGAAATATCAGTCTCTTTAATAGTTATAGAAAATGCGGGCCAGTTTAAATAGTTTTCAAATGGCATTGTTAAGTTATTGGCAATAATTACTGGTATGCAGCCAGCAGCAATACTTTCAAAGCAACGTATGCTCCATTTAGCAAATCCAAGTGGCGCTAAGCAAAACTTACTACGTTTCATTTCATCCATCCATTGAGATGATTTTTTACGCGATACAAGAAACCCAGTCTTTTTGTATGCTTCTTCTTTGCCAAACATTGCCAACAACCGCTGCCTTACACCATTACTGTAAACTCTATCATCTGTGATTTCTGCTGCACAACATGCGCTTTGACACGTGGCACAATTATCAGCATTTGTAGCCCAATCAAAACAAGGCTCTATACTCGGTCCTTTGCCATGATTATGTATTTTATCCTCTTTACTCCCATAGAGCATCAAATAACGAAACCACGGATCTCTTGGTTTGATCAAAGTTGTCTGGCCACGAAAACTAGCAAAAATATCACGTGATGTACCGCCGATTTCCCGATTGAAAAAATTCGATAGTTTTTTATCATCAATAAATGGTGGAATGACAATTGAACTCTTCGGGTTGAAACATGGTGACATCAAATCCCCAGTATTTGTTAAAAATATACTATCTTTTAGCTTGTCCATCAATTTTCTCATTGTTTTACTTTCAAAAGCCCTTTCATTTGTCGTATCAAAGCATATTCCATGGTCATGTGTAAATACCCATATGTGATCTGCGCCATTATATCTTTTCCAATATGGATAGTGCTTTTCTATATATTCTTGTGTTTTCAATACTAGTTTTCGAGTTTTTTCTCTACGTTCTGGTTTATGTACAAGTTGAGAAACACTGGCAGCTGAAAAAAGAGGTACGAAGAAAAGGTCGGCTTCATTTGGATTTTTGGTTCTTACATTGCTTTTCATAAATTTTGAATATATGACAGCTTCTGCCATTTGATCTTGATAACCTTGATATCTTTTTTTATTTTTTTTTATCTTTATTAATAATCTTTTATTAAATTGCTTTGGCAAGTTATATAAATATATTTTCAGCGGTGTTGATTTTATATTAGTTGCAGCGGATGATAACGCTTTAATTGCTTGGATTCTTTGCGTATTTTTTACTGTGTATAACGACCAAATACATATCGTAATGAAAAAAAAGGCGATAATAGACGTTATTGGCTTAACCATTAAATTGCGTTTCGGACTAAATAATATATTATTTAATTTTTTCACAACCATTTTTGTAAAAATATAGTTTTCTTCTTCCTCTCTCTCTGTGTCTATGGGATATAACATTCAATGGAAGAACTCTTGATGTATTTGCAACTATATTATTTATTCTAATTCATCATTACTAACTTGTACAATATATTATTTATTTATTATTATTATTGCGTCGTTATTAATTATTATTATTATTGGGCATCATCTCTCCCCACATATTAAAGTTATATACATAATTACATAATTTATAATTTACAAACAACTTTTGCACTTTGTTTTGTCGCACCATCTATATATAGTCCATACAGTTATTATTACAATACTATATTTTATACTATATAAATATCCATTGGTTTTCCTTACTACATACACTCAACTGCCTACATACAGGGCAATAGTATAGCGACTCTTTTCCATCTCCCGATCGCATAAGATGTCCATTTACTGGTTGAACAGTATACTGTACAGTATGTACACATACTGTAGCGTTGCCATACGCACAACATACGCCTTATATACGGACACATCAGTTAATCGATTAATGATTTCCTTGCCCCAACGAATAAATGATCACATTAGCATGGACATAGCACTTGGGAAGTTCAAAATGATGTAATATTATTACTATACTCGCGGTAATAATATGCAAAACCAACATATATGTCCACATTATTATTCATATATATACATTTAATGATTATATATACGTAGAAATTATGATATATAGGCTGTGAAACGAATATTTAGATATATTTATACACACTCCCTTGTCCAATCCCTGTGATTTTGCTGTTCAATAAATAACACAATATGTCTGTATGGGATGCAAAAAAACCAAAAAGGCAATCGATGTTATGGGGAAGAAGTGATTTAGCAGAGAAATTTTATTCAGGTGAAAAGTCTTCTAATCCATGGGTTCGTGATTTATTGTGGAAGAAAAATATTACAGATGAACATAAAAAATTTTCTGATGATACAGCAATTGATTTAGTGCCGCCACATATGCGTTCCGTAACATTAGCAAATGTAAGCGCTTCTATAGATCAAAAAGAGAAAAGGAGACACAAATTAATGATGCAACAACAAGCAGATAAAATGTACCAACGCCCGCAAACATCCTCGGGATGGTAAATAATATAGATTGACGAGAGAAAAATGTAAAAGAAGACGAGAAATAATAAAAAGAAAAAATAAATTTAAAATATCTACATTGAAATGTAATATTAATAATTAATTGTAGGTAAAAAGAGATATGGTATATTAACAAGAAAGAAGTACGAATGGACGAACGAACGAAGGAACGAAGAGGATTGAGAAGAGAGAGGGGTGTTTTAAATGAGAGAGAAAGGTAATCATATTAATTTTTTACATATTATATACCATAAAATATCACACATAAATAATCCACCCCGAAAAGGTGTTGAATATTTAAGGTGTTATTTTACTTTGATAGGTTGTTTGGTGTGGTTTTGGTTGATATGTAGAGCTATTACGCTAGATCTATTACCTGTGTAGTACCAGTAGTAGATTATTTTTTTATTATTTAATTTAAAATAATAGCAACAACAATAAAAAAAATCATCTTCATGTTAAACTCTCTCTTAAATATAAAAAATAGAACAAAGAACAAAGAACCAAATGTATGCTTATATATGTACACAGAGTTCCTCAAACATATATACAAACTCATCTAAAACGGGCTTTATAATATAATATAGATATACGTACGTATCAATTAGATGTCGTTGGATCTCTCCAAGTACTTTCTCTAGTTTCAATGTTCCACCAATATTTTCTTCCATCCTCAGATAATGCTTCCCTCCAGTTTGCATTTTCTGCATCATTATTTTTACTTTCATCAATACCTGGCATTGCTAACCATGTTATATTGCCAGAAACAATATCTTCATCCCTAATCGAATCCAAATGTTCAACTTGCGAATATACATACTCGGATAATAATATCACTTTCTCGTCATCAACTTCTTCCCCACTACGAAATACATTACGAAATAGCGCACCTGGTAATGCATCTTCATCATCAGCATCTAAACCTTGGTCATATGCCCATGCTGCACCAAATGAAAATTCTTGCGCGTCCCGAACATATTTATTAACAGATAGCTCTTGTACACCTATCGCACGAATACGTTTAGTCGTATCTTCCCACACCCTATCAAACAATTGCTCTTGAAGATCTTGTTGCAAATCTTTGATTTCTATACTTCGAAGTCTTCTATGAAGCATCCATACATGTAAAATAATTATTGAATGATTGAAATAAAAACTATCCTCTAAACCTAAAAAATCTAATGCACGATTATTTGATGAATGCAAAAGTACGCTTTGATACATAGCACCAGATTGTCTTATATTGACACTTTCGTCGCCATAATAGCCAGTCAAACGCAGCAGCCAATTAAGTGTATTCTTTTTATTGTCACTGCCCGGCTGTTCTAACGCAGCTTCGATTGGTATTGTTGTTGTTGTTGTTGCACTATTCACATTTGAGTTGTTGTTGTTGTCATCATCATTATTATTATTACCACCAGAACCCTTACCATTATTCAATAAAATACTTGTTGTGTGAAATTTATGTGCAAAATCTTGTTTTCGATATAAATTTGGAAAAGACTTCCCATAACGACGAAAACTATTACTCTTATTATTGTTTTTACTATTATATTTTATATTACATTTCACAAAAGTTGTATGCGTGGATAACCGGTTATATGAAAATACAGCTTGCCTTGATGATGATATTGATGAGGTTTTTTCGACAATATTTTTATACAAGTTTCTTTGTTGCAACCTCGTAAATGGTCTTTTTAATGTTTTAATCCGACTCATTGTTTGCTTATTTATTTCAATGATATGGTACAATGTACTTTTGGATAGCAATGACTTTGATTCCGTAGAAGCAATTTATATACTATTTATTATAATAATGATTATTATTTTTGTGGCGTGTGTGTATGAACAAAATATTGTTCTTTTTTTATTATTCATGTTGTTATTATATTTTACCAAGTAGTAAGTAGTAGTACTATTCCAGTATTATTGGGCCATTATTATTGTTATTATTGTTATTGCACCAGCTATAGCAGGTAGCTAGCCCAGCTAGCCCAGCTAGCTATAGCACAACAACAGCACTATAAGTGAAATAAGAACTAAATAAGGCGTTTTTAAAGTTGTCGGCTGTCGATTTTTACAGGTAGCTACTGTACTGTTACTGTATTATATCTTGTTATAAACGTGTTAATTTACTCTATAATTTATTTATCCTATATCGTAGAGTAATATAATCTATAGCGCTATGGTGCTATGATTTGTTAGAGACTCCGTCGTGGGAGCTCTGTCTGGGTGGGAGCTGTGATGCTGTTGTGTTGAAACTGAGTGCCAAAAAAACTTGTTCCAGGTAGAGCTATTCTTCTGGTGTGTTGGTGTGGTAGTCTACCAGGTACTGTGCAGTTAAAAAAATGTTGTGCAACCACATAACAGTGGATAATATATAAATAAATATTAGTAATCCTGGTAATAGCACAATACAACAACAATACATTTTTTTCAATAAATATCATCACATATAATAATATATAGATGGTTGCATAGATAGATTTAACTGTGTAGCTTTATCAATAGATAGAAACAGATTGAAACAAAAGACACACATTCTTTGAGTACAAAAAATGGGAAGTGGCGCTTCATCTGATGGTACAACTGGATCAGGATCAGATGCAGCATACCAAAAGTATCTTGCAAAAATGAATGAAGAAAATTCAATGAAAGAAGACGTTAATAATATTATTACTACTACTACTACTAATAATAATGAATATAATAATAATAATAATATGGAATTGATTAACAACGAACAAACAACATTATATGACAAACCTCAAAATGACTTAAATGCAAATGCTTTAATCTCGTCTGATAATAATAATCATCATGATAATATACATTCAATAGAAATAGAAAATGTAAAAAGCAACAATAATTTAAATAGTCAAACACAACAATATGTACATAATAATAATAATAACAACAAGGATATAAATAATAATAATGATAGTAATAATACTATGGGATATCAATACAATATTGTTGAAAATTCCGATGTTATAACTGTAGATACAAATCATACTACTACTACTACTACTGCTAATAATAATAATAATAAGAAGAATAATAGATTAATTAATAATACCAATTCCAATGCTATCATTAGTAACAACACTTACAATAATAATAAGACAAAACAAGCAAATAAACAACAACAAGTAAAAAAAACTAGTAAAAACGATGATATATTTAAACGCATGATAAGTAAATATTATAATATAACAACCGACACAAAAGTTGTTGCTCCTACTCCACCTCAGAAAGGATATTCCTCAAAAAGCGGGCAATGTGCATCGGAGTGTCATTGGGCCGCATATAATGGAGATATTAATAAATTAGAATCATTTTTAGATTTACAAAATGAATCAGAAATATTAGATTCACTTGGTAGAAGTGCATTGTTTTATGCCTCATGCCAAGGTCATTTTGATGCATGTGCATTTTTAATAGATCACAGACATGAATGGGCAAATATAAGCGATCGCAAAGGCGATACACCTATGCATGTAGCGTCGTATTATCAACACCACCGTATAGTCGAACTGCTTGTTCAAAGTGCAGTAGACGTGTCCATTAGAAATGAGAAAGGATTTATCCCATTGCATGTAACTGAATCTGTAGAAACATTGAAAATATTAATTGAATATGGAAGTGATGTAATGTCAGTATGTAAAAAAGGTCGTACGCCATTGTTCTGCGCTGCAGCAATGAACCGCTTGGAATGTTTGAAATTTTTATGTGGGCTTGCAATACAACATCCACGTATGGTAAATCTTGCTGATCATCGCGGTGATACTGCATTGCATGCTGCTGCTGCTAATGGCAATGTGCAATGCGTTATTTTATTATTAGATGTCGCTGCAAATGTAAATGCGAAAAATGTTAGAGGTTTGACACCAAGAGAAGTTGCAGCAAGAAATAACCACGATTCGGTGTTAAGCCTATTCGAAGCCGAAGATGCAAAATATGATAATAATAATAATGAGAACAACGGTATTGGTAGTATCGGCAATGGTGGTACGAGTAATGCGAACTATTCGCAACAACAACAATATAGCCCAACGCATAAGAAAGCTTTAAATGAAGTATATGAACAACCAGTTGCTGGATATAATAAATATGGCAACATTTCTGAACGTAATTATTCAAATAATAATAATAATAATACATCACATAATTACTTTAATTTCAATCAACATACATCCAATGATTTCTCTAGGACAAATGTAGGAATGGTATCTACGGAAAGGCTGCCATCATCAAATGATAGGGATTTATCAAAATTGCAAGCAATATTGCATCAAAATAATACCAGTAGTCGAAGTAGTAGTACTGTTCAAAACGATAGCTACCGAGAGGATGAGGATGATGGTTTGAAACGTTTGCAAAGTGTTATTAATTCGTCGCGAATGACCAATAAGAATGATGACGCAAACGAAAATGTAAACAATGGGGACGATGATGGCGACGATGGTTTGAAACGATTACAATCTATCATTAATACACCAGGAAGGGGAGCAACAACAAACGACGATGATGATGTTCAAAGATTGTTAAAAGTTGTAAATAGTAGTCGCGAGGATATAAATAATAGCGCAAATACACCACAACAGCAATGGATTGAAATGACAGACCCAACAAGTGGACATATCTACTATCAAAATGTTTCGACAGGGGAATCGCAATGGGAAAAGCCATTTTAATTTGTTGTATCATACATATAGTATAGTGCATTCTCTCTAGGAATTGTCATGGGTAATGATATATGTAGAAACAAAACATTTGAAATACGCGTATCATACTCGTATCATACTTTAGTACGTTAAATAATTATATTACATATGCATATATATTGTACATTTATGATAGAGATGGTTAAAATCTAATTTTACTTCCCGTGGCATTCATGATATACCATATCATATGATATATATATACGTTCGTATGATATCATACGACATTAATGACATTATATATATATATGTATCTATGCATATGCATAAAATTATATTTTCATAAAAAATATTTTGGATAATACGAGCTTCGTATGATACATGCATATCATATATCATATCATCCGATTCACATATTTAATATTTTTTACGTATTTTTTATAAAATGTACGTTCGTATGATATAATATGGAGAGTAGGTGCAGTAGGAATTATCACGAGTAAAATTAAAAAATAAGTTTTATATGCATATTATAATTAATACGAACCGTATATACTTTTTTTTATTAAATATTATACAAAAACAATAAATTATGCGTATGATATGATAAATTAAAAATTATTATACATCATATATAATCTTGATATAAATCGTCTCTCATATCTTTTTCCTTTTACACACCTCTACAGATTTATGTATATATCTGATGCATATTATATACATACACAATATATAACATCGTTTTATGCTTTCACTATTAATAATATACACCAGCTTTAACCATTGCATCTGCGTATTTAGTTTCAGCACAACTTAATTTTGGATTAATACCAGAAAGAATTTGGTCATAATCAACTTTTTCCCAACCTAACCCCATTGATGTAGTCATAGGCTCGTGAAAACATTCTTTTGGTGTTGCTTTTAGAAGCTTATTTGCACGCATACGTTCTTGGAACTCTGAAGCAGATGTATATTCTGCACCTAAATTTTGACCGTCTCTCAATTCTTCTGTTTCTTTTTTCATTTGTCGTAAGACTATTAAAAACTCATCGCGACTAACTCTACCATCAGTGCTTGCAACGAATTTTTCCATAAAAGTATTTTCTAAACCATCTGGTGCTGGACCATGGTATACAGCAAATAAAAGCTTTCCTAACTTATCGAGATTTAAAAAACCACCTTCGCTCGCAGCTCGGTCAAATTCTGCCATCCATTCATCATCTGTAAATTCAGTTACATCCATAAGCTGTATAGAAGTGAACTTAAACGCGCTAGCTGCACCAAGAGCAGTTAGGCCGAAGAAACCATAATGTAATTCGTGAGCTTTATGTGACATGTTATTTGCTAAAAAACTATTTTGTATGTAAAAGTATATATGTAATCAATTGTATATTTAATAAATACTATACAAATGTATATATATCTTTTATCGATTATTTCAGTTGTTGTTGTTATATATGTTTTTTTATTAAATAATAGTAACTAGGAGTTAAAAGACGACTACCTATGTACTATGTATATACATTTATTTATATTTGCACATTTTTTAATAATTTCAGTTTGATGTAATAATATAGTATGTACAACAAACAACAACAACAACGGTCAAACTAAAACAAAACGGTCGCTGTACTGTATAGACTACCAGGTAAGTTAGGTATTAATAAATAAAATTAGAAACTAATCTGAAATCGTGGGAGCACGTATTTTATTGAAAAATTATTAAGGGATGATAGGACTAAAAGTAAGGTATTTGTGTATCACATTACTACAGCAGCAGTACTAGTACGAGAAATAGGCTGATGACATGCAAAGACTTTATATTAACCTTCTCGTCGGGGCACTTTTAGAAGTGGCTGTTTTTGGCCACTTGCTTAAAAAAATGGAATTTTTGATGGTATTTTCATCCTAATAAAGCACTATGGAATAGCATTGATAAAATTCATCAAAAAATATAACACAATAAATTAAATATTTCCGATTTTTAATTGCCTATATGTAGTCAAAGTTTAGTATAAGGTTAAGTAGTTGTTGATGTTATTTTCATGTAAGCAATAATCCCCCGGCCGTACTTGTAGATATCGTTCGAAAGAAAAACGACCAGAAAACAATGCATACTTTCCAAACACATATACCGTTTGATCAAATTAGAAGTGGCTGTTTTTGGCCACTTCCACTTTAAGCGCTCTGTATTTATCTTATTGAAAATCCTTTCTAGTCATCTTTAGGTTTATTGCATGGATTTATCCCATCCTTAACGATTTTTTGTAGTAGAATACTCTTGAAGATGAGTATTTTCTTTATAATTTGTTTAAATTGATTAGACTATATAAAATCGCCCCTATCAAAAGTGTCTATTTTCTTTGCCGAAACTAAAATATATTTATGTTTTCCAGATGGATGTATAGAATGGGAATAGCAGGTGGTATGTAAAATATCATACGAAAAATGTCGGAAATTGAAGTGGCTGTTTTTGGCCACTTCCATCCAAAAAGTGCCCCGACGAGAAGGTTAATACCAGCTTTTTATGCCGCTGCTTCTATTATTAGTAGTAAGTATAGTAGCAAAAAAAAAAACAAGTGGTGCACAACTATAGGAAAAGTCTAGGACCTAGACGACTATAGTGCACAGCCTGGACAGCAACAACATAGGTATAAAATAATATTATTTATTACTGGTATTATTACTAGCCAGCTAGGTATTTATTATTAATAATAGTGCAATAATAAATAATAATAATAATAATAATAGTGCAATAATAATGTATGTTACAGTATATATTATATTTCATACATACACATGCGATTGATTAATAATTATAATATTAAATAACAAGAATATTGTGTTACAGCTAAATATTACACGTTGCATTATAGCTTCATTATATTATCTATTTTTAAAAAAATAAGCAAGAACATTTGTATATACCATCCTCCACTACTGACGCACTATGTTGTCTCCATGGCCGTCACAATCTCCACGTACAGAAAACAACTTAAGAAACAATAGTGTTTATAGAACTAGAACAGCAACATTGCAACGAATAGTGAAGATGCAGAATATGTCTTTAAGGGGCAATTGTCCAATTGATAATACAAAAAAAAAAGGAAAAAAAGAATCCTTTTTACGAAGAAGGAATCCATTTGAAAAAATACGGAAAGTATTATCCCGTAAAATACGTATGCCAAGAGGAAACACTAGAATAATTAATAATGACACTGACCCAATTGAAGCCGATAACTTTGATGCTTATGAAGAAACACATGGTTCAAATATCATTCAAACTATAGCGTTTAAAGATGTTACTTGGCCATGGTGGTGCCGATTGCAAAAAGATCGCAGCGGGACAGCTTTAACCAAAGAAAGTTATGTCTTAATTTCTTGTCGAATACTAGATCATATCATGGGACCTGGAGAAGTTTCACTTGAAAAAATACAAGCTGCTGCAGAGTTAGATTGGAAAGTAGAAATGGAAGATGAAACAAATGATATATTTTACATGAGCCAACGTACATTTTTGATTTCAATGTTTAAAATAGCATATATTTGGAGCCCAACAAGTGATGATCTAGATGATATTGTCCAATTTTTAGGAGATCTGTATATTAAAATAAAGAAAAAATACGGCTTTCACTCAGCACGAAATGATACATTTTCTCCTACTTCGTCATCCGTGTTTAGCCATGGGAGTAGTTTAAGTAATACTAGAAATAGCCCAACAAATATATTAAATAGAAAAAATAATAGAAGCATGGAAGAAGAATCTACAGTGCAACGATGGCCTTTAAAAAAAGATGGTATGTTTCACCATGTTTCATTTATCCATTTTTGACAATAATATATATATATATACCTATCTTTGCAAGTCTGCTAACAATAATAATTATCTATCTATCTATCTATATTTGAATGTGTGTGTGTATCATATTTCACAGGCCTATCATATTCATTTGGTTTAAGAAGGCCTATATCGGCGTCGAAAGATTTTGAAACGTATCCAGGTCCAAATCAATATAAACCAATATACACATTTTTATCTCATGGTAGTAATAGAAAAGAACAAGCAGGATCACATGGCGCATCTTTTGGTTCTGGCCCAAAATCATTTATGAATAGTATGGCATTTGCTTCAATAGCTGGTCATGTTGGATTTTTAAATCCACCTGATCCAAGTGGTTGGCCCTCTCCCAGACGAGAAGACCGTGATGATGATTATCACGCAAGTCAGAATATGTTTGGTAGTAATTCTTCTAATAAAAAGGGGAAGACGTTTAATTTTATGGATGATGATGATAATAGTAACGATATTTCATTTTCCAACAACCGAAAACTTCAAAATATTAAAAACTATCATCAACAAACTAAGATGCCCATAGGAAGCCCGATCAAAACAGGGCCATTTCAAAAACATGGATTATCTGCAAAAACACGAAAAGCTTATTTTACTGAAAAACGGTTGATGGACGAATTAAAAGAATTGCGTAAATTCAAATTAAAGGAAACTCCTACATTGAGTAAATTTTCTGAAAATACAACTGATGTTGAATATTGGGCAAAAAGAGAGTTGTCAAATTCATTTGCTAAAGACATTTTAGCAAAAATTAAAAAAAATCCGAATTATTACAATTAAAAATTTATTATGATCCACAGCGTCTAATATGGAAAGGTTCCAGGGTACTAAAACGTAAAAATATACAATAATAATAGGTAATATAATTAAGTATAAATTTAGTACACTTTTGTATAATATGCTAAAAATGATTGCTCTCCCAATCTTGTTTTTTATAAATATGCATATATATATTTCATAAAACATACACAAACCTGTACACACACACACACAAATCAATTTTTATGATGTATATATTAATGAATTCATATCAAACCCTTTTGTCTCCCCACTCTCTTGCAATTCCTCAGCCTCTTTATCACACATTTCTTGTGCCAATACATCACGTTTAGTTTTATCACCGTCAGGTTTTTGTAATAATTCCCGTAACTCTGCAACTTTTTTCGCATTCCAATACATAAATCTTGCTGTTTTTAGATTATCTTTTTGTTTTTTTACTTGTCCAGAAAACCATGACCTCAATTTTTCATCTGGTATGATGTTACCACATTCATTACCAGGTAAACAAGTAAACACTAATCCATTTGTCTCTTTATGGCGTACACGTTTCATATCCTGTAACCATAAGTTACATGTTTTTCGCTTTTCTTTCTCCATACCTATTAAAAATACCGTTTGCATAAATTCACATTGTGTTGGTGTGAAATGTGAACCTTCACCACGAACCTTTACCACTTTCCGATAAAAACCAACAGATGGCATTTGTGCTTCAGTATCAAATCTAGATGGATTCTCAACTGTACCAAACAATGGTTTGATTTCATTTATTGCAACACCATCACTCTCATTTTCCGCGCGTGTATGTACCAGTGCTCGACAACCTAAGTTAACCATCCGTTCACTACTACTGGCAATTTGTATTATTTTATCTCGCAAACATAATATTGGAAAAACACACTTGTTATCGGTACGACTCTCATGCTTTTGACACCCTTCCTCGGTAAGAAAAATCCGTTTACAACGATCACCATGTACATTAGTTTTTGTACAAGGAAACAATTCCTTTGATTCCATGGAATTTAAATCAGCATCAGCATTTAATTTGACAGATGCACCAGATGCTTGAACACGTGCATGTTTCTTTTCCGTTGCTTTTTCTCCCTTAGTTTTTTTACTATCTTTCAATCTTGGTATTTTTTTTGCAACATTATTATTCACTAAGTCTTGTTCATCTTCATTCACTTCTGCTCTTGGTCTGGGTGGTAATGTTTCCCAGCATGCATCAAGCATATCTTTTAGATAAACAGTCCACCGACCAAGCCCATAATCGCGACAACGTACTCCTACATAATGCCTACCTTCAATAGTAATATCAAAATTTTCAATAAATGACATTTTATTTGAAATTTTTTTTTTCATTTGAACTTGAAAATCACGATTTGGTTTGAAAGTCATAACAGTTGTACTTTTTAGACTTGTTGCATTTATAACATCTGCACATTGTTCAGCTGTACCAGCAAAACCTTTACTGCTTGTCACACCTTTTGTAAATGCTTTTCCAAACATGGAAAAATGTGTATCTAATTCAGATTTATTATCTTGTGCCTCTCCATAGCTTCCAGCATCAATAATAATAGTCCTTCCAGTAGTTTCATCCAACATCCAAATTACATAGAAACGGAAGCCAAATCTTGCTTCATTTCCAGAGAAACAACCTGCACCATCTAATTCTAACGCTTTTATTCTATGGATACGCAATTCTGGTATTTCATGATCTCTTAACATTTTCAGAACAATCATCATACCAACACTTACACTGTAATAATCTTCTTTTTGATCATCAGTAATTAAATCAAAAAAACTAACCAATAGATCACCTTCACCACTAAAATGAACACCATGTATTGCATTTTCTGGTGCTTTTTGAATTGCCATAAAACCCAAACAAGGTGTACCAGTTTTACCATAATAATCAACTGATGATTCACGGAAAAAATGACGAAGCAAACGTTGCTTCCAATCACAAACCAAAATAGCTTCACCAGGTTTCAACGACTTACGTCGCTCTGCACGCAATTCTTCTTCCCGTTTTCCGCGAACTAAATGTCCACGGTACTCTAGTTCATTCTTTATAGCCTTCTCTAAATCTATGTTTATTTGCATGGCTTTATTTAGTTCTTCTTCATTGTTAACATGTACAGATGCAAGATATTCACCTGCAAAAAACTTTAATGCGTTCATCACACGTTCAAAATTGACTATATCTTGTGATACTTTTGTATGTACATGTTTGCATTTAAGTTCTTCCCCTTCTGCAGGTTTCCTCAAATGCTCCAAATCATTATTTTCATCATCGTTGTTGTTGTCGTCATCATCATCATCTTCTTCTTCTTCTTCCTCACTGCTCTCTTCACTTTCTTCACCTTTTAATGCTCTTAAAAGTCGAGCTCTTAAAACAGCATTATTTCCAGTAGTATCTTTTTTAATATCTTTCAAACGGTACTTTAACATAAAGTTATTCATAACATTTACATTATCCTTATTAAATTCAATACCTGCAATTGCTGAGTTATATTTCATAACTGCCAATGCCACTCCATAATCCCCATATCCTAGAATTTCAGTTTTATTTTGAAATATTTCATATCGAAGACCATTAAATTGTCCTTCCACCTTTTCCAAACCCATTGGAACAATCTCGTTGCATAATCTTGTTTGGATTTTTTGTAATTTCATACAACCACCTGGAAATAAACAACTTTCACCATTTTCATCTACATATGTTTCATCTAGATCCAACTCTTTTATTTTAAAAAATCGAAAATCTTGACGATCATTAACATCTACATCAGTATCTTCACATACAAAACCAATAAATGCATTGCCATCATCATCTCCTGTTGGTTTTTGTGGTGGTAAATTGACTTGTTCCGCTTCCTCCTCTTCTTCCTCCTCTTCCTCCTCTTCTTCATCATCTTCTTCTTCTCCATTATCTTCTTCCTTTTCTGAAAAACTAGCACGCATGCAATAATGTATTGTAACACTATCCAATTGCACTTTTTCAATAAAACCTGTCTTTAGCCAAACTTCATAATCTTTTATAAATGATGACATTATTTCTTTTTCTGTCCTTGTCATAGTTGACTTGTCACACAGATCATCAATAATTTCTCTTATTTTTTTGAAATTATTAAAACCTTTGCTAACAGAGATATTATCAATCCCTGCCAAACAACAACGTTGATCTGGTGCCACAATTCTATGTATAATCTTGGCAGTTGTCAGTGATATACCTTCATCTGGTGTAAATTTACATGGTGATGCATGATCTGTTTCCAGAAGGCATTGTAAACCTTTTCCATGTTCCTTAGATGTCTTTATACAACGATCATCTGGTATATCTCCTTGTATTTCAGCAACAATGTCATTTAAATACAAGTGAAAAATATCTATGTAATCACCATCCCGTATTAATGTTGGGACTTTTTCTACATCACCATTCACCAATTGTAATAGCCTAAAACCAAATGCCCTTCGGTGAATTGAATTGCTTGTAAGCCTTATAAACTTTTCAAGTTTTTCCGTTGACACTTTTTCACGATGTGTCGGTATAACAGGAGCTGGTTGTCCTGTGCCAAAACGTCTTGCATGGATACGTGCTTTCCAATATGATTTTTCACTTATATCAATTCCAAGCGCTTCTGATAGTGTCTGTCTTGTTATTTCTCCACCATCATCAGCAAAATTACTAATCAATCTTACATGGTCATTTGGTTTCAAATGATCTTGCAAAGTATTCTTGACATAATTATACAATGATCCATTTAAAATACCATTGTCATCACCATTTGTGTTACCATTACGCTTCTTATTTGTAAAATGGTCCATTAATTTTTTATGGTTTGCTTTATCTACATTAGTCATTGTTCCATTTGACATATACAAATTTGGTACAACATCTTGTGCAACTGTAATTTGATTATAATATTGACGAGCGCGATCAGATCTTAAGTCTGTTGGAACATTTTTAAATACGGGGTGTGAATTTGGTTGTTTATCTTCTGGTATCATATTAAGTATGGGGTTATTGTTTTTGGATGAGGAGCCATTATTATTATTATTATTAGAAGATTTTAGCTTCTTTTTTGACGGTTGAGATGGTAATGGTGTAGGTGATAAATACGAATTTCGTGTTTCGTCGGTTTTTCCACCTCCCACTCCACCTTTTATGTATCTTTTTGTACCTTTGCCCTTTGCCTTTTCCCCCCTTGTATTATTGCATTCGCTACAACCCCATCCCCTACCCCACCGTATCATATATGTATCTCCGTGGTCCGGATTCTTCTTACACATACGTGGCATATTGACTATATATATATATAAATATTTGGAATGATGAGAATCAAAAAATTTTCAATGGCATAATCTTTGCTATTTCTTTAGATACGAACCTAATTCTTTTTGCAAACGCTAGCCAACATGATTCTTTATGCCTGTAGACGTTGTTCCGGTTTCTATCGGATATTTGGAACGGAGTAAAAAGTGTGTGACTTAGAAAGTTTGTTTTTGTTTTTTATATTTTTTTTTTCATCATGAAAGTGATTAATAAAATTGAAAATTTGGAATTCGGTGGTCCAGGATTCTCTACAGGCATAAACGATTATATGACGATTTCCGGCATAAAATTATAGATAGTGAATCGATCTAGTTTCGAAGATTATGCCATTGAAAATTTTTTGCTCCTCAGAGACATGATAATACGGAAAGAGCTTAAAAATATGTAGAAATAGCATATAAATAGGCTTGAAATAGATTATAACTAATTAGTATTATAATATGTGATTATTTACGTTTTCGGCTTTCCATATTAGACGCTGTGGATCTTATAAAAAAAAATTGAGGATGCATCCGAAAATACCTGCACCCGTGTTTGTATACGAAGTTCGTTAAATATCATGTATTTTATCTTTTGACATTATATCATCACATCATATTAATTTACACGACGTTGCCCCCTAATAATTTAACAATCGTCCTCGCTAATTCTTCTTTTACCATAAATTGAAATGCAGCAGTTAACATGGTTTGCCACATTTTTGCACCAAAACCTCTAAACCATCCAACAATACCTTTTGTTACGAGAATTTTTTGCAATAAAGTAACAGTTGTCGCTTTTTCTCCAAGATCTTTATCTTCCATCCTTAACTTTAATGTTCTTAATCGTGATTGGGCTAATTGGAGTGGGTATGTTAAAAATGTTGCTACAGCCTTTGCAATAGCACCAGCGATAAAAAATTCCATTGCTGTAATTGATCGTCTTTGATTCAATGCAATTGATTCAATTACTCTTCTACATCGTTCATACGTAAAAAATTGTATTGTCGGATTTGAGACTAATATAAGTGATGGATAAACCCCATTCCACAGTGCCCCAATACCTTCCTCTTTTATAATTCTATTCAAGCAATCATATGTGCCTGTATACAATTTGACTATATTATTCACCGTGTTTGTGGAGCGAAAAGCATATATATTATATATTTATATCATTTGTCTAAGTGTTAGAGAAACATTTATACGATAGGTAGATAGAAAATCGTTAGGTAAAAAGAATAACTGAAATATATATATATATATATAAAGGTTTCAATATGTCTATATTTATGTCGTTTGGGAATAGATATAATATCTGGTATATATCTACAGGTGGTTGTGATGTATATAGTAAATAGTTAAGTACTACGCTCCTTATCTGTCAAAGCAGATTATATTGCGAAAAAGAAGTTAGAGGGGTAGAAAGAATAAAAAATGAAATATATATAATATCTGGTATATATCTACAGGTGGTTGTGATGATGTGTATATATATATATATATATATACTTACCTGATAATTCATCATTTTCCTCTTGTACCGTACCACCACAATCTTTTAATTTTTTTTTTCTTTGCGTTGCTAACCGACTCATTGCAACCCACAAAGGTGTCGTCACTAATACATTTATAACACCAGCAACTGCTGCAATTAATAAATTTGGTATACTACTTATATTTTTTTTTGAATATGCAATACGATACATACTTTTAAACATTTCATATGTGTAAAAATAGACGAAATTGCTACATGCTAATGCAATGACTTGCGCTGTTAGACCTTGGTACAAGCTGCTTAAGCCTTCATTTTGATAAATCGTTGCCAACACTTTAAACGTTGCTTGTTCTTTATATGAAGGATCAACTTGTAACTTTAATCGTACTGTATTTAATGGATAAAATATAGTAATAGCAGTTGCTCCACCAATACAACCGGATAACGCATGGACAAAGGAATTATAAGTAAACAATTCTTTTGTTATGATTGTAAAAAGAGATTGAGACATTCCTATGATGTGTGTTGGCGTTGTAAATGAAGGGGGGGGGGGTGATGTAATCGTTTTAATCTGTAAATGGAATGTATCTATTAAGATGTATAGTATAATACATATAATACATAGAGAGAGGTTTAGTGTGATATATATATAGTTATTAAATATATATTATTATAGCGAATAATAACGAGAAGAGTGATGATTAGCAACAACATTATGGGTACGTCCACCCTACTACAGACAGATGTTTGCCAGGTTTGCCTTAGTTTGCAACAACACTCTTGCTGCTATGTCCATTCAACAATGATGTGTCTATGCTAATATAGCAAAGAGTATAAGTACAAAATTTTCATGTTTTCAATTAACAAATGAAACCATACTATCTTACTCGTTTGAGTGAGTTAGCGATAGGGTTAATAATCCCACAACGCTTACCAGCGTAAAAACTGGATATAGGCCTAATAAGTTCGTAAAACCTACCTTTAAGGGAATTGTCAAAAATTCGCCTGAAGCATTCGATTGCAAAAAAGGTGGGCTTCCATAGTATAATGGTTAGTACAACACGTTGTGGCCGTGTAGATCCGGGTTCGATTCCCGGTGGGGGCATTGATTCAATGCAACATATTTTTTTTGCAACAATTTACAATGACTTATTATTTCTTTACCCCATTCCTTTTAATTCCACTAACTTTTATCTTTTTCTGACCATAGTAATATTAATACAATACATTCAATTCTACTAACTTTCATCTTTTTCTCACCATATATAGTAATATTAATATAATACATATATATATGCATCATAGTACATTTTATGCATATGTAATGATATCATAGTAAGATATGTATATAAATTATGATATGATAATAGATAAAAATGTAAACAGAGTACAAAATTTTCCTGGTTTCCACTAACAAATGAAACCATACTATCTTACTCGTTTGAGTGAGTTAGCGATAGGGTTAATAATCCCACAACGCTTACCAGCGTAAAAACTGGATATAGGCCTAATAAGTTCGTAAAACCTACCTTTAAGGGAATTGTCAAAAATTCGCCTGAAGCATTCGATTGCAAAAAAGGTGGGCTTCCATAGTATAATGGTTAGTACAACACGTTGTGGCCGTGTAGATCCGGGTTCGGTAAGTTCAAAGGGCACGATGGTGATTTTATAAAGAATATTTTTTTTGATCAAAAGAAAGTGAAATGACACAATGGTGAAGTTGTACATCCAATTAAGTAACCCATCAGGAATAAATTACAATGTGTACATTCATTTTCACATTCCCATCATATTACATGTTTTTTTTTTATTTTTTTATTTATGTATTCCCCCCTCAAATATTGGTTGAAATATCTGGTCTAAGTACGGAGTAGTTGTATACTAGAAATATTTACCTATATATAATATGTTATTTCTCATCAATATAATAATAGGGCCATATGATATTTATATTATATTTTTTATTTCAAAAAAAATAAAAAATCATTTTATAAAATATACATGATATTATAATGCATTATTATAAATATAAAATGTTACCCACCAACTAATAAACATTTCTCATATTTCCCCCTCTCCAAATGTTCAATTGCACATAATTCTTTATTTTTCGCAGGTGGTGGCATCGATGTACCACATTTAGGATATGGCATTTCAACATTATCTGCTTTGCGAATTCTATATTTTTGAAATAATGAATCATCCTTTCGCATAGTAGTAGTAAATGTTTTCATTGCATAATTTGATAAACCATTATACATATTGAATTCCTTGGAAAAACGAAAATTTTCCGTCCACGTTCCACTTCCAACATTTGCCCTATAACTAATAAAATCAAGTATTTCAAATGTATGCGTATCATACTCAATAATTCGATATTGTGGAGCATTGCAAAAAATTGGTGATATTGAAGATGATATAATGATAGGTGCAAGAATTTTACTATCCTCCTCAAAAAGTCGAAATGTATTCAAATGCTCATGGCCAAAAAATTGAGCTTTAATCATTTTATTATATTTTTTTATTATATTTACATATTTAATAGTATAATCATTGTCCCACATAGGCTGCATATCAAAGCTTTCATACCCAGGTGCTATATGACCAACTATCCAAACAGATTTTCCATTACCACTGGTTTGTAAATTATTTAATGTATTCTCCAGCCATTTAAATTGTCCCATTGGATCGGCTTCATTAGATTTTGTTATGATTATTGGGTTATGCCTAACAGAATATAATATAGTATTTAAAACAATAATTGATAATTTCGAATTGATATTGAAAGAATAATACCCCCCACAATGAAAGCTATTTTTATCTGCATATGTCAGTGGTGGTATCATGCGTTGAAATATTGGCAAAACAGCTTTTAATAAAGGTTGATTACATTCTTCTGTTGTATTGAAAAAATAATTTTTCTGAAAATCATCATTACCAAAACTTTGCCCAACTGATATAGTAGGAGTAAAATATGTTGATATTAAATCGGAAATAATTTGAAACAAATTAACAAGCCTGCCCGGCAAAGATCCGCCTAAAACTTCCGAGTGATGCCTAATTACATCGCCTGTTAATACGATAAAGTCAGGGTTTGGAAGGTTTGCTTTCGCCGAGGCTAACGCGGTTTCAATCAATGATAATGGCGCATCACAACCAACTCTTCCATATTGTACACTATTTGGTGCTGTACAATTATTCTTTTTCTCCTCATCAACGAAATTGCATGCACAGTGTCTATGGTTTAATGCATTACTGTTATATATCGGATCGTAGTGCAAATCACTGAGATGCAACACTTTTCCTACAGATCGAGCAGATCCAAGTAGTAAAAATGTTATAGAGATAATAATTGTTAAAGATATTATAATAGCAGTTAATATTTTCCAAAATTTCTTCGTTTTAAAACATAATGATGATGACTCTGTTTTTTCTTCTCCACCAGTTGATATGGCGGGATCGGTGTCCGAACCTAGTTGTTTATATTGTAAATCATAATTGTCTTGTTGATTCAAATCCATTTTGTATCATTTATGTACAAGATGTATATCGATATATATACACATATATATCGATAGATATTATGGAATATCTATTGTATATCTAGTATGTATTTACATCTATATAAAAATAGATGGATTATTATTATACCCGATGATAAAAAAGAAGATTGATGATGATCCTTAAAAAATCAGTATTAAATACGACAAGCACGGTAATAATAAGGCCTGTGAGGTATAATACTTATTATTATTATTATTATTATTTAATTATTGTACCTGGCCAGGCGGCTGGTGATGATAATGTGCTGCTATAATCTATCTACAAACGGTTGCATTTTGATTTATCCCCAACATTATACATAATATTAATACATGTAGACAGATAGACAGATAGATAGATAAATAGATAGATAGATAGATAGATAGATAGATAGATAGATAGATAGGGAAAACATATAATATACTACTGCAAATACGCTGCGACACACAAACCCCATCAAATAGGTACGATAAATACAAGAGGTATGTCTTCTTCAAAAATATATTGCGCATCGCAATACCAAGTGCCAGTATGTGAACTAGCAATAAATAATTTAAAAGGCTTGAAATTGGCAGATACAAAAAGCAATATAAAGCTGTATCTGAATAAATCGTCAACGGAGTTAGAGCGTATGCTTACAGGCAATGAAAATCGATTAAAGCGTTCTGAGAAAGTCATTTATAGCAAATTTCCTGGGATGTCAGGCATATGTAACAAAAAAGCAACTGCGTTGGCCTTTAATAAAGCACGAATGGTAGGATGTCCTGTTGAATTTGTACCTGAAACTTTTGTTTTGCCTGACGATTTAGATAAGGTTGTAGAGGCGTTTGAGAAACAAAATAACAATAACAAGAAGCAACATAACTACGGAGATAATAAAAAGACAAAAAAAAGGAAAAAAAGAAAAGAAACATTTATTATAAAACCGGATGATGGGGCACAAGGGGATGGAATTTTCTTAGCGCAAAATTTTAGAGACATAGAAATAAAAATGAGCCATAATTTTAATAGAAATTTAATTGTACAAAAGTACATTTCAAAACCGATGACAATTGAAGGTAAAAAATTTGATTTACGAATATACATTTTAATAACTAAACTTGATCCAATATTGGAACTTTACATATGCGATGAAGGCTTGGTACGGATATGTTCATCGGATTACAAAGAGCCGACAAAAGGAAATTTAAAAGATATTTATTCCCATTTAACAAATTATTCATTAAACAAACATAGCAAAGATTTTGATCATGCGGAAAATCTTGATCAAGGCTCAAAACGTACGTTGTCATCCTTTTTGAATACTTTAAAAGCAGAAGGGATAAATGTTAATCGATTCAATAGGCAATTAAATACTTTAGCATACAATACGGCTCGAGTTATTAAACCATTTATGATACACAATTGCAATAAAATGTTTCCAGAGTGTGCAACTGGAAGGTCCTTTCAAATTTTAGGGATAGACGTTATGATTGAAGAAGCAACTAAAGGAGATTTAAAATTACATTTATTGGAAATTAATGCAAATCCAAGTATATCAATCGATGACGTAGTAATGCCAGAAGATTTAACAGACTATGAAACAGCAATTGAGGCAACACAAAAATTTTGGGAAAGTGGAGTTGGAAAACCATGTGATTGCAAAGATGGGCCAAAAGGGCATATACACCGCATATCAAATGTTGACAAGGAAGTTAAACTTAAAGTTATTTCTGGTGCAATCTCAATTGTATTAAATAGAATGAAAACAGGCAAAGGGGTCCATCATGATGCATACACACAAATAATTAACGAAGAGGAAAATTTAAGTTTTAAAATATTGGACCTATTTCGTATGAAGTATGAAGAAATTATTGGATTCTCGACCAGAGGTGAGAATTTTAGGTGGAAACCAATGAGTGAATTTCAATTTCGAAAATATGTGAAAAAACATTTGGAATGTAAATCGTTTACACTAAATGAAGCATCTATGGCATTCAAACATACAAAGTATAAATATGGTAAAATAGAATTGGAAGCTTTTCTTGATATTATGTATACAAAAATTTTACCTCGATTTATTGATTTAGAGAAAGAATTAAACCAGGAAAAATTGAAAAAGATTATGAAGATCTTTGGTCTTTTTGAATGTATTAAACCGGGTGTATAATTTAAAATTTACGAAAAGTGTATATATTAATTTTATACGTTGATATTATATTTTTTTACGCTCTCGTACCGTACGAACGTCGAACGTCGGTATCATATTCGTACGAAGTATTATTATTAACTTATCATATATCTTATCGTTCGTATTATTTTAACTCCCATCATTAATTTATAATTACTGACATACAAATATATATATATAAAAAATTCTCTTACTTTAAAATTTAAAAAGATTTTATTTACTCATAAATATATAGAGTCATTCCTGATGTGTTCCTCATGCAATTCCTTATATTGATTTCCGTATTTAAAAATATATATATATACAACAGGTAATGCAACATTTAAACAAGGAAGTAGAGGGACAGTTATTGAGGCGCCCTCACGTAAGGATGGAAAATTGAAAGTTAAATTGGATAACGACAATGAGAAAACATTTAGATTGATTAAAGAATGTGATTTACAACTTTATGAAGGAGTAGACTTTTCACCTAACTCTAAATTTACTGACGGAGCAGCTTTATCTGAGACACATGACAGAGAACACATCAGCAGGAATGACTCTATTCGTCACACATCGGTTCAATCAAAAACAAATACAAAAACCGATAAACGAATGGAGAACTCCCATGATGTTGTTCTTCAACTGCCTCATTCAATTGCTGATATTGAAGATAGTGAAAATAGTCAATTACAATCATCTCCTGAGATGTACTCTCTGAGTATTAAAGAGACTCAGGATGTCATGAGCATTGTTGGGCGCGAAATACAATTAACGAAGGACTATACAACAGGTAATGCAACATTTAAACAAGGAAGTAGAGGGATAGTTATTGAGGCGCCCTCCCGTAAGGATGGAAAATTGAAAGTTAAATTGGATAACGACAATGAGGAAACATTTAGATTGATTAAAGAATGTGATTTACAACTTTATGAAGGAGGACCTCTTTCATTTAGCTCTGAATCACAGACAGAGGAAACATCTTTTGAATACTAAATAATTTTTACTAAAATTTATAAATCATTTTTGATTTGAGATGTTAATAAACGGGAGTAAAAAAATTTTATATATATAACATATGAGTAAGAGAAAAACACATATATATATATATATATATATAATATGCAATATTATAAAATACAAAAATCCTAGCTCTCGCACTCAAAACTCTCTCCCTATCATATCTCTCTATTTTAATAATTGTTTGTTCTTTTTCTTTTTTCAACATATATGGTTAACAATTTTCTTTGGGCGATACTTAATCGTTCAAAGTACGGCATCACGCTTTCTCCAATTGCAAAATATACCTCAACAAAACAAAAAACTGCTTCTTTACGTATAGCTGCTTTCTCATGTTTCATTGCATGGAGTATTTGTGGCATAATGTCTGGCAAAGCATCCAATAAGGTTCCACTGGCTAGGTGTGGTAAAATTTTTGAAACCAAATTCAACAACATTTGTAAAGGAGTTCCATTTAACGTAGCCAAGATTGGCAGTGCGCACTTTAAAAATGTAGACGGTTTAAACACTTTCCTCATGGTTTCTAACGTCATTTTAAGTGCGTTTTGAATTTCCAAAACAGACTTATCAACAGCATGTATCAAACGGTGTAAAACTATTTCAAGCATGTTATACATGTATTTTGTCCTTTCATTCAAAATACAACAAAGGGTGTCGCATGCATTTAATTGTACGCTCATATCGCCATCTTGCAATGCGTTCAACGTTACATTGACTAGTTGGGAATGGACATGACTCCATTTTAAATGCTTTGCCTTACTGATTTGTGAGATTGATGATAATGCATCGCATCTAGAATTGGCAGACTTCGACATTGCTGCAATTAAAATTTCCCCCAGAGTATTTAATATTTTAACATTACCGTTTGCAGAACTATTGTTTTCTTTTAAACTTAATAAATCTCTATTCAATGATCTAGGGCTTATCATAGAAGATCCTCTTACTATTTGCTCTTTCAATAGATTTGCATCTTTTGGTCTCCTTACAACAGTTATTCCATTGTTCGATGAGGAAGCAGGACAAGCAGGAATATCTGTACTTTCTTGTGTTTTAACGTGTTTCGATTTATAGCCTTGGCGGGTGTTCGCACTTTCCGCGTAGGAGGAAGATCGTACAAAAAACTTCAATTTTTCATCAATATCACCAATTTTATCTTTCATTGTTTCTAAAATTAGCTTTCTCTCATTATGTTCCATCAATGTTACTTGAGAGAAAAATGTTTTTTGGTTTCCTTTAAATAAAGCACATAGCACATTACAGCAAGACACCTGCAACTTTACGTTGCGTATTTTCAAATTTGTACAAAGTTTCTTTAAAAGTAATCGAATTGGATTAGTGGCATTAAAGGTTTGAGATGCAGCTGGAATAATATGCAGAACAAAATCCTGAAAAGCAAGCTTGGATTCCCACGTTCTGTGCTCTAATGTGCCGCATAACGCACGAGCGAGCTCGTTTTTGTTAAATTTGGCCGATATGGTATTTAAAACTTGGTTGGTCGATGTCGTTACATCCCTACGTTTAGATGCTAACGTATTGAATAAACATGGTAGTAAATTGTGCATATTTTTCATCATCGATGGCGCAACAGCTTCTTTAAACAATATTTCTGACAAAAATGAAAGTATTTTAATGGTAACTTTATGATGGGAATCGGGCAATTTATTAGCAATAGCTTTAAAGGTTTTATCCATAAAGTTTCGAAGTTGGGACGAAATATTTTGCTGTCGCCGTTGCTCTTGCCGTTCAATCAAATCATTGATTGCATTCGATATATATTCAATTGCTTTAATCCGATTACTCCATACTGGACTTTCAAACAACGTTGTAATATTATCAATTTTTTCATTTATTTCTTTACTTGTAGTAGTACGATACGGTATAATGTTTGAAGGTTCATCTCCTCCTTGTTGAATATATTGTGGTTGTTGGTATAGTGATTGAGAATTACTTTTACTATGAAGATGGCGATTTAAATATGATGAAATTTCATGTCTAGCATAATTGCTTTCTTTTGTTGTGTTCTTTACCAATGCTACATTCGGTTTATTGCGTGTCTCATTCGTATTGGCATACCTTTTCATTTTCAATCCGATAGTTTTAGAAGTATTGTCATGCTGATGCTTTCGCTGAAATATATTCTCTTGCTGTTCTTCAAATTGATTATCAATTTCCTTCATACTAATGGTACTACCACCCGCTATATATAATGATCGAGGTGTATGATTTTTATTCTTATTATCTTTTACCGGTACATGCTTTTTCTTACGTTCATGAATATTATTTAACTTGAACAACCTTACTACGGCTTCGCCATTTTCTTCCGCTTCAACTTTTTTAGTATTTATTCCTTTTTTTTTTATGAGGACAGGTGACTTCGAATGAAAGGAGCGCATATTAGGATTCAAATCTACATACGTTGCGCTGTAAGTTTCATCAAACGCATTGATGGCATTTTGAACCATTTCATTATCACTATCATAACGAGATTGTTGCTCCATTTCTTTTGCCTCCTTTATGGTAAATACGTTATTTTTTTCCGCCAACAAACGCTCTTGATCTGGTGAACTTAAACGGCGTAATATATTCTGTTCCGCCTTTGGAAAGTGATATGCAAGCGCCCAAAACGACTTCCTTGCCAATTGTCTCACTTCATCTGAACGATCCGTAATAGCTTGAAAAATTGCCTCACATAGCTTTACATATTCTTTCTTAAAGCTTCTTCTTGGCCAAATTTTAAGTGAGTCTAATAAATATTGTTGACTTCTTGCCCGTGTGACTCTATCGAGTTTGGGACGTGTTGCGTCTATAATTTTATTCAAAACCGCTACCGAGCCCCCGTTCCAGGATTTTATGATTGTCCTCAAACATTTATCAGCACTTTTACTTATAATGCCAATTCTATTTGCCGTTAAAGACAAAAGTACAGGAACGCAACGCTCCCCAATGACGCCAAAATCAGCGGCCATATTCTGCGAAACAATTTCCAGTGTTAGGCATACTTGCCTCACTACACTTGATCGCAATTCTGTTAGCTGGACACTCAATGCTTCTGCAAGTCGGTAAATTTGGCTTTCATATGCGGTCATTTCTTTCACATCTTTATTCACTATAATCCTTTGCAACTTTAATAATGCCTCATTCCTTGCCTTCCAATTTTCCTTTTTCGTGGATAGTTTCTCCTCAAGAAGCGATATCTGGCGTACTAAATCTTCTTGATCCTTTATTTGCATAGGAATTAATGCAGGCGTACTTATCGGAATCGATTTTCTGTCCGTCACCTTGCCATTATTATTATTGTTGTTGTTATTCTTATTATTACTTTGTACATTTCGACTATTGTTGTTACTGTTGGTATTATTATTAGTACTGTTCGCAATAAAACTACGGTTCTTCTTCTTTTTCCTCTGTTTCTGAATTGGGCTGATTAAAGCATTGTCATCTTTCTGTTGCAGTACATTTTCCGATGGTATTGACAAGGCTGTTAAACCCTTTTTAATATGTCGTTTCTTCTCCTTCTTCAAGGATCTAATTGTTTTCGTATTATTAATATTAATTGAATTATTGGATATTACAACATTTGGTTTTATAGTTGATAAACGCTTTTTCAAATTTTCAGAAATTGTTTTACTAAATTTCATACTGCCAAGAAATTTTTTATCCCATACAACTTCACCAACATTTTTATATATGCTATTCCCGAGAATGTCTAAACTCGTTTGGCGTATTTCCGGGCGTTTGTCTGTCAGCATTGTGATACACTTGCATATTGATTTAGATACATCTTGCTCTACAATATTCAAACCAAATTCTTCCACAAGTCTTGCAAAAAAATGCAGCGAGACTAATCTAGTCCTCCACAAGCTGCTACTGCTAGTTCGAAGAAATATATTAAACCTCGCCGTCACAGACATTCTAGCAATGACATGTGCGCATTCCAAAGCTTGCAATCTGACAGCTTCTTTCGTATCACCCCATTGCTCTACTACTAAGTTAGCCAAAGCAGGCAAATACGTTCCAATTCGACTTTGTTGCAATGCTTGCGTAGCTAAACTTTGACCGCATTTTAAAGCTTGAATGCATATTTTGTAATTGTTACTTTCTATACAACGACTTATGCAGTCAAATATATCGACCAAAGCATCGACAGGCATCATCTTGCTTTCTAATTCTTTTTGGATCATGCGTAAATTTTCTAGTTGTATTTTGTTTTTCCCTTTTGGTACCTCGGTAGCTAGTTTTTTAACTTCTTGAACAAACTTTTGAGTATTTGTGGATGGCCGCTTTGGCCTAAATGGAGATAATTGAAATTCCATATGGTATCAGTCAGTGTTTTTTTGCAATATGTATAATATAATGTTGGATTCTTATTTTGATGATGGTTATTGTCTATTGTTAAATAATATATGTTTTTATATATTATTATTACAAAAATATAAGCAAAGAACAATTATTTATTATATTTGAAATATAAAGTCTATAATAGTGAGTATATATATAATAATAGAAGAAAATTGCCAAAAAAAACAACAAAATAATTTCAACATAACAACCAAATAAAATAAGGTGGTGTGGCATGAGGCACTTAGCATACACTATACTGTACTAATAACAACAACAACAAATTTCAAAACCGGGCAGGCCCAGGAAGGCATAGCACCAAGTTAAAAGTGGTGATATATTATTGAAATTGTATATATTTTTTTGAATCGTATTTCGTATTATTCTATACAGTAATATTGTATCGAAATTATACACTTGCATAGGTATCCTTATAGTAGCTAGACTATCAGAGCTACCAGGGCAGGCCCACAGCAGGCCACCACAACAGGACGCGCTCCAGAAATAGGTGGGAAAACAACATTTTTATATAGCAATCGATCATCAATAGTATAAATAATGATGTTATAATACCAATAATAAAGAGAAAGAGATCAATGAAATAACAAATAGTTTCAAAATAGAATCATGTTTCTTTCTTATATAACAAATTTACAAATAAAAAAAAACGCCAAAATTTACGTAATACTACATATTTAGACACCAGTCGTAGACGGTTTGCATACGTGATTCTATTATATTCGTAGCCGTTCATATCTTCATCAGAAAAAAAACAGAAAAAATTGTATAATAATTTTGAATTTTACTGTAATATATCAGATTTTAAAAACAAAACACTCAAAGCATCATGTCAAAACGTAGAGGTATGGCAAAAGCTGAAAAGCGACAACGTCTCCAAGCAATATTCTTCGATGAAAAAAGTCCGTTCACGTTGAAAGAAATGGAAAAAATTGGTGGTAAACAAGGTATTGTGTCGCAAAGTATTAAAGAAGTGTTGCAAGAGTTAGTTGATGATAATTTAGTTCACTTAGAAAAAATTGGTATTGCAAATTATTACTGGTCTTTTCCAAGCCAAGCAACGGCGACAAAACAAAGAATTGTAAAGCAGCTTGACGAAAGCGTATCTACCAAAAAGCGCAAACTCGAATCAGCGAAAGAGGAAGTAAAAATGCTCAGTGTTGGAAGGGAGAAAACTGAAAATTATAAGAAGTTATTATCCGAATATCAAAATGTATGTAGTGAAATACAAAATATTGACAAAGAGCTTCTTGTATTACGAAAAAATGACCCGAAAGTTTTAGATGAAATAAAAGCTAATATTGATGTTGCTAAAGCAGGTATTAATCGTTGGACTGATAATACATTTCAATTACAAAGCATGTTGAAAAAGAAACACGGCATGGCATCAAAAGATGTTAGTAAAGCTTTAAAAATCAATGATGACTATGATTATGTATAAAAAGAACCAAAACAAAAACAGTGAAAGTTATGACGAATTCTGGATTAACACATTTATTTATATGCATATATGTCAATAATAATAATACTGAATCGTTTGCATCATAATTTGATATTTTATTATGATACAATATGGATACGATCCTTTAAGTATGATTAGACTACGAAAAAAATAACACATATCATGTTTATCTGATGAAATTGTGCAAAAAATAAAAAATGTTGTATGTGTGTGTGGAATAAATATTTGCCTCGCATTTGATTTTATAGAGTGTGGTAGTGTGTGTACATATTTTACAATACTAATACATTTATTTTTTATGCATATGACCCGGTTTTTCTGAGAGAGGACTTTTTTGGCCGGATATTATTGGTAGGAATTATAATGCACGAGGTTTGATAGTTAAATATGTGTAATTTGTACTTATTAGTATACTAAATATTTATTTATCAACTGAAGGTCTCTCTCAGAAAAACCGGGTCATATAATATATAAAAATTTTTTTAAGCATTCATGTACGAGTCGTACAACATATACTCGTATATTATCATATTAAAATGTATGCATATGAAATAATTATAGCTTCAACACGTGTTATGATGACATTCATAATATGATACTCAGACCAATATGATCTCTTGCTAGCATCAAGATTATAAAAATATTTTAGCTATCATATATTGAATAAACCTCATCTCCAAGCAGGATATCCAGGTAATCGATGCCCAGGATCAGATCGATCAGGAACTTTTAATTTTTCAATCTTTTTATTTTCCAAATCAGTTGGGGGTCGAAGTGCAGGTACTCGACTGAATATTCGACTAACTCCTGAAGGTGCGCTCCATGGCCTTTTTGGCTTTCTTGTTGCATTTACAGCTGCTTCTATTGCATCACGACGCATTTGCATGGTCTTCATATATTTTTCTTTTCTATCACGTATGCTTTTATTTCTAATCACAATGGCACGATACTTTTCTGGCATTTCGTCTAATGTTTGCTCGCCAAATATCCTTCCGTTTGTTGTTCTATACCATGGCTTAGCCCCCGGGATTTTATCCGTCCCTCTACCTGGCAATACTGGCCATAAGGCATCTGCTTTTAATTGAAGAGGTTTGGAGCCACTTGGACCCAAACCTGTAAATGGCCGCATAATTATGTCATTCGCATTTGTTCTCATGGGATTATATGCAGATGTATGACTAGCCGGACGGACGCGATCTAATGCTGAATTTCGAAGCCTACTTCGACGAGATATGGACAATCTTTTTGCGCGCACTGTTTGTTCCAATTTTAATTTTTTTTTTGAAACTTGAAACATTTTTTGATAATCTACTATGGACGGGGGATTTATTTTTTCTAGTATATCGTCACGTTCCGCTTTCATTTTAATCAACCTTTGATTATTTTGTGCTGGGGTATAATCGATTGTAGGTACATTGTTTTTCACTAATTTTTCTAATGTATTTATATTCCGATTCAATTGCCGAAGGCGGCTTTTCCTATGTTTATTTTCTGTCCGTCGCGCTTTACTAGCTTCCTTATTTGCTTTTTTAACTTGTCTATACAAAGCCGCTGAGTTAGTATCAACATTTATATTTGCCATGACGAATATGTATGCTTTACAATTATTTTAAATACTTATGGTAAATATATGTACATATAAGTAATTCTAGTAATTGATTACTGGCGAATACAGTATTTTTTGTTTTTGCAACTGGTTATAATATATATTTACTTTGTTACTGTTCCAGTGAGTTGTTCTTCTTAATTATAATAAATGACTGCTGAGCTATAATATTACAGGGGTATATATTAACACAATATATTATCCTGATAATTCTAATACGTATATTCGATATACCAAGTAACGTATTAACT
>JACLAC010019800.1_pt1 | contig 60790 bp, 37 predicted proteins | sample 8027881 | NCBI WGS metagenome assembly JACLAC01 (sample SAMN15725517, study PRJNA655200) | protist metagenome | isolation source: fluorescence activated cell sorting (FACS) single amplified genomes of... | place: Spain: Blaines Bay Microbial Observatory, Mediterranean Sea | collected 2016-01-19
AGCGACAGCCAGATTCTTTTCAAAGGTAAGCCTCTCCCGTCGCTGCCGGGAACTCGACTGACCGACCAGAAGGGAGTACTTGTCCCCACCGGGTGGACATGGTCGCCGGCGATAGACACGGGCTCGCTACGAGAGGTTCTCGAAGCAAAAGCGGAGGAACTCGTGCTTCTGACGCAAGGCGGAGAGACTCAGCGGATTTCTCGAGGCGAATTCGTTCAAGCGAGCCGGGGCGCGTTGCGTGTGACAACAGCAAACCAGTAAGACGCTTCGTCATTCGAACCCACGAATTGTCCTGAGTGCCCCAGCTCAGACGCCTATAATTATGAGTATTGTCGTTTGCTCGCCCTGAAGACATTTTGATTCTGGCATGACGCCGGGCCGCGCCAGGCGGTCGCATCCTCGAGAACAAACTCCGTCCGGAACCAGTGCTTCGAAAAACACTCATTCGCATCGTCGACGAATGAACCGGGGCGTCGAGTATGACACTGGTGAACCTTTCGTCGATCCGGCTGGCCCTGTTTGACGCCTGTGGCAGTGCCAGACCCGCCACAACCGCGTCAGCCCCAAGACTCCCAAAGAACACCCGGAAACGATCGACGGCCTGATCCCCAACGCCCCGCCGCGATGCCTCACCGTGGACCTGGAACTCTCGGACAAGCAGCTCGACCCCAAAGCCGTGCACGGTTTCAGCAGTCATCACCCCGGCGGCAGCCACTACGCGTTGGGAGATGGTTCCGTCAGATTCCTCTCCGAGAACATCGACATCAACACCGACCACTTCCTCGGAAACCGCAAGGACGGTGAAATTCTCAAGACCTTCTGATCACAGGCCGGAACGCTGCGACGAGTGACAATCCGACGGCAGGAAGGGATAACTCACCAGCTTCTGTTTCGTTATTTCATCGCCAGCTGGTTTTCTCCGTGCTCTTTGTCGCCCCGCTCTGCCTGACACTCGCCACGATCGTGCTCGTTACGAGCATTCGAAGTCTCCGCAGTACGACGTTGCTGACGGCCGGCGGCTGGAGCGTTGCCGGGCTGATTGCGTGGTGGTCCGCTGTACTGTGCGAAAACCTTGGCCTGACCAGCCGCAGCACCGCGGACCTGCTGTACTATCTCACTTCGGTTCTTCTCCTCTGCCCTGGCATCGCCGTGCTGGGGGCTCGGCGGCCCGGTCACATCGCCTGGAACTTTTTTGTGCTGCTGCCGCTTGTTGCCGTTCTCCTCTGGCCAGCCGTGGCTTCCGTTCCTCTTGTTGAGAAGGATGTGTCGCTCCACCTGGAAACTCCTCCGCTGATTGGTTTTGTCCTAGTCACCGTCATGGGCGCGGGAAATTACTTTGGCACTCGGTTCACGCTGCCCGTCATGCTTCATGCCGCAACACTCTTTCTGATGGCCGGGTCGATGTGGATATCTGCCACGGAACTGGCTCTGATTCCGGAAAGAGACTTCGCCCGACACATGGCTCCCGTCGCGTTCATGATTTCTGTTGTCGTCGCCGCACTGCGAGCCGGGGAGTCCGCAGAGGGTCCGGGCCCCCACGAACGGTTGTGGCTGGACTTTGTCGACCAGTTCGGGCTCGTCTGGGCAAAGCGAGTCATGGACCGCCTCAACGAGGCAGCTCGGCACGAGAATTGGTCTGCTGAGTTTCAGTGGCACGGAATTCACCGAGAACCAAAAGCCACTGAGGAAGAGCGGTCGCGCACGAACGCCCGGATGGAACATCATGTTCGATGGCTGCTTAAGCGATTCGTCAACCCGGAGTGGATCGAGGCACGACTGACACCCGAAGAGCCAGACGCTTCGACAGCTGACTCTGGCGAGGACACACGCAGCTGACTCTTCCGCATCCTCAGTCGGTGTCCTCTACAACGACCTCTGCTGGTTGCTGGCCAAACGAGTTGACGGACTGATCAACTGCGTTTTCAATGCCATTTAGAATGGACTCATCAAGAGTCTGAACGATCAGCCTTTGCCCGAAACGGTACAGTTCCCAGAAGCCGGCTTGACCGGCATCGACAGCTCTGTCGGTCGCCGCAATGGGCCGTGACTTGCCGGGATCGCCGACCCGCTGAGTCAGATAGTCGCTTCGCCCCTGCACCCAGTCGATCGTCCCGCTGACCCGCTGCAGATTGCCCAGCGAAGTGAAACTGTAATCGCCCAACGTGACCTCGGAGAAATTCAGTGCGTGTGGAGCCTGCGCGACCCACGGACGCTCACTGCGACGGAGCTGTGTTTCTGCTCGGCCGACCCGGTTGCTCAGCACGCGCGGCCTTTCCCTATGCGAAAACAAGAAACTGTCAACCATCCGAAAGACACTGGCATCGGCTATGCCGACTGCATTGTAGACGGAGTTGTTCAGATCGAAGCGGCGCTCAGGATTATTGATCGAGCTTGGGCCACGCGAAGACAGAGGCATGGGCGAGTAGTCGATCTCGCCCCAGGCAGCCAGATCGATGTTGTGCCAGTAAACGGGCTCGACCTGCGAGTCGGCTCCGGCGCCCGCCACCTCGACTCGCGGTTCAAACATCGTCATTACTGGCTGTCCATCGAACCAGCTTTTGTCGAATTCGAATCCTGCCATTCTCAGAATCGTCGGAGTCAGATCGGCCAGCCGGCAGGGATGATCGATGCGGGCCTGCTTCCGGACATTCGGTCCCGATACGAACCAGGAAGCCCGCATCGAATCTGCCAGCGGGTACCCGTGCATTGTGCCGGGCGAACTCTTTGTCCCGAAAAACCAGCCGGCTCGTGCAGTCACGACCAGGTCCGGAGCAAATTCCGGCTGGCGCTCTTTGAGGTTCTCCTGCCACATCATGTGGCGAGTCAGCGAGACAACCGAGTCCGGATATCTTGTCTTCGAAGTTGCGTTGAGCCAGGTTCGTTCGTCGTAGTAGTACTCAAACACCGCTGGCTCAAGGAGCGTACGAAGCTCAAGCGGATCACGGCGAGCACCCAGATTGGGGCGATAGAAGACACCGCCCTTTCCGTCAGACCACGCTTCAGAAACGGGCCGATAGCGATAGATCCATCGTCCCTGATGATCGAGTTTCCGATCGATCACTGCCTGGCCCCGGTCGGCCGTCGTGATCAGGATTGAGGAATCATTCAGTTTCATGAGAACAAGATCGATGACAAGTGAACCGGACTCCGGCTCCGTGACCTCCGCCATCGTGCGAACAAGATCGACTGGCTCATGATTGCGGGCGAAGCGGTACTGCAGCAGATCTCCGGGACGGTTCGGGCCGCTCCAGTCGCGCGACATGATGCTGGCTCGTGGCAGGAAAACTCGAGCCGCTCCATCAGATTCCCCATCAATGAAAACAAATTCGCGCTGGTGCTGCCCCGGATGCCGATTCCAGTGGCGGTGCATCCTCACAGAGACGCCGACGCCTCCACCAATCCACTTGCCATCCCTGGTGACCTCTCTTGGTCGGTAAAAAAAGTCGCTGGCCAGATCAAAATGCTTCAGGTGCTGCACCCGGCCACCATGGTGGCCATGATCGCTGACCAGGAGAAAGTAGGTGCTCTCAAATTCGCCAGTCGCTTTTAGCTCATCAACGATTTCTCCGATCAAGGCGTCCGCTCGAGCGATGGTCCGTCGAGTCTGACCGAACTGCCCTCGGCATTGCTTGTGGCTGACCGAGTCCGTTTCTGGAAACCAGAGAATCGTCACCGGGTCTCGGCGGTGCAGCAGATGCTTCATCGCGTAACTGGCGTTCGAATCGTCAACGTACTGCCATGCGTTGTGAGCTCCCAGGAAAGGGAGTTCCTGAGCCATGCTTCGCGTCCATAGCAGCGGCGGCAGTTCCGTCATCAGCGGCAGCAGCCCGGTCGACCAGTCCTGCCCACTGGATCGCAGAAACTGATAGATCGGTGGCGTCCCGGTAATCGAGGAGCGATACCAGCTTTCCGACCCCTCTTCACCCTGAACCCAGCTGCGTACTTTTTTCTGTCCATCGGCCAGCAGTGAGTCGATGCCCTGAGGCCGCAGCAGGCGGGCACTGCGGCTGGGCCCGAGCGGTTCCAGATACGATTCCGACACCAGGCGGTGGCGACTGAACCGCACCTGCCCTTTCAGGCCGTGCCGATCAGAGAAGCACCCTGTCCACATTGTCCCGTTCGAGGTGATCGTGTCTGACGGGAAAGCGGTGACGGTCCCGGACAGCCAGGATCCACCATCGACAAATAGCTCGCGGATGACGGGAAGATGTCCCATAGCAGTCATTTCCTGAACGACATCGGGCCGCAGGCCATCGATGTAGAAGACGACTACTCGCGAGCCTGGCACTGGTTCCCCCTGGCTGGGTGTCCGGCCAATTCGTCTTTGCAGCTTCAGGGGGCGAACCTGTCCACCAACTTGGACGGAGACGGTGAGTTCCCCGGTATTTCTTTCATGGGAGAAGTCATTGATCCCCAGGAAGAGCGATCCACTCTTTTTTGCGCGAAGGCTCATCCGGCGACCGATAAAGAATGGCTCGCCGTCTCCAATCCTCGCAATGAGGCAGAAACAAGGTGCGGGGCCATGGCTTCCCGCCGCCAGTGGGAATTTCCGACGGGCGATGCCGCGAGGGACATCAAACCGCCCTTCCGGGCCACAGGGAGCATCGGTCCCCTGGCCAAACTCGTCGCGGCAGGATGCGATGAACCGCCCATCCGCCAGGATTGTGAGCGTCTCTCCGACTGCAACGTCGCAGCCTGCCTCTGTCCACGAAACATTCGCCGGGACGGAAACCTGGTCCCATCGCGAGCCACTGGCAAACAGCTCGAGCGGCGTGGACTCCACCCCGGCTGCCGGTTCATCAGCATTCAGTTGCGCAGAAATCACCATCGGGACGACAATCGTCAGGCTCAGTGTCAGTGCGGAAATGCGTAATCCGGACAACCGTCAAACTCACACACAAGGGCACAGGAAACTTGCCCGCAAGGGCACTGTGAGAGCATCGTCAGAATTGGCGGAACTGGTGCAGCACTCAAGGGGCGCATAATCGTCAAATTCAGCACGTTGACGACAAAAGCGGCACAGAACGCAAAGTTTGACACGATCAACCAAGAAGCGTGATCGCCACGTCACTTCTTTTTGCGGCCCGCGGTCTTTTTCGGAGCTTTTTTCCTTGGCGTTTTCTTCCTGGCGGCTGGCTTCTTGACAGCCTTCTTCTTAGCTGCCTTCTTAGCTGCCTTCTTAGCTGCCTTCTTAGCTGCCTTCTTAGCTGCCTTTTTCTTCGCCCCTGCCGCCTTCTTTGCCGCAGCAGCCTCTTCGCGTTCGGCTTTCATTTTCGCTCGGGCGACAGCTGCTTTCTTCGCGGCGGCCGCCTTGGCTTTGGCCGCTTTCTCCGCGGCTTCCTTACGGCGGGCGGCCTGAACGCGACGCTTAAAGCGTCCGCTCACCAGATCCGATAACTGCGAATCCGCATCCGCGATGTCGACATCATCAATTACATCGTCATCGTCGAACAGCACGTCGGCTTTTGGCGACACCGACAAAGACTTCAGAAGCCACATAACCTCAAAACCGTCTGCCTTGCGGACCATCGCCTTCAACAGGTCGGGAGCGTTTTCGACGGTCGCTCGCGCCGGGACGAGACCAAGAAAGATCGCCACTCGAAGCATCCGCGCGTCAACCGGCAGTACATGTGATCCCAGAGCGTGCTGCAACAGATAATTGCGCCCGAACGGCGTGAGGTGTTTGATCTTGTTGAGTTGTTTGCTGACCAGTTCCAGCGGCTTCTTCTTCAGCGAGTCGAAGTCGTAGGAAAACTGATGATCGAAAACGTAGTAGAGGAGATACCGGACCCGCATCGCGCGCCGCGCCGCATCGGGGAGGCCTTCAAACGTTGGCTCCAGTTCAGTAATCGTGCTGACTCGAACTTCGTTCCAGTCGAAGAATTCGTCAGTGAGCCGGGCAAAGACGGACTCTGCATCCTCGACCGGCGCATCTTCCAGGCACACCGCGTAGATCATCGTCTCCAGCACGGGTAGCGTTTCACGCTTCCGTGGGAGTCGCCCAAACTCCTTCTTGAGCTGTTTGATGAGCTTTGTGAAGACCTTTTGCCGGTCGACTGTTTTCGCCTGTTTCGCTGCCATGCGTTCTCTTGGTACATCGCCCGAATTGAAACTGCGGAGCCCGGTCCAGGGTTGTCCGAGTAGAGTTCAGAAGTCTGATTACTGCGGAGTGAAGCTCGACTGAACCAGATCCACAACAACTGCGACAAATTTGATCGGGTGGCGGCAAACTGTTCAAGGTTCCGGATGGTTCAGCTTTCGGAATCTTCCGCTTCCGTTGAGATTTCTCCCGTTTTCGGATCGGAATCCAGCGGGGAGTTGGCCTGCCGCTCGGCCTCCAGCTCGGCCAGAATCCGGTTTGTTTCCGCCACATTGGTGGTGGCCGCCGTGTCCAGCTCGAAACTCAATAGCGGCGTGTAACGAGTCTGAAGCCGGTCAGCGACTCGCTTCTGCAGGAAGCCTCGCGACGAGTCCAGACCGTGAAGAGTCAGCGACTGCGTCTGCTCGTCGCCCATGACACTGACAACGATCTTAGCGCTGCGCAGATCCGGAGCGGCCTCGACTCGCAGAACAGTGACGTTCTTAATGCGAGGGTCCCGCAGTTCGAAAAGGATGCACGTGGAGACAGTTTCGAGGATCGCCTGCCCGACTCGTGCACCACGGCGAGTTGCCATCAATAATTACCCGAGATGACGCTTTGGGAACTCGATTGCCGAGTCCATTTGATAAGAGATTAATTGAGCAGCCCCGCTGAGAACGGACCGAAGTATCAACGCCCGTTCAGTCATCGAGCTTTCGCTTGATCTCGTCGACCCGGAAGGCTTCCAGCAGGTCACCTTCTTTAACATCGTTAAAACCATCCAGCCGAATTCCGCACTCCATGCCCTCTCGGACTTCCTTCGCGTCATCTTTCACACGACGCAGCGAGGCAATGGCGTAGTCATTCAGTACGGTCTGGTCACGAATCACGTGCACGCGATTATTTCGCTCGATCGTCCCACTGAGTACGCGACAGCCCGCAATCGTCCCGGTTCGGCTGACAGTAAATGTCTGCAGAACGACGGCTCGGCCTGTTTGAACCTGAACCTTCTCCGGCTTGAGCAGGCCTTCGAGGGACTGCTTAATCTCGTCCGTGACTTCGTAAATGATGTCGTAGCGACGAATTTCGACGCCTTCTGAATCAGCGAGAATCAGTGCCCGATCTTCGGCGATCACATGAAATGCCACGATGATCGCATCGGACGCACTGGCGAGATAGATGTCGCTTTCGTTCACACCACCAACTGCATCATGCAGCACGTTGACTCGAACTTCCGGGTGATCGATCTTGTCGAGTTCGCCCTTGATGGCTTCGATGGAACCGGGTGTGTCCGCTTTCAGAATCAAATTCAGATCCTGAACCTGCCCCCCCAATACCGCTTCCTGTATGTCGATTAACGATCGAGGTCCGCCACGGCGTGCCAGGACTTCCGCACGGCCTTCATGCTCGCGTTCCTCGGCAATCGACCTGGCTGACTCGACGTCATCCATCACGAAGAAATGGTCGCCAGCGCCGGGGACGGCATTCAGTCCAGTGACTTTGACGGGCATTGATGGGGGAGCCTCGTCAATCGTCTCACCCCGATCGTTGTAGATGGCTCGGATTCGCCCGTAGGTGGGACCACAAAGAACATTGTCGCCAACTTTCAGCGTTCCGTGCTGGACGATCATCCAGGCGATCGGCCCGATACCCTCATCCTGAAACGCTTCGAGGCAGAGGCCAACGGATTTCCGATCGGGATTGGCTTTCAGTTCGTTGATCTCTGCGGTCAGCAGAACGGTCTCCAGCAGATCCTTGATGCCATCCCCGGTCATCGCCGAGGTTCGGACCACTTCAATATCTCCGCCCCATTCCTGTGGCTGCACACCGTGTGTCGAGAGGTCCGAAAGGACTCGATCGACATTGTTGTCCGGCAGGTCCATCTTGTTCATCGCAACAATGATCGGTGCCCCGGACGCCTTAGCATGAGCAATACACTCAACCGTCTGAGGCATCACGCTGTCGTTGGCCGCGACGACGAGCACAACGATGTCTGTAACATTCGCACCGCGAGCCCGCATCTCACCAAATGCTGCGTGGCCCGGCGTGTCGACGAACGTAATCTTCTTGCCGCCGTGTTCGACCTGGTAGGAACGAATGTGCTGAGTGATCCCACCAGCTTCGGCGTCAACGACGTTCGTCTCACGAATCTTGTCCAGCAGCGAGGTCTTGCCATGGTCGACATGCCCGAGGATCGTCACGACAGGTGGTCGCTCCTGCAGCACGTCTTCCGACTCTTCCATTTCGAGAATCGCCGTCAGCATCTCGTCTGAGGTCTTATCCCGCTTGACTTCCAGTTCAACGCCCAGTTCGGCAGCAACTTCCCATGCAAGTTCCTCATCTACGGAATCATTAATACGGACCATGACGCCGCGTTTGAAGAGGATTCCCATGATCTGCCTGGCAGGCCGACCAATCGCTTCCGATAGGCTGCGCACTGTAATCGGGACTTCGACCACGCCGGCCGTTTTCAGCTCGGCTTGGACGGTGCTCCGTCTCTGCCGGCGACCGCGACCTCGTCGCTGCCCATCATCATCGTCAGAGCCCCGGCGATTGCGGTTCTTGCGACGCTGATCGCGGGTCATTTGAGTTGAACCCGCCCGAGATCTCTTGTCGTTGCCGTCGGTGAACTGAGTTGCTTTGCGACGGCCACCGGTCTTGTCTTTCGTCGACCGCTCCAGGTGCGACTGCAGAGGGCTCTGCCCCGAAATCTGTTCGGGGGTGAGGCTGATGACCGGCTTTTGGGCCTTCTCTGTCTTTTCGGCTTTTTTTTCCTGCTGAGCCTCAAACTTTGGCGGAGCAGCCAGTGTGGGCATCGCCTGGCGGCTACGTGATCCGCGAGCCGTGCGGTCGACGGCGGTCATCTGTCTGACCTGCGGCTTCATCTCGCGGACTTCACGTTTCTTGCCGTGTGCCGGGACGTAGTCATCACGCTTGATCGAGCCAATTTCGTCGTCGTCCGATTTGGGAGACTCTTCTGATGGCGACTCATCTGCGGGCTTCGATTGAACTTCGGGCGTCTCACTCGCCTCCGCAGCAACCTCAACCGCTTCTTCCTGCGGCTCTTCGGACGCAGCCTCTTCTTCCACCGACTCTTCTTCGACCGACTCTTCTTCGACAACCGAGCGGCCGATGTCACCCAAATTGCGAATCCGTCCGCCCGTTTCTCGCGGAGTTTCCCTCGATGGAGCCAGTTCCTCAGCAGGTTCGGGTTTGGACCTTTCGCTGGCAGCGATGTGGTCCAGAACGAGCTGTTTTTCTTCAGGCGAAATGGAGGCCAGCGCCGAGCCCTTCACGGTAAGGCCGGCGGCGCGGCAGTGGTCGATGAGCACTTTGCTGTCCATGCCCATCTCTTTGGCCAGAGAGAAGATTCGAATCTTCGACATGATCTCCAATCAGTTTCCTGAAACCTGAAGTAAGTAGCCCGCAGCGTGTTACCGTTTAACTGTCGAATCAGATCTATTCGCTGGCGGCAGGTTCGGCATCTTCGCCGCTTTTTTCTTCTGCTTCTTCCGCGTCGTCGGATACTTCCACCTCAGACGCCTCGTCACTTTCGGCTTCCTCTGCTGCCTCGTCTTCTGCCGTTGTTTCTTCGGGTTCGGCCAAAGGCCCCTCTTCCAAAGCAGCGTCTGCAGTCTCTCCAGCAGCTTCTTCTGTTACCTCTTCGGCAGCACTTTCCTCACCAGAGACTTCTTCGCCTTCCGGTGCGTCGCCCGACTCCCCGTCGGCAACGGTCAGGCCAGCAGCTTCCGCTGCCGCAGCGGCGGCCCGCTCCACTGCAGCTTTTTCTTTGTCGATCTTTCGCTGAATCGCTTCTTCGGCTTCCAACCGCTCCGCTTCCCGATCGGCGTAATCGACGATCGCGTTGCAGGCTTCTTCGTCGAGGCCGCTCATTTCGGCGAGGTCTTCCGGCTCGATCACAGACAGATCGAAAAACGTAAAGAACCCCTGAGAAACCAGCGCTTCGGCCAGCTCCTCGGACACTTCCGGAATCACCGAAAACGCCATGACCGAGCCTTCAAGCTGCTCGTCCAGCTCCTGCTGCGTCATGACCTCAATGTCCCACCCAACCAGCTTTGAAGCCAGGCGAACGTTCTGACCGCGTTTGCCGATGGCGAGCGACAGCTGGTCGTCGCGAACCAGCACAAGAACTCGACCGAGCATCGGGCAAAGCACAACGTCTTCGACTTCGGCGGGCTGCATGGCATTCGGAACGAGAACGTCGAGTGACTCGTTCCATCGCACAATATCGATCCGCTCGCCACCAAGTTCATCCACGATCGTCCGAATCCGCGAGCCACGAACGCCGACGCAGGCACCGACTGGGTCGATCTTGTTGTCAATGCAGGACACGGCAACTTTGGAGCGGTAGCCGGCCTCGCGGGCGATCGATCGAATCTCGATAATTCCCTCAGAGACTTCGGGGATTTCCGTCTCGAACAGCCGCATAACCAGTTCGACGTGGCATCGGGAGAGAATAACCTTCACCCGGCTGCCACTCTTGCGAACCTCAAGCACGACGGCACGGACCCGCTCGTTGACTCGATGAGATTCCCCGGGAATCTGCTCGCTGCGAGGCAGCAGTGCCTCAACTTTGCCGACGTTGACGATGGCTGATCCGCCCTCAAACCGGACGATCGTGCCGCTGATGACGGTCCCTTTGATGTCGTCAAATTCGTCGTACAGTGAGTCGCGTTCTGCCTCACGAATCTTCTGAATCATCACCTGCTTGGCTGTCTGAGCGGCGACACGGCCGAGGATGTCGCCGATGACTTCCGCGTCGAGCGGCTCGCCATTGCAGTTGATGCCCGGCTCGCCGGTCTGGCGGTCGATGTTGACTTCGAGATCGTAATCTTCGCCAAAGTGCTTGCGCGCGGCGGAAAGGATCGCCTGTTCGATTCCCTCGAATACGATCTCTTTATCGATGTTTTTGTCGCGATGAATTGCGTCGACGACTCGCAGTACTTCTGGACCGTTCATCTTTTTCGCTTTCCAGTCAGGCGACCAGCCCCCCGGCTCCTCGCCGATCCGGTCCAGTCGTATTGGAATGCGGAGAGCTCCTTTCTGATCTGCCGGCCTTGCGACCGGGACAAATCTGAGGCCCCATCCGTATCGGCAGTGAGCAGGCTCACCAGACGCTTCCGTGAAACGGAAAACCCGTCAAACGCAAAAACTGTGAATCCAATAAAAAAAGTGGGCACGAAGTCCCACTTTGCACGCCAGCACGCAGGTGCCGGCCTCACGATTCCATTGGAAGCGAAACTCCCTCCGTCATCGTTCCTCAGTCAGAGGATGTGAAGTCAGTACTCACATAGAGGCAAACCCTTCAAGGAGCCGGACAGGTGCTCGTAACGAAGTCAGTCGTACCGAAACAAAACTGCCGAAAACCCTGATCCCGAGGCGATTTTCCAAGGAAAACCACTCCAGACGCGGCGTGTAAAGTGCTCCCGACCAAATTGAAAAAACGTCTGACGATCTTCCATTTCAGCCTGAAGTCCAGAGAAGGCTGGAGATTACAGCTGCCCCGGTACTCCGTCAAGCAGCCTGATCGGTAAATCCATTCAGGATTACCAACCGGTTCAGGCCACAAAGAGGAAGGCCTGGTTCAGTGAATCGAGGCCACTCTGGAATCCAACATTTCGGAATTCCAGTACCGCTGTCGTGAGTCATTCTCAGTGGTTGAAGAGAAACTCAACCGTGTTCATCAGACTCCACACAACATCCTCGACCGCTTTCCGTCGATTCGGAGACTTCTGCAGATAAGCGACGATGGTTGAGCGTTCCTTGGCTGTCGGCAGGCGGCTGTAGGTCAGGAGGTAGAGCTCTTCGGCGATTTTCTCCGGATCGGGCTCCGATTTCGCGAGTTTCGCCAAGGTGCCGCCGTCGTCTTCCAGCTTGGCATGAATCTGCGGCGAGTTCAGCACGTGCAGCACCTGCGAAACGCTCGCCGAGTCTACCCGCTCGCACTCGCAGGCGCTGGCCCGAACGGGGCGGCCGAACAGTGTCAGGAAGTAGTGCTTGACCTGGCTGTCCCACAGCTGGATGGCTCGCGGTCCGGCGGGAACGCCGTCGAATTTTTCCGGGATGCCGGTCACCTGACAGATCATGTCGAACCGGACTTCGGCGTCGAGCCGCTTGAGCAATCCCCGCGAGTAATTCTGCTCGTCCCGCAGGTTGAACTCGTTCGGCTCGGTGGAGAGCTGATACGTCCGCGAGGCCGTGATGACCCGGATCAGTTCATGCAGGTCAAAGCCGCTTTCCACAAAGTGCTCTGCCAGTGCGTCCAACAGTTCCGGATTCGTCGGCGGATTCGTCAGACGAACGTCGTCAACGGGCTCGACAAGGCCTCGACCAGTGAAGTGAGCCCACGTTCGGTTGGCGATATTTCGGGCAAACCACTGGTTGTCCGTTCGGGTCAGCCAGTCCGCAAAAAGGGCTCGCCGATCACCCTCGGGCGTTTCCTCAGGTGAGTTCTGCAGCAGGGCGTGAGCCTGCACAAATTCGCCGCTTCGCGGGTGCTTCGTGGCCGTTTTCTTCGTTGCGAGCAGCAACTGATCCTTGCCGGCCGTCTTAAAGGACACCTGGGTGAAAAACGCCTGCATTCCGTAGTAGTCGCTCTGAGCCCACCGATCAAACGGGTGGTGGTGGCACTGGGCACACTCAATTCGTACGCCGAGGAAGACCTGCGACAGCGCTGCCGCCACATCGCCCGGCTTCTTGACGACCTTATAAAGGTTTCCGGCCGGATTCTTCGAAAGCCGCCCACTGGCGGCGATCACGCCGCGGGTAAATTCATCCATCGGTCGGTTCTGCTCAAAGCTCTCGTGAATCCACCGGTAATAGCTGTAAGCCGACTTGTGGCCGAGAGCCAGACGGTCGACCCGCAACAGATCCGCCCACTTCAACGCCTGGTAGTCGGCGTACTCGGGCCGCTTCAGCAGAGAATCGACCAGCCTTGCTCGCTTGTCTTTTGAGCCATCTGAGCCATCCTTCAAAAACACTCGCGATTCTTCGACTGTCGGCAGGGTGCCGACGATGTCCAAATGAGCCCGCCGCAGAAAATCCGCGTCCGTACACAGGCCGGACGGATGAATGTTGAGTTGCTTGAGTCGGGCATCCACAAGACCGTCAATGAAGTTGAATTGAGGTCGCTGCGGAAACGCTGTCCCGGAATCCGGCTGAGGGATGACAGCTCGAAAAACTCCGACGGCTCCCATGTAGCTGGCCATGATGGCCGCATCGCCTGGGGTCTCACCGGTCGTGACGAAACCGAATTCGTTGACCGTTGCCAGGCCTTCATTGTTGGACTGAAACTTCGCGTGGTGAGTCACGTCGACCTGTCGCCCATCGCTCAGCACGGCGATCGCTTGTATCTGCTGCCCGGCCGCCATCGCCATCCGCCGCTCTTCCGGCAAGACTTTCAGCGAGACAACTTTCGGAGCATCCTCTGGCCCCTTCGGCCCTCCGGCCGCGATCCAGTCGCGGAGGACGCGATACTCGCCCGAATTCCGGCGAATCCGAATTCCGCCGCCATGAGGCATTCCGCCCGAGGCTTTTAATAAGAGGAGGCTCTGCTCCGGGGCGGCAAGCACCGTCCGCCGACCTCGCCCTTCCTGAGTGAGCGAGATTCGGTCACCTTCCGGATCGAAGCCGAAAACCGAAAGCTTGAAACCGTTCTGGCCCTCCGCCTTGCCGTGGCAGCCCGAAGTGTTGCAGCCGAAGCGAGTGAAGATCGGCGTGATGTCATTTTCAAAATGAAGCTTACGAGCAACCTGACTGCCGCTCACCGTGACCGCCACTTTCAGAGTCCGTCCCGCAACCTGGACATCGACCTGCCCCTGACCGTCGCGCAGCGACCGGACGACTCCATTTGGTGAAACCGAAATCACCGGTTCGCTCTCGGATGCTGCCACTTTAAACGTGGCTTCGCGAGTCAGGTCCGCCTCCAGCCCGTCAGCTCGCTTCGCACTGACGAGAATCGACCATCGAGTTCCTGGCCCGAACAGCTGGATCGACTTCGAAGCGGCTTCGATTTCGACGCTGGTGAACTGAGTTGCCCCATCGGCAAGCCCTTCACCGCAAAGCAGTGCCACGAAGGCCAGAGTCACTTTCAGAAAAATGAGAGCACGCACGGTGAACCTCATGATTTGCGAAAACGCATCAGTCGGGCCTCATGCTACGAGCCTCAGCACAGAGCGACAAGATTGCTCATTGCCCCAGTTGGCATGCCAAGAATTTGCACGTTGAAACATCACGGCCCTGGTGATCAACTTCGGCAAAGACAACGGTAACCTGGCGCGATCGATGCCTCTGGTCTGCGATCAGTCTCTCTGCGACCTCGCTTACAAACGTGGGTTCAGAGTGCCACGAGATCTGTTCCTTGACGAGGACGGACAACAGCGCGAGCGGACCGTCGAAGAAATCCTCTCCTGACGAGGTCATTCGGCGAAACCATTTTCAAGGCACCAGATCGCACCAATGCAATCTGCCCTCTGGACCAAAAACACCCGCCAGACTGCAACACGGAATCTCAGCCGGCCGAGCTGTTTCTACTTAGTCCTCCGCGGGCTCTTTCCTGATCGGATCCCCAAATCCGCCGAAGGGACCTTTGCCGAGGCCTGTGCCAAAGCCACCATTGATGGAATCCGACCAGAAACCTCGCTCGGCACGGAGCTTCTTGATTCCCTCCGCCGAAATCGCATGGAGGACCAAGTTTCGACCCCACGCAATTTCTTCTCCTTGATAAACCCGCTTGAAATCGTTGACAGGTATAACGATGGCAATGGCGCCTTTTTCAATCTGCATCGGCACTCGAATATTTTTTGCTGAACGGTCCGGCATCGTAACCCGCAGCGCGTCGACTGCATGCCCGTCCCGCCAGTCAGTAATGATGGCTTCCGGCGTCGGCACGAAAGTCTCAAAGACCGCTGAGCTTCGTTTGTGGCCCCATGCTGCGAATTCGTCGGCCCATTTTTCGTTGTACTTCAGAGCCAGGCGGTGCTTCTTCGTATTGAAGTCTACGTTGTAAAACAACACCCTCAGGCCGTTGATCTCGATGTGCAGATTGCGTCCGGTCGGCACCTCAATGTCACCTTCATCTTCGGTGCGTTTCGTCTTCGTTTCGGGGCGAATCTCGATTCGCTTTGGGTACTCCTTTCGAAACTCGTTGTACGACATTCTGAGATTCTCCTTCATGGCTTTCGGCATACTGACATACCGGATGCGACTGAAGCCTGCGTAACCACACAGCATCTGCGGCAGGAAATCAGGGCGGTCGTATTCGAAAATCGGGTGCTCTTTTTTCTCGATCCGCTCCAGCACTTCTTCCGTGAGGACGGCTGAGAAAAACGCGTCCCCCGGCATGTAATACTGATTGGCCGCTCGGACCGTTGAGCTGCAAAGCGAAATGAATGTAAACAGGATGAGAAAACGAGCCATCGAGACGCCTTTCTTCTTGTGAAGCGGCCCGGAATTCGACACGCTGCCGACCGGTACAAATGCCTGTGCCGTCACAATGTCAATGTCCTTCCTGTTTGTGAAGCCCATGACGTGTCCCAGCCAGGATCAGCTGAAGTCGCTACTCGATGAGAGCCTCAGTGGCGGGAAATTGACCTCTGTTGCGCAGCATGTTGATTCGTGCACACCATGCCAGTCGGCTCTCGATGAACTGGCGGAACACGTGCTGAGTGAGGAAGAAGACACCTCTTCGGTGAAGACCCTGGAACTCGGCGACCGGAACGCCATCGCCAACCTTATCGAGCAAATGATGAAGCAGAATGTCGCTGAGCCGGAGTCGGCTGCGGTGGCTGGCTCTCACATTCAGCTGCCGTCACAGGTTGGTCCTTATCAGTTGCTGAAGATGGTGGGCGAGGGATGCACGGGAAGGCTCTACCGCGCCTTGGACGAAAACCTCGACCGGATCGTTGCAGTGAAAACCCTTCGATCCGAACTCGCTGCCGTCCCCTCGGCACGAGCCCGGTTCGAGCGGGAAGCGCGAGCCTGCGCGGCTCTCAACAATGACCACATCGTGTCCGTTTACCAGGTCCATTCCGGAGATGCCGACGAAGGGATCCCTCCGCATCTGGTCATGGAGTTCGTGGAAGGTGGTTCACTTCAGGAGCGACTGGGGCAGCAGGATGGCAACTCAGCCGACGAGGATTTGCAAACGAAAGTCGAGTGGCTGCGACAGACCGCACTGGCACTTGACGCGGCCCATGCGCAGGGAATCGTTCACCGGGACATCAAGCCCTCCAACCTGCTGATCGACAAATCGACTGGCCGGGCTCGAGTCGCCGATTTCGGCCTCGCGCGACTGACCGAGGTCGAGGAGCAGATCACAACGGAGGGAATGATCGCCGGCACGCCGGCCTACATGAGCCCCGAACAGATCGTCGATCCGGCGGCCGTCGACGGACGCAGCGATATCTACAGTCTGGGAGTTGTGCTGTACCAGGTGCTGACCGGCGAACTGCCGTTTCGCGGAATCGTCCGGATGGTCCTGCATCAGGTGCTGCACGAGGAACCTTCGTCGCCACGAAGACTCAACGACAGCCTGCCGCGAGACCTGGAAAACATCTGCCTGAAGGCGATGTCGAAAGAACGGCCGCTCCGCTATCAGTCGGCAAAGGCTCTCGCAGACGACCTGCAATGCTGGCTGGAGGGGCTGCCGGTCTCGGCCCGCCCGGTTGGGTACTTCCGCCGCGTCATAAGGTGTTGCCAGCGGAACCCTCGCCCTGCCGGACTGGGCACCATCGTCCTCGCCGTCCTCATCGCAGGAGCTGTCGACTGGAAACAGTACGACAGTTCGCGGGAAAACCAGCGACGTGAGGCCGTGCAACTCCGAGCCAACGCACTGCTGCAGAAAGACGTCGCGAACCGCCAGCGAGACATGGTAATTCGAGCACTCCACACGCTAATCATCGAGGTGCAGAACAAACTCCAGTCGCAACCGGGCACACAAGAGTTGAGGAAAAGTATCCTAGAGGCCGCGCAGGAAGAGCTTGACCAACTGGCCAAGGGCACCGATTCGGATACGGCCGAGCTGGCAACAGCTGTGGCACAAAGCCGCTTGGGAGACATCTACCTCGAATTGGGAGACCTCGATCGCGCGATGAGCCTTTACAGCTCCTCTCTCGACAACCTGAGACAATGCATCGACAAAGGAATCAGCCCTATTCTCAGTCGCCAGACACTCGCCCGCAGCCTTTGGCAACTTGGACATACAGACATTCAACAGGACCGGCACAGCCAAGCCGCGTCTCAGTACCGGGAGGCTCTGGCCGTTATCGAGCAGGCTCAATCGATCGCCGAGGACTCGCAGAATGACCTGCTCCGTCGTTCGGTCAGACGCGATTCCTGCCTAGCTCAGCAAAGGCTTGGCGAAGTGGAGGAACTGCTTGGCGAACTGGTCAGTGCCGCTTCGCATTATCAGTCAGCCCAACAGTCGCTTGAGCAGCTCCTGATACTTACACCGGAGGACGTCGAACTGCAGCGCGACCGCGCGGTTGTGATTCTGTCTCTCGCGTCGCTCGCTGCCGACCTGAATCGGGATAGTGCTTCTGATCTGTTTGAGAAATCTCGCCAGGCCTTTGCCACTCTCGCCCATAATCAGCCTGGCGTTGCCTCCGCACAGAAAGACTATGCGGCCTGCCTGGCCACAATCGGCAGTTGGCATCTGACACTTGGTCATGAGGCAGATGCGGTGGACCTGTTTCGCCACGAATGCCAGATCGTTGAGAACCTCGCCGACGACTCCGGCAACAGTCCGGCACTCATGCGGGAGCACGCTCTCTGTCAACTGCGGCTTGCGTCGTTGCTGTGCCGAGTCGAAGACTGGGACCAGGCGGATTTGGTCATTGCCGGAGCGAAACAAAATCTTGTCCTGCTGATGCAACTCGGCTGGGAAACGACGCAGGACCAGCTCTTTCTGGCTGAGGCCGAAATGCTCAGCGCGACGGTTGTCTTTGCAACAGGAGACGGGAATGCGGCGCGGGCTCAACTGACCGATCTAAAGAAACGACTCTCGCAGCTTGCCGATAAACCGGGCAGTGCAGGGACAAAGCAGCTCGCAAACCTCAACGCGAGATGCGAAAAACTGCTAGAGGCAATGAACTGACGCATTTTGCGCCACTGGTGATCCTGTGTTGGTGTTGCAGAATGCGACACTAGGCTGCAATCGCGAATCGTAATGCATTTATGAAATGCAACTTACGGCCACACACCGAGTATGGCACAGCGGTTGCTGAGACTCTGGCACCATCGGTGCTAGCGGCGGGCCTCACTATTCCCTCCTACATCGGGAAGACCGAATTCGCCGAAACTTTCCAGGGCAACGCTCATGCTTCTGACTCTCCCTTGTCGCCAGATTCGCTCGAGTCGACGGCGACCAGCTCAGTCGGCCATCCAGTCCCCTGCCGAGCTCATCGAGCCTCGACTTTGTCTTTCGGCCACCTCGACAGCCACCTGCCCAGACGACTTCGCATGCGGTTTCGACGGAGAGTACGAGGCCGAAGAAAGCCTGACTTGGGCTGAGGACTCGGACTGGATCGAATTTGAATGGATGGTCGATTCAATCTGGGAAGAGAACTGGGCCCTCGAAGAAGTTGAGTTGCGAGACGAATTCTCCGAGCAGGCTGTCATCTCGTTGGAGTTCGAACCGTTCACTGATGAGTTTGCCTGGCTCGAAGACGACTGGGACGCTGAATGGTTCTACGGTGGTCCGCTCGAATCCGACTGGCTCGCCGACGCCTGGGAAGCGGACGGACTGATTATGGTCGAGTATGTCGCTTCGCTGACCAGCTGGCTGTATGACGACTTGTGGTGCGAGGGTTATGAGGAAATCCCGTTCGGCGAAGACGCTTTAATGCCCGATACGTTCGGCAATGACGCGCTACTTCCAGACGAACCCCTAGCTGCTCTGGAAGAGACGGCTGTTGAAGAGTTAGTCGTACTCGAAACGGTCGTGTTCATCGAGTCTGACCCCACTGAATTCACTCCCGACGACTTTGCTGACAGTGAACTCGGCGAAGGCGATTTCGACACGGGCCCGATCGAACCAGGTGAAAACGACCGGCCTGGCGTTGAGACACAGTCACGTCCGATGGACTCCTCGACAGTGCAGCATGTGGCGGGTCTCGGCGTCGACGAATCTGGACACCGCGACGTCGCCAATCCCGACCTAGACAGCAAAGTGACCGAACAACATCACAGTCATCGCTCACAGCGAGAAAGTCTCCGCGAAACGAACGTTAACGCCGCTCGCTCACGATCCCGGTTCGCTGCGAAGCTGGCAACAAGCCATTTTCCGATCACTTCAAGTGATCGGTCTGCCGGCCGCGAAGATACCGCAGCCAAAAAGCAGCAGTTCACACCGCGAGAACTGGCTGTCCGTCAGTTCCGCGAAGCACGCACCCGCATTCAGGTGGGGCAGCCTGTGAATTCTGAAGCGCTGCGAGCGGCCATTATGAGCGAAGCGGCGATGGAGACGTCCGGCCCCAGATCGGTGGCAGGCTGGAATGATGCCGTCTGGTCGAGCGAGCGTCTCACGATGGCCCTGTCCGAACTGCCTGATCCACTGCTCGACGACGCCTCAAACGATGACGAAGTCACATGTGCTCAGTTCGTCTCCGCAGCCGGAGCTGCTGCGATTGCCGGATCATTCGGATTCCAGTTTGCCGAACGACGCGGATTCGACTTGCTTCGCCGGCTGACCGCAATCATTCTGCGGCGGGTGTAGAGCCACTCCGGTTACTTCGGTTTTTTCGGAAGCAGATGCCGCTCATCCGGAGCAACAATCCACCCACGACAGCTTTCGGCTCCGCAGCCACACGGGATCGCGCTGGTCGCCGGCCACTCGTAATCGATGGTTAATTCGGAGCCTTTGGGGACGTCGACCAGCGCTTCGACGATGACTTTACGGTCACCAATGGGAGCCTCGTCTTCATCAAAGACGACGTACAGTTTGCAGTTCGGCTCGCAGCTGTGGTTGAGAAACCGAAACGGCTCTCCCGGCTCCAGCGCCATGTCATCACCCAGGTCGATGCAGTATTCGGAGCTGTAGTCCGGATCGTGAAATCGCTCTCCGGTAATCTCGCCGACCTCGTCGTCTTTCCTGAACTTCTTTGTCGCAAAAAGGCCCATGCCGTATTTGGCCTGACCAGGTTTGACGCCTTTGGCTTTCTTCATCGCGGGCACGTCCGTGTCTCCTGAATCCGGTTAAGTCGTCTGAGTCAGCTCTTTTTCTTTTCGGCCATCAACTTTTCAAACCGCTCAATCCACATGGCGGGATCGTCTTCGAAGGCCGCCTTGCATCCGGAGCAACAGACGAAATAACTCTTCCCCTGATAGCTGACCGATATCGTGCCGAGCCCCTGAGAGATCACGCAGGTTCGGTCACCGTAGTCGTCGCTGGCCTGAGCGAATGAAGTTCCAGACCGCTGAGCACCCAGCACATTCCTTTGCGTGAAGCGAGGCGACGTGCCGCGCGCCCGGCTGGCCGCCATCTGGTATCGATTGTTGTTCTGCTGAGAAAAAATGAACTCCCAGCGTTCCGCGTTCTTCCCAGGCAGTTCGGTCAGCTTCAGTTTGAACTTGCGGTGGAGAGTCTTGCCATCGTCACCAGGCTCATCGGTAGGCTCTGCCTCCCAGCCACCCTCAAATTCCCGGACGACTTTCTCGGCGTCAACCGTTTTCATTTTGTATTTGTCGGTCGCCGGGTCGAATGTAATTCGAGCTGAGGTGAAATAGTTCCCCTCAGGAGCCGACAACGCGAGAGCCGGGTGCTTTTTGTCGGTCTGCAGGTCCCAGACCCAGTCATGCGTCTCGCCCACTCCGCCCCGGCTGAAGACACCTTCCCACTTGCCCATCACAATCTGCAGTGGCTTCAACGCAGCAATAACGTCGTTGATGTTGTGAGGCTTTCTTACTTTCGCCGTCGTCCCATTTTCGCCATTCGCGGCTGTCGTTCCGCCACCGAGCTGAATTGGGCCGCGAGGCTTCTTCGGAGCCGACGTTTGGCCCGTGCTCACCGCTTCGCCTTCGGAACTGGATTCCGTTGCGGATGTTGGGTCCGAAGCCGGATCGGTCGATTCGGTGTCGTCTCCACCACAGCCGGACAGCCAGAGAACCGCAGAGAAAAGACTCAATGAAACAACAACGCGCGGGAAGACAAATCGAATAAGCATGGCTTGCCTTAAGACTCAAAGCAGGGCGAACACGGGCGATTATTGGCGAACAGTCGAGCGAGAACAACTCGCTGCCAGACAGTCAGCTTGCGTAATGGCGTGGCCTGATCACAATCTTCTGCAAGCCACTGGCCTCACTCTTACTCGCAGACCAGTCCGGACATTCGTCGCATTTCAGACTCAACAGGATGGAGAATCATGAGCAGCCCGGATTTTGCTGGAAAGACAATTCTGATCACTGGCGGCTCTCGAGGGATCGGGCGAGCGGCTTCCACGCGGCTTGCCAGCGAGGGAGCGAAAATCGCCGTCAATTACGTCTCGAACGAGGAAAAAGCAGCGAGCCTCGTTCAGGAAATCCAGGAGGCCGGCGCCGAAGCCGTGGCAATCAAGGGCAACGTCGCGCTGCCCGATGACGCGGCGAGGATTGCTGAGGAAACGCGAGCGGCCTTCGGTCCCATCGACATGCTGGTCCACTCGGCCGGCATCAGCATTGTCGAGCACGCGACCGATGTCACCTGGGAGACCTGGCGAAAGACGATGGACGTGAACCTCGACGGCACGTTCAACATGGTCTACTCGGTCAACAAAGAAATGATCGAGCGGGAATTCGGCCGGATCGTCCTGATCTCATCCATCGCCGCACTTCGCGAGCGGGAAAACCAGGTCCACTACTCGGCCTCGAAAGCGGCCGTCATCGCGATGACTCGCTGCATGGCTCAGGGCTGGGCGAAGCACAACATCCGAATCAACTGCATCTGTCCCGGTCTGATCGACACCGAGATGGCCTATACGCTCTCGCCGGAAACTCACGCGGCGATCAAGGCCGGCACGCCGATGGGCCGACTCGGAGAGGCCCACGAAATCGCGTCGGTCATCCGCTTTCTGTTGAGCAACGAGTCCAGCTTCATGACCGGCCAGACTCTCGTCGCCAGCGGCGGGCGAGTCATGCTGCCGGGTTAACGTCGGGCAACACTCCAGCCAAACACGAGACTATCTGTCATCGCTGATGGCAAACACTCTCTGGCGGTCCCTATTGGAAGATCCGCCCCGCATAGCCGACGACGCGACTCTTGTCGCCGGTCACGTCGGCTGAGGTGGTATAACCAACCCGCCGGGACTGGTGCACTCCGCCGAGCCTCTTCAACGTCTTGAGAACGATCACCGCCGGGATCATGCCACACATGCTGATCTGGTTTTTGCGGCAGGTATCAAACAAGGCGTCCTCATCGAGTCGATCGAGGGCGTCGAGAGCCAACTGATCGAGGCGACGGGTCTCGTCGTCGCTGGCGTAGTGATTCATGTCGCTCGAAATCACCAGCAGTGGTGGCTCGTCGAGCTCCCGAATGACACTCGCCAGACCTTCGGCGAAATCCCCACAGCGATCCAGGTTGCCTCCCGTTACGGCAATGCCGACCACCTTCGATTCCGGTGAAAGCCGCGCGATGATCGGCAGATCCACCTCGATCCCGTGCTCGGCATGGTGCGCGGCCGCGTCCATTTCGAGGCCGTCGATGGCCGCGGCCAGCTTGTCCGCCAGTTCGAAGTCGGAGCTGACGTTCTGGTCGGGGAGCAACCATTGGTGGTGAGGTGCGACGGCCCATTCGGTGCCATGCTGAGTGTGCTTCGGACCGATGATGATGACCTGCTTCGGCAGCGGAATTCGCTTCAGCACTTCGGCCGCGAGTTTGCCGGAATACTGCCATCCGGCATGTGGCACCATGCATGCCTGGCACGGCTCCTGAGCCGCTTCGCCCTCGAGCAACTGGTCGAGCATCTGATTCATCATCACCGGATCGGCCGGGTAAAACCGCCCCGCAACCGCCGGCTGCCGATCCGACTGACCTCGCTGAGGTTTCGGCACGGCCGAGTGAACGACTCTGGCCACTGTGCTTTGAAAGGCGAGGCTGAAGACTTGCGCGAAAGCGGGCTCATTGACCTGACACTGCTTCGCGGCTTCGGCGAGGACTGACGCGGGCGAGCCCTCGCGATCGAAACACCACGCGGTTTTTGCACGCTCGCTTACCATAATGGCCCGGCTGGTGACGTCAACGCCGCCCAAGCTCGGCTGCCCGACTGTGCCGTGCATTGCCGCGTCGTAAGCCATCGCCAGGTCCAGCTCGAAGTTTCCGTTCAGGAATCCTCGCCGGCGCAGGGACGCTGCCAGTTCCTCGCAGAGAGCAAACGCAGTCGACTGAAGCGGCATCGGATCCCGCAGAGACATTCGCGCGACGCTGAGCTGTTGTTCCGTGCCGGGCAGAGTCACCGTCAGCGAAACGCCGTTGACGGTCGAATCGGGAACGGTTCCACAATAGAGCATCGGCGTCGCACCTCGCACGACGGCCACGATGTTCTCCTGGCAAAGGTTTCGCAGATCGTCGACCTGCGTCTGGGCATAGCGAAGGCGAGTGGAAAAAACCGTGCTGTCTCCACTGGTCAGGTCGCCTTTGATGACGTTGCCCTCGAAGCGGAACAGTGTCGTGTCAGGCTCCAGCCAGGCATTCGACGCGAGCCCGGCTTTGATGCAGACCTGATTCAGAAACGTCTCCGAATCCCACTCATTGTCGGTGCCCACGCCGGGAAGCAGGAGACCCCGTTTATTGCCGCGCACAATCTGCAGGCCGTGTTTTCCAATTTCGACTTCAGCGACGCGGGCTTCTCCCAGAGCCTCGACGCGTTCGGGGGCAAACAGCACCCAGACTTCGAGTTCCAGGTGAGAAATTTCGCTCGGCGAGATCGGTGGAAACCGCGGATCATTCGTCGCCGTACGGTGCGAGGCTTCCTGAAGGGTTCTCAGCAGAGGCATCGTCGGACCGAAAGAGCCACAACACGATCGCAGCCGTCGGTCCCGTTTCAGACTGACAAAGATGCCCGAAACCGAAGCGTCGGCCAGACCGATCCCCTTGAGGTTCGGCAGATTGGCTCGCCGCCCTTCTGTGGATGCTTTCACCAGTTCCGCGGCCGAATTCAAAATGGCCTCCCGCTGCTCGGCCGTGAAGGCCATCGCCGTCGGAGCTGCCTGGGTGACGGGCTTCGCAGGAGCCGGCACCGAAGCCGGTTTGGACTCCTCGCCGCCGGCCAGCCACTGAAGTGCGGACTCATTGATCCTGACATTTCCTTCTTTCCCGGTGCTCATCGTGACTCCTGTCGAAACCGGCGTTCCGGCCGGCCTTGCTTCCGTGTGGGTTGCAGTGGGTTCTTCACTTCGAATGTGAAACTGACTCATGTCGACTGGCTGCCGCTTCCGTCCCCAAGTCCCCGGGCGAGTGGCGAAGCGGCCGGCGATTTCGTGACCGCAATGTCCGCATTTGTTCTGTTTGAGTGCGTAGACACCAAGCTCGTACCAGTTTCGCTCGATGATGACATTCCGGCACGAAGGGCAGTACGTGCTCTGCCGCTCGACATCGTTGACGTTGCCGACGTAAGCGTACTTGAGCCCTGTGTCGAGAGCGATCTGCCGCGAGCGGATCAGCGTTTCGTGCGGAGTCCGCTCTCTGTCCAGCATCCGGTAATCCGGGTGGAACGCCGAGAAATGAACGGGCACCTCATCACCGACCGCGTTGAGAACCCAGTCACAAAGCTTCCGGATTTCGTCGGGATGGTCGTTCGCGTCAGGGATGACCAGATTGGTGATTTCGAACCAGACATCCGTCTCGGCCTTCAGCCACTTGAGCGTGTTCAGCACCGGTTCAAGATGCGAATATGTGATGCGATAATAGAACTCTTCGGTGAACGCTTTGAGGTCGACATTGGCCGCGTCGATGTACTCGTAGAACGGCCCGCGAGCTTCCTCGGTGATGTACCCGGCCGTGACCGCGACCGACTTGACTCCGACCTCTCGACAGGCTTTCGCCGTGTCGATCGCGTACTCGGCCCAGATGATGGGATCGTTGTAAGTGTAGGCGACACTGTGACAGCCGAGCGACCTGGCCGCCAAGGCAATCTCCTCGGGCATCGCTCGATGACTGAGCCGCTCGACTTCTCTGGCCTTCGAGATGTCCCAGTTCTGGCAGAACTTGCACCCCAGGTTACAGCCGGCCGTCCCGAACGACAGAATGCTTGTGCCGGGGTAAAAATGGTTCAGCGGCTTTTTCTCGATGGCGTCGATGCAGAAGCCCGTGCTGCGACCGTAGGTCGTCAGCATCATCTCGCCGCCGACGTTCTGCCTGACAAAGCAGAACCCGCGATCGCCCTCCTTCATCGCGCATTCGCGAGGACAGAGATCGCAGATAATCCGCTCCCCGTCGCGATGCCACCACTGCCCGGGATGCAGCCCAGATCGGTCACTGGAATCGGCAATGACAGGGAGGGAATGACTCATGGAGAGGCGGCGTGTGGGTGGGGAGTTTCAGCCGATCGGCCGAATTGTAAGAATCCCTGTTCAAACGCCACAACGCGTATTTGCCTGATCACATCGTTGCTATTTCGCAATTAAGAACGACTGTTCGGCGACAGTCACCCGTCGCAGCGCGTCCTCATCAACGGAAACCCCGAGGCCGGGTTCCGTCATCGCCGGAGCAAAACCACCTCGCCCGAATGTCAGGTCTTCCACCGTCAGTCGCTCTTTGACCAGAAACCGCTCGTAGCTCCCTTCCACATAACGGATGTCGTTAACGGAGGTCGCAAAGTGCCTCCCGGCCGCTGAAAGGATGCCCGTCTCACCGACCTGGCAGCCAAGCTGATAGCCCAGTCCAGCCTGGTGAGCGATCGCCGCCAGCCGCAGCGAATTCAGAAAGCCTCCGCACTTTGAGATGCGAATATTGAAAAGGTCACAGGTTCCCCGTTCGATCGCTTTCCGGGCATCAACTTCGCTGCAAAGGGATTCGTCGAGCATGATAGGTACACCAACCTGCTGCCGCACAGCCGCGAGACCGTCGACCTGGCCGTGCGGAACCGGCTGCTCGATTGCAGAAATTCCAAACGGTTCAAGCGTCCTCAGTTTCGCAGCGAGACTCTCGCAGGTCCACGCCTCGTTGGCGTCGATGCGAATATCGATCTTTGGGCCGAGTGTTCCTCGAATCCGCGCGAGCGACGCAACATCGTCAATCTCGGGAACTCCCACCTTCACTTTCGTCTGTGAAAAGCCGTAAAGCCGAATCAGCCAAGCTCGCAGCCGTTGTTTGAAGGGCGACATCGAGGTGATCGCAGCGCTGTATTGGACAGACTTTGCTGCATCTTCAAAGGCCTTTCTAACACTAGCAGCAATGGGAAACTCCCGAGTGATCCGTGATAGCGGCAGCGAAAGCGACCGGCACGCTGCGTCAAGGATGCTCAACTCGACGGCACAGCGGATGGAATTCCCGAAACAGCGACGCGGGTCATCCTTCGGCGGGAGAAGTTGAACCCGCTCGCAAATCTCAATGACTTCGCCAGGTGTGGAGAACTCAACGCCAAGTGCCTCGGAGAGGCCAGACGCATTCAAAAGCGGAAAAGCATCCTCAATGACCTCGCCAGTGACATAATGTCGCGGTAGCCCCTCGCCCCAACCTTCCATCCCATTATCGAGTCGGCAGCGAACGACTAGGGAGTCTGTGTCTGAGCGGGTGTGTGAGGCGTGGCGAATCGGCTTCTTGAGCGGAATTCGCACATGAAAAGCGCTGAGTTCTGTAATTCGCATGAATTCGTGCAGGAGCGTCGAAGTGCAAAAACATGTCAGATTTCGATTGCGCAGCATAGTGGCTCAACACCAAAACAGCGCGGTCCAATTCATCTGGTACGGAGACTCGATTTATCTGCACCCGATGACCTGAGGAAGCGGGGTTCGGCAAGGACTTCAGTGACGGTGACCGGGAAATGGATGACACCGTTATCTGAGCCACACGCCCCGTCTCAGCGGGACTCGCCTGCCGCCCGATCTTACGAAGATCTGATGTCGGGCAACTCCAGCTGTTATTGTTGTGGAACGCGGATTTGGCGAGGCACGCTCTTTTCATAGCTCAATTCGATATAGTGTGACCGCGTCCGGGGCTGCGCCCGGTGAAGGAGATTTTTCAGCAGCGATGAAAGCCGGCAGGATTGCCAAGCGAACTGGAATGAATCAGGACAAACCGCTTTCCGATGCGATTCCCGCAGCTCAGGAGCAAGCTGCGCACGAAGAAACGTGGCGGCAGATTGAAGACGTGCTCGACCAGATTTCGAGCCGCTCACGGTCGACGGCCAGCAGCCAAGAGTTCTTCGCCGAACTCCTCGACGGCAGCATCCGAACAATGGCGGCGATCGGCGGAGCCATCTGGCTGCGGCAGCCGGAGGGATTTCGACTGGAGTACCAGGTCAATCTGGCATCAGCAGGACTCGCGGCAGGAGCTCCATCCCCCCACGATGGCGATACGACCCAGGAAGAACGAAGCCAGATTCACCGGCTGATGGTCGAGCGGATCGCGGCCACACAGGAGCCCCGCGCCGTCGCGCCCCGGTCCGGCGGAGCCAACAGCAATGGCTCTGCTCCGGACGCGAATCCCACGGACTACCTGCTCTGCTGCGCACCGGTCGTCGTCAACGACGAATCGCGAGGTCTTATTGAGATCGTCCAGCGGCCGGACGTATCGCAGGCCACCTGCGAGGGATTTCTTCAGTTCCTCGGCTCGGTCGCCGTCCTTGCGAGCGACTTTCTGCGGAATTCGGACCTGCGGACGCTCAAAAACGAAACCGCTCTCTGGAATCAGTTCGGACAGTTTTCCGAGCAGATTCACCGCAGCCTCGATGCTCGGCAGGTCGCCTCGGCAATCGCCAACGAAGCTCGACCGCTGGTTGACTGCGATCGAGTTTCGGTCGCCGTGCGAAGGGGGACCCGTCTGCGGATCGAGGCCGTCTCTGGAGTCGACTCGATCGACCGGCGAGCTGACGTCGTCCGGCTTAGCGAATCTCTCATCAAAAAAGTTGCCGCCACTGGCCAGGCGGCCTGGCACGAGGACTCGTCGGAACAGCAGCCAAAGCGGGCTCCTCAGGTGGAGAAACCGCTCAATCGGTATCTGGATAACTCGCCGGCGAGGATTCTCGGCGTCCTCCCACTTGTGGTCGAAGGCGAAAAGGAAGCGTGCGGTGCGATCGTGGTCGAGCGTTTTGAGGGAACCGACGCCAATCAACTGAAGCGCCACTCTGAGGTTGTAGCCCGACACAGCGCGGATGCCGTCGCGAATTCGCTGCGACATTCTGATCTGCCGCTACTGTGGCTACTGCAAATTGTCAGTCGGATGGCGTGGTACCTGCGTCTTCGGCAACTGCCGAAGACGACCGCCGTACTGGGGCTGCTGGCCGGAATCGGGTTTGCTCTGGCAACCGTCCCGGCGGATTTCGTGATCGGGGGGCGAGGTGAACTGCAGCCGCTGCATCGGCGAGGTATCTTTGCTTCGACCGAAGGAGTCGTCGCGGAGCTTTCGAAGAAGATTCGTAATGCGAAGGGCGAGCCCGTTTCTGTCGACGTCGATGAGTCGCTGCTCGAGTTGCGAAGTTCGAACCTTGAATTCGAGATTACTCGAGTCACCGGCGAACTGCGCACGGCCCGGCAAAGCCTTAACACCGTCGAAATTCAGCGAAACGCGACCGACGATCCGGCACGCGAGGAAGAGTTGGCCGCTCAGGAAACGGAACTTGCCGTCCAGATCGACAGCCTGGAAGCTCAACAGAAAATCCTCACCAAATGGAAAGGCGAGCTGACACTGACCAGCCCGATTGCCGGGCAGGTGCTCACCTTTGACCCAGTAGCCATTCTGGAAAACCGGCCCGTGCGGCAGGGTGAGAGGCTGCTGCAGGTGGCCAATGTTGACGGACCGTGGGTGATTGAAGTCCGGGTGGCCGACCAGAACATCGGCTACGTCAACAACGCCGCTCGGAAACTCAAGCCGGACTTGGACGTCTCATTCGTGGCGGCAGTCAGTCCGGAGAAAACGTGGTCCGGCACGGTCCGCTCGATCCGGAAGGCGACGACTTCCAGTCGAGACGATGGGCCGACGGTGCTCGTCACGGTCGATGTGGATCGCAGTTCGATTCCCGCTGACCTGCTCCGTCCGGGGGCGACGGTCATCCCGCATATTCACTGCGGAACTCGCCCGATCGGATTTGTCTGGTTCCATGAGCTGATTCATGCAATCCGCACAAAACTTCTGTTCTGAACCCCATTTCGAGGGCCATGCGATTCTTTGAGCGGCCCTTTGAAGAGGCTTGCCGGGGAGTCGGTGCCCTGACGACAGGAATCAATAGCCGCGCCGATGAGCCGTGCGGACCCAACTCCGTGAGGTATCGCGATGAAACTGACGTCGAGCGTGCTGTGCCTGGTTCTCCTGCCCGCATCCACTTTCGTATTGGCCCAGTCCGGACCAGTCAAAGGGCAGATCACGATCATCCAGGAAGTCGAAGTGCCGGCTCAGGCAACGGCCGTCATTGGCAAAATCCTCGTCAAGCCAGGCCAGCGAGTCACAAACGGCGAAAAACTTGGGAGCCTCGACGACGTCGACGCACTGCTGGTTCTGAAGCGGGCAAGGATCGAGGTACAGATCGCCGAACAGAAATCGAAAAGCGGCATTCACGTGAAGCTGGCTCAGAAAGGTCACCTGGTCGCGCTGGCCGAACTGCGGCGAGGGGAAGAGGCCATCGAGAAATACGCCAAAGCGCTCTCGATCACCGAGATGGACCGGCTGCGGTTCACTGCCGAGCAAGCAGAGCTGGCGATCGAGCAGGCTCAGGAGCTGCAGGGTCTGGCAAAACTCGACCTGGACCTGAAAAAGCACGAGGTCGCTGTTGCCGAACGGAAAGTGCAGCGGCACCAGTTCGTCTCGCCACTGACCGGTGTCGTCGCTGACATCAATCACGAGGAAGCCGAATTTGTCGAAACCGGAACGCCCGTCTTTCGAGTTCTCCGCCTCGACCGGCTCCGCTTCGAGTCGCGTGTCAGCGTCACTCGGGCACAGGCCATGAAAGTTGGCCAGCCGATCGTGATCAGTGTCCAACTGGAAGAAGGCAAAACGGCTGACCTCAAAGCCGAAATGGCATACATCAGTCACGAAGTCGACAAGATCAAACGTGACGTCAAAATCGCCGCCGAGTTCGACAACGCAAAGCTGATCATCAAACCCGGCATGCGTGCGACGCTGAAGTCGACGAGCGCGGAGTAACGATTTAAATCTCGGGAATCGGATCGTCTTTGCTGATGTCCTCGCCCTGCCAGTTGGCCTGACCGTCTTTGTAGATCAGCACGCGGTGACGACTCCCGGGAGCGGGCTTGCGGTTGACCTTCGGCAGCCACTTGCGATGCTCGGCCGCGATCTGCAGCGTGCCCTTGTGACCGATGAGGTTGGTCCACTCGTTCGGGTCATCTCGCAAATCGTACAGCTCCTCGCTGCCGTCGGCGTAGCGAATGAACCGCCAGTGCTCGCTGCGGATCCCGTGGTTGTCGTGATTGTGAGTCGTGATGGCCGGCCACGGCCGAATGGCTTTCGCGTCCTTGAGCTGCGGTACCAGGCTGTGCCCTTCCAGGTCGTCTTTCGTCGGGAGGCCAGTCAGCTCGAGGAGTGTCGGGTAGATGTCGAGTAATTCTGCCGGCTTTGAGCAGACGCCTTTCTCAATGCCCGGTCCGGCGAAGATGAGCGGCACTCGGGCCGAACGATCCCACAGTGTGTTTTTGCCCGTGATGAGCTTCTCACCGAGATGGAAGCCGTGATCTGACCAGAGGACGACAATCGTGTTGTCCGCTTGGCCGCTTTCTGCGAGAGCCTCAAGAACGCGACCCACCTGGCTGTCCACAAAGCTGGTGCAGGCGAGGTAGGAGCGGACGATGTTTTTCCATTCGCCCGCTTCCTTGAGGAATTTGAATCGCGGTTCGGGCAGCTTCCAGTGGATGTACCACGAAAATCGCGGAGTATCGTCGCGATCTTTCGGATGCAAAGGCGGCGTCATCAACGTCGCCTCGGGGTACAGATCAAACCACTTTTGAGTTGCGTAGCAGGGAACGTGAGGCAGGAAGAACCCGACGGAGAGGAAGAAGGGCTCCTTCGGTTTTGCCTTTTTCATCCGGTGAAGCCGGTCGACAGCCCAGCTAGCAACTCGCCAATCGCCTTTGTCCTCGTCCTTGTGAGGAAACGTGCCCCAGTCGACAAGCGGATGAGGAGCCGGGGTCTCAACGAGTTTCTTTTTCGGCCTCACCCCAACGCCAGCTGGCGGGCCGATTTCGTCGAACTCGCGATCCGTTTTCCGTCGCCCGTTGCCGCCGTGATAAATCTTGCCCGTCGTGATGTTGCGGTAGCCGCCGTGCTTCTTCAGATACTGCGGCAGCGTGACAATCTCTTTCAGCTCGGGAACATTCCGAATCCACGGGGCAAGCCCGTAGATCCCGGTAGTCGACGGACGAAGCCCCGTCATGAGGCTCGTGCGGGACGGATTGCAGAGCGGCGACTGGCAATGAGCATTGGTGAAAAGCGTACCGCTCGCCGCAAGCCTGTCGATGTGCGGGGTCTTGACCTGAGGATGCCCACCCAGGCAGCCGATCCAGTCGTTCTGATCGTCGATGGCGATGAAGAGGATGTTCGGTCGGCTGCCCGACCTGGATTCCTGGGCCTCGACGAAATCCGTGGCGAGAAATGAAACGGCAAACAGAGCGGCGTAAATCACGGGGCGAATCATGAGTCGTTCCTGAATCGGGTCGAATGCAGCAGTTCCCTCCGGAAAATAACCCGAAGCGAGAGCGAGGGCGAACCAGCTCGCCAAGCGAGGCTTCGGCGATCGGTTGAAATGCATGCCAACAGAAGCATTCAGAAGTCGTCGTAGAAGACTTTGACGAAGTCGAACGGCTCATTCCTGGCAGGCTTGCAAACCTGAAACAGCCTGCCCGTCACGTGACCGGCGACCGCTCGCGAGGCCTTGCTGCCTGAGGTGCGGGGCTCTGTGTGGTAATGTCTTCCGCCGAGATCGCTCGCACGACACGCAGCGCGAGTTCGTCCATCTCCATGACGAGAGCCTCAACCCGCCCCGACAGGTACATGAACATGATGAGAGACGGGATGGCGATCGCAAGCCCGAGAGCTGTCGTCAGCAACGCGACGGCGATGCCCGCGGCCAGCTGATCGGCGTTGCCCATCGCTCCGGCCCGGGCGATGTCATTAAAGGCCCGGATCATGCCGATGACCGTACCGAGCAGCCCCAAAAGCGGCGTAACAGTGGCGACTCCGTTGAGCACTCGCAGATGGCGTCGCAACTGGCCGACCTGCCGCTCGCCTCCGTCGATCATCGCCTGCTCGACTTCGACGCTCGACCGGCCCCACTTGCGGACGCCGTGGCCGAAGATCGCGGCCGCCGGGCTGTCGTTGCTCTCACATTTTTCCAGAGCGACCTCAGGACTGATGCCGCCTTGGATCGCTTTCATAAATGGATCGACGAACTCGGGCGGAATCACTCGGGTGCGACGCAGGACGACAACGCGTTCGATTGTGAACCACACGGCAATGATCGATGCGAGCAGAAACGGGACAAGCCAGAAGTTGAGCTGCTCGATGATCTCGATCGGGGTCGTCGGGATACCCGTCTGCTTTTCGTCGCCCTCGTCTCCCTCTTTCCCTGCGAGGGAGTCATTAATCGTCGAGGCCACCTCTTCCGGCTGGCCGCTCGGAATGGGCGTCGGACCTCCGCCTTCCTGCGCGAAACCAACGCCGGGCTGACCAAACACGGCCAGAGAAATGGCGAGGCCAAACGCCAAAGTCACCGCAATCCGCAAGGCCTGGCGAGGCTGCGGAGGAGTTGACCTGCTGGTGAAGTCCGAGGGAATCCCGGGCATATTGGCTCCCTGGTCCGTCTAAAGTCGCGGAGAATCCCGTGCGTGAGGGCAGGCGGTATCAGAACGAACTGGCAGCCGTGACGCGAGCACTAAGGGGCCTCATCAGAAAACGTCGTCGAACATCGCCCGCCGTATTGTGAAAAGCCGATCGACCCCGCGGAACCCCGGCGACTGGCAAAGTTCCACAAAAGGCGGAGGGTGCTGAGTGATGGGGGGAGGCAAGCGAGAGCACTGACCATGCCCAATCAGCTATCAGCAATCGAAAGCCGGCGCTGCGAGCCGCGCATCTGACACCGCACAGCAAAATCGCCCTCCAATCTCTCATTCGCTCCTGTCCACCCTCCAGGTTACGGTTGTCTTATTCCCTCGTCCCTCATCTGCCCTCTCACCGCTCCCCATGAACTACCTTGACCCTGCCGTTCTCACAAAAGTCTCTGGCCTCGATCTGAAGGCCCGGCTCATTGTCGAGGGATTCGTCTCCGGGCTGCATCGCAGTCCGTACCAGGGCTTTTCCGTCGAGTTCGCCGAACATCGCGAGTACGTGCCAGGCGACGATCTGCGGCATGTGGACTGGAAGGTTTATGGAAAAAGTGACCGCTACTATTTGAAACAGTTTGAGGAAGAGACAAATTTCGCCTGCTGGCTGCTGATCGATGGCAGCGAGTCAATGTCGTACAAGTCGGATTCGGCAGCGATGTCGAAGCTGGAGTACGCCAAACATGTTGCGGCCGCGTTGTCGTGGCTTGTGATTCAGCAACAGGATTCGGCCGGGTTGGTGACGTTTGCCGAAAACGTGGGAACATTCCTGCAGCCGTCCAGCCAGCCATCGCACCTCAAGCAGGTTCTGCATGAACTCGAGCGAACCGAGCCTAGCGGTGAGACGGCTCTTGGCCCCGTGCTACACGAACTGGCCGAGCGAATTCGTAGACGCGGTCTGGTCGTCCTCTTCAGTGACCTGTTCGACGACCCCGAGTCGATGCTCGCCGGCCTCAAACATTTCCGGCACCGGCGTCACGACGTCACGATCCTGCAGACCATTGATCCGGCGGAGCAGGACTTTCCGTTTGACGAGCCGACACTGTTCAAAGGCCTTGAACTTCCCGACGAAGCCATGACCGAACCGCGAGCCCTCCGCCGCGCCTACCGCCGCGAGTTCGAGGAGTTCCTGCTCGAGACAAAACGCACGGCCCGAAACCTCAACATGGACTACGCCCTGTTGCGAACAGACACGCCACTCGACGCCGCACTGCGATCGTTCCTACAGAGCCGCCACCGAGCCGCCGGCTTCCAAGCGTGACGGCATCGTGGAGAGTCCATCCTGTGTCTGTCCACAAGAGACGTAGCAATGTGGGGAGGTCGGTCGAGACGGGCATTCCCCTTTTTGATGCGCCCGTACCGACTCCGATTTCAAAAGCAGTCAAAGCTGAAGTCCGTAATTCAGCGACTCACCCATCACCGACCACAAAGTGCTGTGTATCGGGCTCAAGGCACTTTGCTCGACTCTTCACCGAACCGCTCGATGTACAACGTCGCGAGGTGAGCAGCGAATCGAAAAACGAAGCATCAACTGCTCGCCAGCCCCACCGGCATTCGTTGGCTCCCCTCTTCAAGCAACAGGACGTTGCTGTTGAGTTTGCCGAAGCCAGGAGACCGGATAGAAATGTGAGTACTCATCACTCAACCTTCAATTCGGAGATCCGATGAAACCTTACAAGTCTGTCGTATTACTCATCTTTCTCGCTTCGGATCAGTTTCTTCTGGACTCCGCCGATTGCGCAGAGAAGCCGAATATCATCTACATCATGGTCGACGATCTCGGGTACGGAGACCTGGGCTGTTATGGGCAGAAGGTGATTCAGACTCCGAATCTGGATCGCATGGCTGCTGAGGGGATGCGGTTTACGGACCACTACGCCGGCCACACCGTCTGCCGGCCATCGCGGCTGGTACTGTGGCTTGGACAGCATGTGGGGCACACGAAGCTGGCGGGAAACCGACCTCGCAACCTGACGGGAGCCGAGCCGACTGTGGCGAAACGGCTTCAGAGTGTGGGCTACAAAACGGGCGGAGTCGGAAAGTGGGCACTGGGAAATGTCAGCACGCCGGACGAAATTGGGAACGCTGGCCACCCGAACAACAACGGCTTCGACTACTGGTACGGGTATCTCAATCAGAGTTACGCTCACAACTACTATCCGACGTTTCTCTGGGAGAACGACAAGCAGGTGACACTGCCAGGCAACGTTATTGGTGATTACCCGAACGGGAGAGGCCGCGTCGCTTCGACACGAGTCAGCTACTCCCACGACTTCATGACGAACGCAGCCCTCGGCTTTGTGCGACGAAACGCGATGAACCCGTTTCTGCTGCACATTCACTGGACGATCCCTCACGCCAACAACGAAGGCGGACGAGCCCTCGGCGACGGTATGGAAGTGCCCGACTACGGCCTCTACAAGAACAAAGACTGGCCGAACCCTGAAAAGGGCTTTGCCGCGATGATCAGCCGAATGGATCGCGACATCGGACGGCTGTTTGCTCTGCTGAAAGAACTGAAGATCGATGAGAACACCGTTGTCATCTTCACCTCGGACAACGGACCTCACCAGGAAGGCGGCCACAAAGTCGACTTCTTCGACTCAAACGGGCCTCTGACCGGCTACAAGCGATCTCTGCACGACGGCGGCATCCGAGTCCCCATGATCGCCCGCTGGCCGGGGCAGATTAAACCGGGCTCGACAAGTGATCTTCCGTCGGCATTCTGGGACTTCCTGCCGACAGCCTGCGAGCTCGCAAATGTTGAGCCACCAAAAAACGTAGACGGAATTTCGTACCTGCCGACGCTGCGGGGTGAGAATGATCGCCAGAAGAAGCACGAGTACCTCTACTGGACAAGCCTTGAAGGCGCGACCTCAGTTGGAGTCCGCATGGGAGACTGGAAGCTCGTGAAGTATCGCGGCCCGAAGAAGCCACCGAGGAATCAGCCCGTCAAATCTGACTGGAGGCTCTACGATCTGGGGAAGGACATCGGGGAAACGACTGACATTTCCCGGAAGCATCCGCAGCTCGTTGAGAAGATGATTAGCCTGCTGCAACGCGATGAATTGCTGCCCAAGGCCGGCGGCTGACAGCGTCGCAAGTCATTGCGAGATATTGGATGTCGAGCGATCAGCTCTAGGCCATCAGAAAACTGTACACCTTCACACCGGCCGGGCTCGGCAAGTGAAGGGCGGCTCTGGAAGCATCCGGGATACTTCTGGCCATAACAGCAGTGCAGCCCATCTCGTCCGCGAGCCTCAGGACGAGACACCACAGTTTCCCGCAGAGAGGCCTATACCCGCGCCTCGCGCGTTGTGTGGATCATCAGCCCGCCAAAAAGCTCGGCGTTCTCGCTGATCAGACCGAGCTTTCGCAGTTGTGTACTATTTGCAGTTGAATCGCACCACCGCTCCGAGGAGGGCTGACTGCTTATAAGGCTGGTTGTGTGCGATCATCGTCAGGCAATCAGCTCGTTGACAACTTTTCCACCGAACTGTGAGAGCTGCTTGAATCGTCCGGCGTGATAATAAGTCAGTTTATTATCATCTAGGCCGAGCAATCTCAAAAGAGTCACATGAAGGTCACGGATCGGGTGAACGACTTCGACCGCCTTTGCTCCGGTTTCGTCGGTGGCTCCCACAGTGTGGCCCGCTTTGACTCCGCCGCCCGCGAGCCAGATGGTCATGCCGTGAGGATTGTGGTCTCGCCCGTACGCAACTCCACCGCGGATACCGTTATCCGGGCTCCGGCCAAATTCACCGCACCACACAATCAGAGTCGATTCGAGGAGACCTCGCTGCTTGAGGTCGGCAATCAGAGCACCGATCGGCCGATCAACATTTCGAACCTGCGCCGCGTGATTCTTCGCGATGTAGTCGTGTGAATCCCAAGTCCCTGCGTAGAGCTGTACAAAGCGGACTCCCCGCTCCACGAGTCGCCGGGCCAGCAGACACTTGCGGCCAAATTTATCTGTCGGATCCGTGCCGACGCCATAGGCCTGCCGTGTTTTCTGTGACTCCTGACTCAGGTCCAGAATTTCCGGCACCTGCATCTGCATTCGGAAGGCAAGTTCGTAGCTCGATATCCGAGCGGTCAGATCGTCCTGCTGCTGCGATTTGACGAGGTGTTTCTGATTGAGTTTTTTCAGCAGATCGAGATTCCTGCGCTGGTGCTCAGGCGTGATTCCTTCAACCGGTTTCAGGTCGAGGATCGGCGATCCGCTGGGACGCAGCGTCGTGCCTTGGTAGCTCGCCGGCAGGAAACCGTTGCTCCAGTTCGAGGGACCACCTTGAGGGAATGAGAGATCGGGGAGAACGATGAAGCCAGGCAGGTCCTTGTTCTCTGTCCCCAGACCGTATGTCAACCAGGCCCCCAGGGCCGGATCGCCACCAAACCGATTTCCCGTATTGATGTGGTAAAGAGCCGTCGGATGGTTGACGGACTCACCCTGACAGCCACGGTAGAAACAGATTTCGTCCGCGACCCTAGCGAGGTGCTCCCAGTTCTCGCTCATGTCCGCACCGGACTCACCGGCCTTGCGAAACTTGAACGGACTCTCCACGTAGTACCGGCTCCCGCTCTCCATCGCGGATTTTTCTTTGCCGCCACGAGAGAACCTCTTCAGGTGCAGTTCGTTCAGCTTCGGTTTTGGATCGAACGTGTCGAGATGCGATGGCCCTCCTTCCATTGTGAGAAAGATAACGGATTTCGCTTTCGCTTCCGGAAAATGTCGAACCGTCTCGCCGGAGGGCGTTTCTGCAGTCCCGGCGGCTTCATTCTGGAGAGCTGTGAGGGCGAGGCTGCCCAGAGAAGCTCCCAGACCGAACAGCGATTCGCGGCGGGAAAGAGGGATTGTCATCGCAGCTCTCAATCGATCGTGAGGAATTCGTTTGAGTTAAACAGCACAAGGCAAACCTCGGCCAGGCCTCTCGTACGTACGTCAACGTCCCAGGGTTTCAGATCCGGTTTGTAGGTGTCATAGACTTCCAGCTTTTCTGTGAACTCAAACGTCTCTCCGGTCAGTTCGTCGATGGCCGACCGGGTGACGCTTCTCGGTGACGCTTTGCGAACAAATTTGAGATTCCTGTGACGTTCGGTCATTTCCTTCCAGTGAGCCTCACAGATCGTCGCTTCTTTCTCAGTGGGGGTACGGCCGAGGCAGCGACGGAAAGCTTCGGCAATTTCTTTATTGTCGAGGTCTTCTGAATCGAGGAGCGTTTTCGCCATTGCAATGGCACGGTCGTAGGTCTCCTCACCGTTAAACATAGTGAAGACCTGCGGAGTGACCGTGGACGTGTCCCGCAATTCACACGATTTGTCCGGACCGGGCTGGTTAAATGTCTCCATGAAAGGATCTCGCTGACCTCGAAGACGCAGAGCGTAAATGCTGCGGCGGTTTCTCTGTTCGGGCAAAGGTGATGGCTGATAGGAGGGAGCGTAGGTGCCCATGATCTGCCGCGGCTGTAGCGCAGCTTCCAGATTCATGTCGGGGCGGATGGGAATACCACCTCGCTCCCGGTTCAGCTCTCCGGACGCGACGAGCATGGTGTCCCGAATTTCCTCGGCGGCCAGTCGGCGAGTTCGAAAAACAGCCAGCAGATCCAGATTCGGGTCGCGTTCGAGAACCGATTTCATGTCAGAGTGCGTCGAGGCGCGGCAGTAGGCGTCGGACGTCATAATGAGACGATGAAGTCTCTTCAGAGACCAACCGTTTTTGACAAACCGACGGCCCAGCCAGTCAAGCAGTTCCGGATGAGTTGGCTTCTTTCCAGTGGCTCCGAAATTGTTGGCAGTCGCGACGAGACCTCGACCAAAGTGCCCCTGCCAGACTCGGTTGACGATTGAACGGACCGCCAGCGGGTTTTTCTCACTGGCAATCCAGTTGGCCAGTTCCGTGCGACGATCAGCCATATCTTTCGGAATCGAATTCCATTCGGTGGCAATTGCCGTGTCGTTGGACTCGGCAACAGCACTGAGCACTCCAGGCGTCACCGGGATCGTCGGCGAGAAAACGTCTCCCCCCTGGAGAATGGCCGTCTGTTCCAACTCGCCATTCTTCATCGGGTCCTTCGGCATCGAAATCGGCTTATCGACGCTACGCAACGCAGGCGTCCTGCCGCTGTACACGGAGTAGGCGAGCGGTTGAAATCGCGACTGTTCCCAGCCGTGACGAATACGGTACTTGCGTCCGATACGCTCCAGTCCGTGGTCCTGCGGAGTCAGGCCAAGACGCATTGGCGGGATGTCTTTTGCTGGAACTTTCTTGCTCTCGGCTTCATCGCGCGACTTGTAGGGGAGGCCTCGTTCTTTAAACCACGCCAGTTCCGCGTCGTGGGACTTTGCGGCGATCTGGCTGAGCAAGGTCCCATAGCGACTACTTCGCCCTCGCAGTCGCTTGCTTTCCTGCTGGAAGCCATTCTGATTTTCGGACGGAAGAAACTTCGCCTCGCGGGTGGCAAATTGAGTCGTCGCGAAGCAGGCCTGAATGCGGTAGTAGTCGCGAGTCGGGATCGGATCGAACTTGTGATCGTGGCAGCGGCAGCACTGCAGCGGCTGAGATAGAAACGTCTGCCCGACCGCATCAGTGACATCGTCCAGGAACTGCTGGCGAGTGACCTTCGCCACGCTCATCCCGGTCTGCTCCCAGGGCCCCATGCGAAGAAAGCCGACCGCGATCAGCATCTCCGGGTCGTTCGGGTCAATCTCGTCACCGGCCAGTTGCTCTTTGACAAACTGGTCGTATGGCTTGTCGCTGTTAAACGATCTCACCACATAATCGCGGTACCGCCAGGCATTCGGCCGCTCGTAGTCATTCGCAAAGCCGGCCGAGTCCGCGTAGCGCACGACGTCGAGCCAGTGTCGCCCCCATTGTTCGCCATAGTGAGGGCTCTCCAGCAGACGGTCGACGACCTTTTCAAAGGCCGCCTGATCCGACGCCGGATCTTTGAGAAACGCCTCGATCTCCTTCGGAGTCGGCGGCAGTCCCGTGAGATCGAATGTCGCTCGACGAATGAGTGTTCGCCGGTCCGCTCGCGGAGCGGGCTCGAGGAGCGCCTCGCGATAACGCCGCCAGGCGAACAAGTCGATCGGGTTCATGGCCGCTGCGGAACCGTCCGCAACGCTTTCCGAAAACACCGGGACCGGCGAATTTCGCAGCGGCTGCCAGGCCCAAAGGTCCTCGCGTTTGTAACGGCGGTGAGTCCAGTCGTCGTCCAGGCCGCCGCTTGTCGCCACAGTCACGCCGGTCGCTTTCGCCTTCACGATCGCCGCGATGCGATCGTCTTTCGGCCACGGCGCTCCCTCATTAATCCACTCGCGAACGGCGGCCACCTGACTCGGAGTAAGCCGGTCGGCTTCCTTGGGTGGCATCTGAAAATCTTCGTTCTCCCGCGTAACGGACTCGTAGAGTTTACTCGCACCCGCTTTTCCTGGGACGAGTGCCGCACCGTAGCCCTCACCGCCTTTCAGCAATCCTTCGCGGGAACGGACGTCGAAGTCCGACTCAATCTTCTTCGGATCCTCGCCGTGGCATCCCAGGCATTTCTGAAGAAGGATCGGCTTGACCTTCAGCGCAAACAGCGAATCCCCGTCCGAGAACTCCGGTTCGGCTGCGGACAGCAGACGAAAGGAGACGCACATCATCAGCACACCGACAAGCACTGTGCGAAGAATCGTGGGCACCGGGAAAGACATGAGAAGAACTCCGTGAACCGCTCACCACGAACAAGGTCCGGGACGCTCATGGCACAGGGCCGTGATTCTATCGTCGCCTCAGGTTGAGTTCAGCAGTCGATCCGGCCACACTCCTCACCGGCTTACCGCGGATTTCAGAGTCCAGGCAATGAACAGGAATTCCCAGTCACGGACTCGCTATCATCGAATGGCGTTGTTACGATCTCGGCAGCGGGCGTGAGGAAAATGGTTTCTAAATTTTTGCTCGCTGAGTTTTTACAGACAGAAGGAAGTTGAGAATGGCTGAAGGCACGATCAAGAAGTTGACGGAAAAAGGGTTCGGATTCATCGACACTGGTGCGGGAACCGACATCTTTTTTCACATGAGTAACCTCGAAGGAGTTAGCTTCGAGGAGTTGCAGGAAGGACAGCAGGTTTCCTTCAACGAAGGTCACGGACCCAAAGGGGTTCGGGCAGAAAACGTTCGCGTCATCTGACGCAGACTGGGTAGTCCCGGGGCGAGGCGATGACCCGCTCGAGTTCTCCCCACTGGGCCGCTGACACCAGTCTGCAGCCCATCGGTTAAACATTGGGCCCGGAACGTCGGGTGCAGCCGATAGGTATTCTCTGATTCGAAGAAAGTAGAAGTATGGCTGAAGGCACGATCAAGAAGTTGACCGAAAAAGGATTTGGGTTCATCGACACGGGAAACGGAAACGACATCTTCTTCCACATGAGCAATCTGGAAGGCTGTCGATACGAGGAACTGCAGGAAGGACAGGCAGTCTCGTTCAACGAAGGCCACGGACCCAAGGGTCCACGGGCCGAGAACGTTCGTCCTGTCTGAATAAAACAACGAGAGTACTCGGACTACCGAGTCAGGCCGCCGGCAATGCTGGCGGCCTTTTTTATTTGGTCAGCGGTTTTTGGATCGAGATTCCCCGTGAGTTCATCTCGCGTGTCCATTGAGCCAATTTCCGTTGCCGCTAAAACTCCATCAGTAAATTCTGATGCGTCAGGCATTCTCCACCGAGGCTCCCATGAACAACCGGCCGCTGATTTTTGACATTCACCTCGACCTCTCCATGAATGCCATGTCCTGGAACCGCGATCTGCGCTGGAGCCAGGAACGCATCCAGCGGTGGGAACACATCCAAGGACTGACGGCGGACGGTGTGGGAGAAGTCGATCGCGGCAATGGGACTGTCTGCTTCCCGGAAATGCGGCGAGGCAACGTCGGACTTTGCGTGGGAACATTCATCGGCCGGTACTCGCCGTACTTCCACAAACTGCCTGGCTGGAATTCGCCTGAGCAGGCGTGGGCCTCAACACGAGGTCAACTGGCCTGGTACCGCTGCATGGAAGAAGACGGCGAACTGGCATCGATCACCAGTGTCGAGCAATTGGAAGCTCATGAAAAACTTTGGCTGGAGTCGCCTCATCCGGACGACGGAACGCCTTACGTTGTCGAGTCGAAAAAAGAAGCCACAAAACTGCCAATCGGCTATGTCATGAGCCTCGAAGGGGCGGACTGCCTGGTGAAGCTCAGTTACCTGGAGAAAATGTACGAGGACGGGCTGCGGGCCCTCGGACCAGCTCACTACGGACCCGGCCGCTACGCAAACGGCACCGACGATAACGGACCGCTGCGACCGGAAGGCAAAGAGCTGCTCAAAGAGATGTCGCGGCTGGGCATCATCCTCGACGTCACTCACCTTTGTGACGAGACGTTCTGGGATTCGCTCGACTGCTATGAAGGTCCGCTGTGGGCCAGCCACCAGAACTGTCGCACGCTGGCTCCGTGGAACCGCCAGTTCGCCGACGACCAGATCAAAGCCGTCATCGAACGAGGGGGACTCCTCGGCGCCGCCTTCGACGCGATCATGATGATTCCCGGCTGGCGGCACCTGCGCAGCACGCCCGAGCAGTTCGAACTGAAGATCGAGAGAATCTGCGACCACATCGACCACATCTGCCAGATGGCCGGAAACGCAGACCACATCTGCATCGGCACGGACTTGGATGGTGGCTACGGCACCGAGCAGACGCCGATGGATCTGAAATCGATCGCGGACCTTCAGGCGCTCCCCAAGCTGCTGGCCGCGAGAGGCTACTCGAAAGAGGACATCGACGGCTTCATGTGGAAGAACGTCGTCACCTTCCTGAAGCGAGCCTGGAGCTGAACGTTCGAGGCTGACTACCCGAACAACTCCATGACCGGCTGGCCGTCATTGGCAACGACGTGAGTCGGTCGTCCCTGCGCATCGGGAACTCGCAGTTCGTGATCGATACCCAGCACATGGTAGATTGTTGCGGCCAAGTCCTCGGGGCGAACCGGCTGTGTGATCGCGTAGGCCGCGTCCCGGTCGGTTTCTCCGTAGAGGCCACCTCGCTGGATACCGGCACCGGCCAGAACGGCGGGGAACAGAGTGCTCCAGTGGTTTCGCCCCCAGGCACTGTTCGCTTTGGGCGTGCGCCCCATCTCTCCCATACAGACAACCAGGGTCTCGTCCAGCAACCCTCGCTCATCCAGATCCGTGAGCAGCGCCGACAGAGCCTGGTCGGTCGTTGGCAGAAGGTGCTTGTCGAGCGTGTTGCAGTTGCGATGCGAATCCCAGCTGTAGCCATCCACGCAGTCGTAGTGCACAGTCACAAACCGCGTGCCCGCTTCAACCAGGCGGCGAGCCATCAATGCGGATTGCCCGAACAGATGCCGGCCGTAGCGATCGCGAAGAGCTGCTGGCTCTTTCGTCACGTCGAGCGCTTTCCGTGCAGTTGACGAGGTCACAAGCGACAACGCCCGCTGTTGAAACTGGTCGTAGGCGTCGACTCGTTTCGTGGCGAGAGCGGCCTGCGCATGGTCGAACTGCTGCAACAGCGAGCCTCGCCGACTGAAGCGGTCCAGCGTCAGCGACTCGTGATTAACGAGTCCCTCAATCTGAAACGTCAGTTCTGCGTCGGAGCAGTCGCGCCAGTACGGATTGTCCTTGTTGTCTTTCTTCTCAATCCGCGTCGTCACAGGATCGAAGCCTCGCCCCAGCCAGCCGGCCGTCTCGCCCGGTCGCTCCAGACGCACTCTGTATTCCTGAAGCCGGCCCAGCGAATTGGGGAGCACGACGTAGCTGGGCATCGAGCGGCGATGCTCGGGATGGTGCTGCGTGAGGTACTCGACGACCGACCCCATCGCGGGCCAGTCCTTCGGAGTCACGTTGAAACCCTGCCCGATTTCGACATGCCAGCGGTGGCCCGTCTGGACATAGTGCCCTGCCCCGCTGTGGTCGTTGAAACTGTGACTCATCGTGCGAACGACGGTCAGTTTGTCGGTGAGCGCAGCTGTCTTCGGCAGCTTTTCGGAAATCAGCAGCCCGGGCGTCCGGCAGGCGATCGGCTTCCACGGCCCGCGAATCGTATCCGGAGCCTCGGGCTTCATATCAAATGTCTCATGCTGAGACGGTCCGCCAAACAGAAAGAGGAAGATAACGGACTTCGCTCGAGCGTTCCGGAACGGAGCCTGCGACTCCGCGGCGAGCAACTTCGGCAGATTCAATCCAAGCAGCCCTGCCCCTCCCGCCTGCAGCAGATGCCGCCGCGAAAGCCCCTCACAGGTCCGTTTTTGAGAGCCGAGGATTCCAAGCATGAGTCAACCTTCCTGAAAAATCGCAGTGCGCCATCCAGTTTATCGTCCGGCGGAATGCGGTCGACTCAGGGTCTCGACTTCAGCCCGCCCGGCTGCGTATCTGCAGCATCTTGTCGGAGTGATTCAAGCTTGTTCAGAGCGAGGCTTTCCATTCTGCCCGGCCACCTTCTCTCACTCGCTCCAGCGTACGGCATACGCATAACAGATGGAGAGCGACGAGGCGAAAGACCGTTCAGCAACTGTTGAACTCAACAGAATCCGCAAATTACTCAAATGGAGATCACCGAAGCAACTGGGTCGTGGCGTGACAGGCTATACAAGAGCCTTTTGGTCTTCTCAGCCAAAATCCGTGACTCACGTAACAAACCTGCTTGAGTGAAAGACTTTGACTCGTGCACAAATCTGAAGTGAATTGATTCGCTACATCACAAAGAATGTGTCAACGGGCTCGATTTCCGGGATATCTTCATCATCAATCAGCTGACGCAGATTCACCTCAATGTTTTTCGAAATCGTCAGCATTGCTGTGTCCGTCGGTCGATTTTCGAATGGGTCCTGCATGTGAAGTGCAGTGCGTTTCAGCATGAAAAAGGGCATGGCAATGGCAACCAAAAGGAACATTTCAAAGATCGCTTCGAGGTCAGCCAGTGACACAGCGAGTGAGAAGATAAATACGTAGATGAAGATCCTGAGAAACAAAATGTAAGTCTTTGGAAATACCGTATTCTTGATCCGCTCTGCCTTCCCCATCGACGCGACAAGCCGGACCAGTGTCGAATCCAGCTGAATCTGCTGGAAGTCGTTCAACTGGCCGCCAGCATGCAGTTCGGCAATGTCATCGCTGATCAGGTCAACGAGTTTGAGAGGCTGGCTAGCATGCGATTCGACTGCCGCCACGTCATCATCGGACAAAAGCCGATTCAATTCAGGAGAAGTTCCCAGCCGGCGAAGTGAGTTTGTCAGAGCGAAACACCACGCAATCTGCCGCTGCGTAATCCTGCGAATGCACCGCTCATTTTCAGAATTCCGCCCTGCGAATGCCAGCAGTTGAACAATCAATGACCGACTGTCGTTGACGATGGCCCCCCAGATCTTTCTCGCTTCCCACCAGCGATCATAGGATTGAGACAGCATGAACGAAACAACCAGTGAAATTGCTGTTCCCAGGAAAGCAGGTATCGCTACCGGGATCTGAAACAGCTTCAACCTTGCTTGCGGGACTGAGTGCTCGAACATAATCAGCACTCCCGCGAAAAGCATAGAGAGCATCACATCCGGCTGAATCTGCCTGAAGATATACACAAGCGGCAATCGTCGATTAGTCAGCATATTCCTATGTGCTCGCTTCGATCAGGTACTTCCCTGCCCGGGAATGGTCACACCTTTTGGTAATGAATGGACTTAAGCAGTCCTTCGATTGTGTTGAGGCATCGTCAGGACAATCTCTGGTGCAGGTTGCAGCGAATCTCTCGGAAGCATCAGGTCGAGCAGAAAGCAACGAACCCGTTTCAGCCGCGACCGCCGTCAAACTGGGACGGAATCGTCAGAAAACTGTTCGGCTTAATCGCTCTTCCTGGCGGCCTTCTTCTTACTCTTTTTTTTCTTGACTGACTTCTTCTTTGAGGCGGCTTTCTTTTTCGTCGCCTTCTTGCGTCCACCGGTCTTTTCTTCCTTGTCGGAGAGCCACTTCAGGGCTTCCTCGAGGTTCACGCTTTCAATTTCGCGATCCTTCGGGAGTGATGCATACACCTTTTTGTGCTTCACATAGGGACCGTATTTTCCCTCGTAAACGCCAATAATCTCTTCCGTCTCCGGATGCTTGCCAAGCTCCCGCAGTGGAGGCGTCGGGCCTTTGACTTTTGCTGTCTTCAGAAGGTCGATTGCTGACGCGAGGTCGACATACAGAACATCGATCTCTTTTGGCAATGATTTGTAAACCTGCCGACCGCCAATCCGATGAGTCACGTACGGTCCGAACCGGCCAATGCCGGCGCTGACCTGATTTCCGGTCTCCGGATTATTCCCCAGCTTTCTCGGCAGCGCGAGGTACTGCAGAGCAAGATCGAGCGTAAGGTCTTCTTCGTTGATATTCTTCGGGATGCTGCACCGCTTCGGCTTGGGTCCATCCTCGACAGGATCCTCACCGAGTTGCAGATAAGTCCCAAACGGACCGATTTTCACGTAGACCGGCAAGCCATCATCGGGGTGCATGCCGAGAGCCTGCGGGCCGTCAATCTTCTGCCGAATCAGCTTTTCGACGTCAGAATTCGAAACGTCAGCGGGAGCCACATCGGGCGGCAACGAAGCGCTGTAGGCCTCGCCTTCGTGCTCAACCGCGACGAAGGGGCCATACCTGCCGACTCGAATTTCCTGCTCGACATTTTCGAGATTGAGCGTACAGGCGACACGAGGGTCGATGCCCTCTTCGTTTGATTTGACCTGCCGGTCGAGGCCCTCGTCGCCCGAATAAAACCGCTGTAGATACGGCAGCCGCTGTGCCTCGCCAGACGCGACCTCGTCGAGCTGCTCTTCCATCTTCGCGGTGAATTCGTAGTCGACCAGCTTGGTGAAGTGCCGGTCAAGAAGCTGGGTTACCGCCATCGCCGTAAATGTCGGCACCAACTGGCTGCCCTGCTTATTGACGTAACCGCGGTCCTGGATCGTGCCAATGATGCTGGCATAGGTACTCGGCCGGCCGATGCCCGCTTCTTCCAGCCGGCGGACGAGCGTCGCTTCCGTAAATCTCGCCGGTGGCTTGGTCGCGTGACTGAGCGATTCCAACTCGTCCAGCTTCACCGTTTCCGATTCGGACAGCGGTGGGAGAGCGGTCTCTTTGTCATCGAGGGCCTCTTCCGGATCGTCGACTCCCTCGACGTAGGCTCGCAGAAAACCGGGAAACTCAACGTGGCGGCCCGTCGCCCGGAACCCGGCATTGTCCGCTCCGATCGTGACCGTGTGAAAAACCAGCTTCGCGTCGGCCATCTGGCAAGCCATCGTCCGCTTCCAGATCAGCGTGTAAAGCTTCGCTTCCTGCCCGGACAGTCCCAGCTCTTCGGCCGTCTTCATATCTGTTCCGGCGGGGCGGATGGCCTCATGAGCTTCCTGAGCTCCCTTCGATTTGTTCTTGAATTTTCGTGGCGAGGGGCTGAGATAGTTGTCTCCGTAGCGAACCTTGACACTATCCCGAGCCGCGTTAATTGCCTCGCTCGATAGTGTGAAACTGTCGGTACGCATGTAAGTAATGTGGCCTTCTTCGTAGAGCCGCTGAGCGGCCTGCATCGTTGCTCGGGCCGTCATGCTCAGCTTCCGATTCGCCTCCTGCTGCAGCGTGCTTGTCGTAAAGGGAGGGTAAGGCCGGCGGGTCTGGTTGCGCGACTCGACCGAGGCCACGCTCCAGTCGACTTTCGAAATCCGATCGCGCAGTTCGTTGGCCTGCTCACCATTGAGCAACACGACGTCGGCCTCCGGCTTCAGCTTGCCGGTGTTCTCGTCAAAGTCCCGACCGGCTGCGACCCGCTTGCCGTCGACGGTGTGGAGGGCGGCCTCAAAGCCAGCTCCCTGACTGGTTTCGAGGGCAGCTTTCAGGTCCCAGTATTCCGCACTGACGAACTTGGCTCGTTCCTTTTCCCGCTCGACGAGCACCTTGACCGCAACGGACTGAACCCGTCCGGCGGACAACTTGGGGGCCACCTTCTTCCAAAGCAGCGGGCTCAGCGTGTAGCCGAACAGCCGGTCCAGAACGCGGCGGGTTTCCTGAGCCTCGACGAGGTTTTTGTCCAGCTCGCGGGTATCTTCAAGAGCCTCGAGGATCGCTTTTTTCGTGATCTCACCGAAGACCATCCGGCTGACGGAGACTTTGGGCTTGAGCAACTCGACCAGATGCCAGCCGATGCTCTCCCCCTCGCGGTCTTCATCTGTCGCGAGGATAAGTTCTTCGGACTGCTTGAGAGCTGCTTTCAGCTCGTCGACGACCTTTTTCTTTCCTTTCGGAATGATGTAGAGCGGTTCGAATTCGCTGTCGACGTTAATGCCAATCCGGGACCAGGACTCCTTCTTGACGGCTTTGGGGATTTCGGCGGCTCCGTTGGGCAGATCCCGGACGTGCCCCATACTGGCCAGCACCTTGTATTTGCTGCCCAGGTAGCCGCTGATCTTCCTCGCCTTCGCGGGAGATTCCACGATCACCAAGGCTTTGTATTTTGCCGCCACGAAGTTACCTCAAGTTCCGTTTGCCGCTAGCTCCTGGCGGTGGGTCTGCTTCCCGAACGCCGTGGAGTTTTCATCGTCCAGTTGTGTCACACTTATTAATAAGGGCCGAAATTTAATAAGGGCCGAAATCCCGAGTGGAATCCAAATCGACCTGGCATTTTTTGTTCAGTATACGAGCTTCCGACAACCGAACTCCTGACGCCGGCGAGTCGTCGCAAGTTGTTTTCTGACGTTGGACTTGTGTCGGATAACCCCCTGGCTACAATTCGCGCCGATCGGGCTGCGGACTGGCCCACAGGGTCGGAACGGATATCCCAGGGCTGAACGTCATGTCAAGACTTGCCCGGAATCCCGGGGCGATTTTCGTGGGGCAGAGACGGTGGGCGGGCACGATAAATTGACTCTCTGCCCCGTATCGCCCGTGACAGATTGCCTACCCTGACGGCGGGCGAGGCATCCGGATTCAGCCAATCGGCGGCCCCGCTTCCAAAGCTCCATTGTTGTTTTGAGGAATCAGCACTCATGGCCTCTCCTTTTCAACTGTTCCGCCGACACCAGAAAGTCCTGATGGTGATCCTGACGGGCTTGGCGATGTTCGCTTTCATCGTCATGGATGCTCTCAGTCGGATGGAAGACTCGACAGCGTTTTTGCCTCTGGTCACGGCGATCATCGGGGCGGCAGCCTTCTGGTTTATCGGACAGAAAAGCGAAAAGGTAAGCAGCTATACCCTTGTGGGGGCCGCAGCCGGAGCCGCTCTTGGCTTCATCCTCGTCTTCACCCGCCCCGGCCCAGCGGGAGTCGAAACAAGCATCGGAACGCTGTCTGAACGACAGATTCAGGACATGCGTCAGGAGCGGGCACTTGCCAATCAATTCATCGGTGGAGCCGTCCGGGAACGAGACGACCAGGGTGGCGAGCAGTTTTTCTTCGGTGGCACCAGCCCGGGAGAAATCGTCCAGCGATTTCTTCTTCTGGACAAGGCCGACAGACTCAACGTTCAGGTGAGCGACGCCTACGTCACCAGCTACATCCTGGAGGCGTCTGAGAAGGGACTCTCAAACGAGGAATTCAAGAACCTTCGCTCCAGCCTCAACCTCGGCAAGGCAGACGTCTTTCGAATTCTGGCGACAGAACTGCGAGTCAGGGTCGTCCAGCAGATGCTTCGTCCCAAGACACTCGTCTTGCCTCAGCAGAGATGGGACAACTTCAAGAAATTCGAAGTCGCGCATTCAATCGACGCGATTGAGATTCCCGTTGAGGCATTCGAAGCAGGCATCGAGACGCCCGGGAAGACTGAGCTTCAGGCCCTCTTTGATGAGTTCAAAGAGTTCTACCCAACCCTCGAAAGGCCCGGGTTCCGGCAGCCGGAACGGGTCCAACTGGCCTGGCTGAGAATCAGCCGCTCGGAAATTGAAAAGCAGGTTGGCAATCAGCTCGACGAAATGGATCCGGCTGAGCTCGAGAAAGAGTTGCGAGCCAAATACGAAGAAGACAGAGAGACGTTCTATAAGGCCCTGCCAGACGTTCCAGCGGGACACGGCACAGACCCACTCAACCTCGATGCATTTCCTGGCGACCTGCCAGGCGTAAATCGTTCACCCGGCCCGCTTTCTCCAAGTGCCCCGATCAAGCTCCCTGAGTTGCCGGACATTCCTAAAACCACGACACCCGATGCAGGCGAAAAGCCGGAAGGCGAAACAGAAGAAAAGCCAGCTTCCGAAGACGAAGGTTCCTGCGAGCCGCAGAATGACCAGCCAGCTGAAGAAGCCGAAGAGAAACCCGCAGAATCCGATCCTTCGAATCCGGCTCCTCTGGAAGTGCCCGAAGAAGAGGAAGATTCAACGGTCGAAATCATCGACGGTCAGCCTTACCAATCCTTTGATTCGGTTCGGGATCGCGTGCTGGAATCCGTCAGGACCAGTCGGATCAACGAGCGTCTGGAGCTCCTTACAGAAAAAGCCTCCGATCGAATCAGCAGCCTGCGACGTAAGCTGGCTCGCAATGATGAGAATGAAAAGGCAATTGCAGCCGAGATTAAGAAGTCGGCGAAGTCATTCGCTGAGGCCAATGACGGCGTGTACTACTTTGAGCACAAAGAGCCAATGAGCTACCCCGAAATGGTCACTCAGCCGGAAAAAACAGATGAGGAAGAAGCCGGTCCGGAGGTTTCGCTGCCGGACATCAGTCTCCCTGAGTTGGGCGAGCCCAAATCCAGCACTCCCGAAAAACCGGCAAAAGGCGCAGACGAAAACAAAACTCCGGCCAACGAAACAGAAACAGAAGAGAATCCCACGAAAGAACCAGAGGAAGAAAAACCGGCAGACGAAAACGAAGAAACCTGCCAAGGAGAGCCTGCGGCTGAAGAGCCCGAGAATCATCCAGAGACGCTGAAAAAACCTGAGCAACCAGAGACTCCGGCTCAAACAGGCGACAAAGCTCCGACTTTGTCCGAACCCGCAACTCTCCCCGGAAACCCTGCGGAAGAAGAAGAAGAAGAAGAGAAGCCAGCCACACCCGATGGAGAATTGCCGGACAAGGAAGAAATCGAAGAACCAGAAGTTGACCCGGGCCGCGCAATCAAGAATGAAATCGGAACGGCACAGGGCGATTTCGATCCTCAACAGCAACGTATGCTGACCGTTCCGGATACAGTATTTGGCTCATCGATCGGACTGTTCTATCCCGAATCTGCTCGAGGAGACTTCGCGAATGACACCAGCGATTTCAGCTACGTTTACTGGGCGACCCGACGCGTAGAAGAAAACGTTCCAGAAACGCTTGACGAAGTCCAGAGCCAGGTGAAAGAAGCGTACGCCCGAGGCAAAGCTCAACCGGTGGCCGAGGAACGAGCAAAGGCGATTGCTGAACACGTCTCGCCTCTGGTGAAAACGAAGAGCCTCGAAGAATCGCTCAAAGCCGCAGGCAAAAGCGATCTGAAAGAACTGACTGTGACAGGAAAAGCGGATGCGGACGGCCTAGAAGTTATCACGGCAGCGAATTTCTCCTGGCTGACTCAAGGTGGTGGGCTCAATCCCAATGCGTTCTTCTCGCAACCCTCGCTCGGTCAGATTAACGGGGTCGAGAATGTGAACCCCGAGTTCATGAAGGCGATCGCCGAAATGGACACCGGCGACGTGACGGTAATCCCCAATGCAAATCGATCCGCTTACTATGTCGTGCATCTGACGGAACGGATTCCGGACGGAACGGATGGTCCCTTCTACGAGGCCTCGCAGGAGGTTTTCCTGAAGGAGCAGCAGGATATGATGTCTCAATTCAAGTACATGACACTGACTCGGGCTGAGGCAAGTGCCGTCGAGCAACAATGGATGAATGCCCTGTTCAAGGAATACAACGTCGACCTGACGACCCTCAGCTCAATGTAGATGTCCATGTCTGTCCGATTGAATTCCGGCCCCGCCATTTGCACAAGTTGCTGGACTTGACTGAATGACAAAACTATTTTTATCCCGTGTGAGTCACTGTTGAAGCTGATCTCCATCACGCGATGATTCCATTGAATTCGCATTTAACCCGGCAATTTGTGACTTCACGGCTATCCTGGCCTCCTGCCTTCGCGCATCGCAGAGGGGGAATCCCCACTCAGTCCACCAATGTGGCTGCCGAACAAGAATGCCCTCAGCATACATTGTGATCTTCCCTTTCTCCCGCAGGCTCGTGTTCGTTTGCCGTCTTCCACATTTTGAGATTCGTGATTCCGGTTGGAGCATGAATCTACGTGACGAATCTGAATCGAAAGCACCATGACAGAATCTCCGGATACCCCCGCTGAAGAAACTTCCGATACACCCGCACCAGAAACCGCTTCAGCTGTTGAGATTGGTTCAGCAACTTCAGATGACGCAGTCATCCAGTCACGTCAGCTGAGCAAGTATTACGGGCCGTTCATCGCAGCCGAGAATGTCTCGTTCTCGATCCCGAAAGGGCAGGTGGCGGCGTTTCTTGGACCGAACGGTGCCGGCAAATCGACGACAATGAAAATGCTGACCGGCTACCTGGCTCCGTCCAGTGGCTCCGCCCGGATCGGCGGACACGACATGCAGCGGGACCGGTTGGCCGCAAGCCGAATCATTGGCTACCTGCCGGAAAATGGGCCTCTCTATGAGGAAATGACTCCACACAGCTTGTTGGAATACATCGCTTCCGTCCGAGGAATGGGAGGCAGTTTTCTCGACGAACGACTTCAGTATGTCGCCGACAAGTGTGCCTTGAAGTCAGTTTGGAGCAAGCCGATCGGTAAACTTTCCAAAGGTTTTCGCCAGCGGGTCGGCATGGCTCAGGCACTGCTTCACGATCCCGATGTGCTGGTGCTTGACGAGCCAACAAGTGGCCTTGACCCCAACCAGGTTCACCAGGTCCGCGACCTGATTCTCAGCCTCGCTGAAACCAAAACGATCCTGCTTTCGACTCACATTCTGCGGGAAGTGAAAGCCGTCTGCAGCCGCGTCATCCTCATCAGCCAGGGCCGAGTCATTTTGGATGGGCCAGTCAACGAGCTGGCTGATTCTGAAGCCGAGATGGAAGAGAAATTCCGCGACCTGACAGCCGTCACGGCATAGACAGTCGACTGACAATTGAGATTCCGATCAGAGATTTGAAATAGACAGGACTAGGACGAATGCGAAGTCATGTGATTCTCGCTGTGCTCAAGCGAAACGTGATGAGTTACTTTTCCGGACTGCTTGGGTATCTATTTATCGTTGTGTTCGTAATTGCGGCGTCTTTCTCCGCATTTAACCCTCAGTTCTTTACGAACAATCTCGCCAATCTGGATCAGCTGACACTGGCGTTTCCCTATCTGCTGCTGTTCATCATTCCTGCCGTCACAATGACTGCCTGGGCCGATGAAAAACGTCAGGGAACCGACGAACTGCTCTTTACGCTGCCGGCGTCTGACATCGAGATTCTGCTTGGCAAGTTTCTTTCATTGACTGCCGTCTACACTATCGCACTCGCGTTCTCCCTGACTCAACTCGGAGTCCTTGGCTACTACGCCGATCCGGACTGGGGCCTGCTGCTGACAACCTACTTTGGCTATTGGTTTGCCGGAGCAGCACTCATCAGCCTCGGTATGTTTGCCTCGTCTCTGACCAGCAGTGTCACGGTCGCTTTTGTGCTCGGAACGGCATTTTCGGCCGGGCCAGTATTCATCGGTCATCTGGCCACGACACGCCCCTACATCGAGGACCCAACCTTTGCTGATCAACTCCTCGACGGTTTCAGCACACTTTGTCTTGAGCTGAGCGTCGCTGAGCGTCTGCGGGAATTCTCGATGGGAATTATTCCTCTTAGCGGTCTGGTTTATTTCGGCTCGCTGATGGCATTTGCCCTCTACCTGAATGCTGTTGTGATCAGTCGCCGACACTGGGTGCACGACCCACAGGAACTGCCAATGGGCGGTCACTTTGCCATCCGAGTCATCTGCCTGCTGGTGGCTCTGGTAGGTGGTAATGCCGTCGTCTCGACAGCCAGTGAGGCGATGGGACTCCGCTTCGACTTCACTTCCGAAAACCTCTACACGCTTTCTGACACGACTTACGATGTCATCGAGAAAATCGAAAGTGAAAACCCAGTCACAATCCAGGCCTTTCTCAGCCCGCAGGTGCCCCGCGAACTCGTCGCACACCACGCCCGCCTGAAAGGCCTGTTGCGTCAGTACAGCCAGGCGGGAGGCGCGTTCCTCGACGTCCGCATTGTCGACGTGACACGACACAGCAAAGCTGCGGAAGAGGCACAGCTATTCAAGATCGCTGCGACACCGCAGGTCACGGAAGAAGATGGCCGTCCGCAGCAGGTCGAAGTCTTCATGGGAGCCGTTGTAAAAAGCTCCTATGGACAGGTCGTAATTCCGTTTTTCGAAACGGGCGTCTCAATCGAGTATGAATTGACTCGATCAATCAAGACGGTAACTCAAGAAAACCGACTGAAGGTTGGAATTCTGCGAACCGATGCCGAGGTTAACGGAGGGTTCAACATGCAGACATTTCAGCAGAGGCCACCGTGGCGGATTATCACCGAGCTGAAAAAACAGTATCAGGTGGAAACCGTCACACCGGGAAGCATTGATGACGAAATCGATGTGGTCATCGCCGTCATGCCTTCGTCACTGAATGACGCTCAACTGGGACAATTCGTCGAGTATGTCAACTCAGGCAAGCCTGTCCTGATTCTTGACGATGCCATGCCTGGTTTCGATCCACGGCACGCCCCAAGCGAACCAAAGATGCCCGCTCAGGCAAACCCGATGATGGGGGGGGGAACTCCGCCCCCGGAGCCGCGAGGCAACATCACAAAGCTGCTCGACACCCTTGACATCGCCTGGGAAACAGACGAGCTCGTTTGGGACGACGTCAACCCACACCCCCGTTTTGTGCAGATTCCCAAGGACATCATCTTTATCACGCCATTCAGCAAGAATCCTGAAGCCATCAATACAACCAGTGACGTGACCAGCGGGCTCCAGGAATTGGTGGTCATGTTCTCTGGATTGATTCGAAAGCGAAAGAACGCGGACCTCGATTTCGAGCCACTCCTCCGAACTGGCCCAAAAGCCGGCACGACCGAATTTCGAGACCATTTTCCATCTGGACTGAGAGGCCCGCAAACTTCGCCGGACGACATTGAGCGCGGACGACGTCTCCGCGAGGCTGAAGAACGGATTCAGGAGCTGGAACTGCAGAATCGTATTTCCGGTGACTCGCCAATCCTCAAAGAACAATTGAGTCAGGCAAAGAAGGACGCGAAACTGCTTGAGCCTGCAGCTCACGTTGTGGCCGCGCAGATCACGGGCAAAAAGGGCAGCAACAATGTCAATGCGATCTTTGTCGCCGACGCTGACCTGATTTCCGACGGTCTCTTCTCGTTTGCTCAGAACGAAGTTGAGGGAATTCGAATCGACAACGTCCGATTCATACTCAACTGTGTGGACGTCCTTGCGGGCGATTCTTCGCAGGTTGAACTGCGGAAACGAAGACCTCAGCATCGTGCCCTGAAAGTTCTGCAGCAGCGTGCAGATGCTTTCCGGAGTGAGGCTCAGGGAGAGCGTGAGAAGGCTGAAAAGGAAGCGGACAAAAAGGTCAAACAGATCCAGGAGGAACTGGATGAGGAAGTTGACCGGATTCGCAATGACAAAGAAATGGACCAGATCCAGCAGATCCAGGAGCTCTTCCGGGCCCAACAGCGAAAGTCTGAGGAGCTGTCCAACGAAACGGCCAAGATCAATCAGGACAAAAAACAGAAGCTCGAGCGATTGGAAGCGCGTGAGCACCGACAGATCAAGGAGTTGGAAGGTCAGATGCGGATGTGGGCCGTAATTCTGCCGCCCATTCCTTCCATTCTGCTGGGAGTCCTCGTGCTCACGATGAGACTGGCGGCTGAGCGCAGTGACATTGAAGAGTCTCGCCGGCGCTGAGCGCCCTTCGAAGAGATTGTCTCGACTGAAACCCTTTGACTTCAGGTGAGTGACGATGAGTCAGACGAAAACAACTGCTGGATTTCTTGCTGGTGCCGTCGGGGCGGTTCTTCTTGCCCTCATTACATGGTGGGGTACGCAGCCAGCTCCTATTGAGGGATTCGGCCTGGTTGGCGAGGAGTTTTTCGCCGAGTTGAAGCCGGCCGAAACGACCGCACTTCGAGTTGTCGTTTATGACCCAAAACAGGGGGACGTCCAGAAACCTTTCGTTGTTCAGGTATCCGACGGGATCTGGCAACTCCCCTACTACTACGACTATCCGGCCGACGGCGAAGATCGCCTCGCCGAAACAACCACTTCGCTGATCGGCACCAAACGCGGGGCACTCCGCAGTCGGCTCGCTTCTGATCACGCCCGCTTCGGAGTGGTAGACCCGCTCGAAAAAGACCCGGAGATCCTGGAAGGACACGGCAGCAGAATCACCCTTTACAAGGACGGCAATGTGGAAAAAGGCATACCCGTTGCCGACCTGATCATTGGCAGGAAAGCGACTGATTTCGAAGCGGAAGAAGATGAGGAGGAGTCGGACGAACCTGTTCAGGTCGCCGACATCAGCGGTGACTACTATGTTCGACGCCCAGACGAGGACGAGACATATGTCGCAACACTCAACATCAAACTCTCGACAAAATTCAGTGACTGGGTTGAGGACGACCTGCTGAAAACGCAGCAGGATAATCTCGTCAATCTTGAAATGCGGACGATTAAACAGAATCCGGACCGTAGTATTGAACAGGTTGCCGAAGTCACGCTGACGCGAGGAAACTCAACCGATCCGTGGGCCCTGTCCGGGCTCAACGAGCAAACAGAAGAAACAAACGAAGACAACATTCGTGACATTGTCTCAACAATCGACAACCTCAAACTTAGTGCTGTACGCCCCCGACCGCGCCGACGCGACGGCGAACCGCTGTTGCTCGGCGACTTGTCGCTCAACATCCCCAAAGGAGCAAAACTCACTCCTCAGGTGGAAAGGGACCTGCAAAGGGACATCCAGGGCAACCTGGGACAATCTGGCTTTGGTATCTACATGGACAGCAAGGCCGGCAAAGTGCAGCTGTACGCCCGAGGTGGCGAGCTTTCCGCAGGCGAAAAATCGGGCATCCGCTACCACCTCAGTTTTGGCGAATCATTCAAAGGCACTCAGGACGAAATCCTCGTCGGTGGTGCTCCGGAAAAACCCAAAGAAGGTGAGGAGAAGCCGGAAAAGAACGAGGACAAAGAAGAAACCGAAGACGACGGCAAGATTGCGAGTCGTTTTCTGATCGTCAGGGCCACATACGACGAATCGTTGCTTGGCCCTCCGCTTGTCGAACCTGCTAAGCCAAAAGTTCCGGATGGCGTCAAAGTCGACGAAGAAGGCAACGTCCTCGAACCGGAAAAGCCAGCTGAACCTGAAACGCCAGAGAAGCCCGAATCCAACAACACTCCGTCACCAGCGCCGGAAAAGAAGCCGGAAGGCAACACCTCGGCTGACGAAGACGCCTGCCAGGACGAGAAAGAGAAATCTGCTGACGATAAGCCTGGAGAAAAACCGACTGGTGGAAAACCAGAAACAGGTGATATTCCCAGCGAGGATACTGAACTTCCCAAACCTGATCCTGTAGCCGAATACAAAGCTCAGCTGAGTGCCTGGCGCACCGCGAAGACCAAGTACGAACAGGACGTTGATGATCGAAAAGAAACGGCCAAAGAAAGCCAAAAGCGAGTCGCCGAACTCAACTACCGCTTCGCCGACTGGTACTACGTCATCACGGAAGAGGACTACACAAAGCTGCGTCGAACGCGCGAGGGGCTCACGAAAGCCAAAGAAAAGCCGGAAGAAACGGAAGGCAGCACAGAACCCGGAGCATCCGGCCCTCCAAAGATCGACACCCCCGATACTGATACGGAAAACAAGCCCGCCGGAACCGATGAGAAACCAGCCGGCACAGATGGAAAGCCTGCTGAGTCTATCAAAAAGCCAGAGAGCCCAGAAAAGTCTGCAGAAGAAACTGAGAAACCGAAGGTCGATGCGGCTCCGAAAGCTCCCTCCGACAATGACTGAGCCTCTCGCAGGCAGCACTCGCAATTCGCGCTGGAGCAAATATCTCGCGCACTTTTTTTATCCGTAGGAAGATCCGAATGGCAGAGCAGAAAGCAACAAACGTGACCTGGCACGAGCACCGGGTTGATCGAGACGCCCGATGGAAACTCTCCGGGCATAAAGGAGTCGTGTTGTGGTTCACCGGCCTGAGTGCCTGCGGCAAAAGCACGATCGCGAACGAAGTTGACCACCTGCTCCACCAGCAGGGAAAGCACACTTACGTTCTTGACGGCGACAACGTCCGAATGGGCTTGAACAAGAATCTGGGCTTTTCGGCCGAGGATCGCGCGGAAAATATTCGACGGATCGGTGAAGTCGCCAAGCTGTTCGCTGACTCGGGCCAGATTACTCTGACGGCTTTCATCTCTCCGTACAAAACAGATCGCGATCAGGTGCGGGAACTGCTTGAGCCAGGACAGTTCGTCGAGGTCTTCGTCAATGCCTCACTTGAGACCTGTGAAGCCCGCGACCCGAAAGGGCTCTACAAGAAAGCCCGCGCGGGAGAAATCAAAGGCTTCACGGGGATCGACGATCCGTACGAGGCTCCCGAGAATCCGGAACTGACGCTCGACTCCGATAACAAAGACATCAATGAACTAGCGACAGAGGTCGTCGCATTCCTAGACGGCAAGGGCTACTTCAGCCTCTGAATTGCTACTCTCTAAGGAATAAGGAACGCCCGCACGAATACTCGTGAGGGCGTTTTTTGTGTTCGTTGATGTTTCACCGTCGAGCACCTGCGCGGTCTAGATCAACGATACGACAGCTGGAATCTTGAAGCACCTGCCAGGTGTACGAACTGAATTCGGGGTTTGCTTCAATTACCCCCATCTTCATAGTCAGCTTCATTTCGGCACGAGGCCAGTCCAACTCGATCCGGTGAGGCAGACGCGATGTCCCGGGATCGTCACCAGCTGGCTTCCGGAAATCGCTCATCTTCGCACTACATATGAGCTGGCTTTGCTGATCAAACAGAGCATGCTCGAGCACCTGCCCCAAAACAAGGTCAACGACCATAACCCTCTGAACGACTCGTCCACCCGTCACCTGGTTCGAGATCAACTGCACTCTGTCAGACGCCCCTTGCTCTCGGAGCAACTGAGCTCGCGACGTGTCAATCGGAACGACACCTAGTGCTTCCATCAGCCATGAGGGAGGAAACGGTAACTGCAGGACTTCGTGCTGCGCGATCCCTTCATGGCTGCCTGTCAGAATAATGTCCGGCTGCTGGGCGCGAGCCCAGAACCAGAATCGCTCCGAGTTCGAACCGAAGTCGACTTCCTTACCTCGAATGGACGTAGCCTCCAGCCGCAGATTGCGATCGCTCTGCACGCTGAGATTCGCTTTCAATGAGGGCGTCGGCAAGCCCTTGCCGGACGCCGAGATCTTCACGTCATTTGAACGCCATCCGATCAGCCGACTGCGCTCAGAGTTCAGGTGATCGGTGATCTCATCCAGCGTCGCGTCCTGAGTAAAGACCGGCGTCGGCAGATCATCGCTGGACCGAATCAGCCAGCCCCACGCCTGGCAGCCAGGCAGAACGAAAACACCAAGCAGGCAGACAACAGTCAAACGTGATGCGTGAGTTTTCATTCGGACCGATTCCATTCGATTCCGGCTCGCTTCATGCGGCCTGATCAATTTCTTCCTGAAGTCGTGTATTCAACGTCGCCTGGAGGGCACTGATCTCTTCTTCTGTCAGATCCGAATCCTGAACTTCAAAAGGCCCTTCACTCTTTCGCCCAATGAACTCCAGAAACGTGTTGCCGTCTTCGTCGGTCCGCGACCCCTCAAGTCGCAACCGTCGCTTCTGCAACAGCAACAGCGCTAGGACGTATCGCAGTTGCTCGTGAACCGGGTTCGCATCCTCGCACAACTGCTCGAAGTAGCGCATCAGACTTTCCGTATCGACGGTCCTAGGCTTTGCCGAAAGCTCAGGTACAACGGTCTGCCACTCACCGATGGCTCCATCTGGAGGCCCAGTCCAGCCATCGTCCGAAAAATCGAGCCGCGTGATCTCACCATCCCGCTCGATGAGCACGCTGTGACAAATTTCGCCCGGAACGAATTCACGTTCCGTCGCTGCGCAGACCTTGCCAACAGGTTTGAGGTGATAATTCACGCTGTCGATCCATTTCAGGCTGAGAACGCAAAGCCAGATCTGAAAAGCACTTGGCGCGGATCGTAGAAGAATTCCGGGATTCGCCTCAAGATCGGTTCACCATGCAGCGTGAGTCATTTCAGTGGCTTCAGAAAGTGCTCGAAGAACGTGTAGATGACCTCGTTCGACTCGTCATTGGGCGAGTGGTCCGGCCGATTCGTCATCGCCACTCTGTTTTCGTACCCCAGAATCCGATTGACTTCGATCGAATGATTAAGCGGTTCCCATCGCCGGGCCGAGTCTTCTGACCCTCCAGAAACCAAGAACGGTCGCGGAGCCATCAGGACGTGCAACTCATGCAGGTCGCGGCCGGCCTCAAGCAGTTTCGGATAGAGGCCTTGGGCCGGGTTTTCTTTTGAAGGCACTCCCCGTTTTCGCCACGGCTTCGGGTGGTAGCCCAGATACCACGGCTCCCAGTAGTTAATACTGGGACGAATGTCGAACACAATCCCCGGATCCGACCAGGCTGCGCAGGCGA
>JACLAC010019801.1_pt1 | contig 60613 bp, 48 predicted proteins | sample 8027881 | NCBI WGS metagenome assembly JACLAC01 (sample SAMN15725517, study PRJNA655200) | protist metagenome | isolation source: fluorescence activated cell sorting (FACS) single amplified genomes of... | place: Spain: Blaines Bay Microbial Observatory, Mediterranean Sea | collected 2016-01-19
TGCTCGACGGCATGCCGGAAGAGTTCATTGGACCGCTGCTGGTTGAGCTGGTCGCTCACGAAGTCGGCCACACGCTCGGCCTTCGGCATAACTTCAAGGCCTCGACGATTTATGACGTCAGCAAGGTCAACAGCAACGAAATCAAAGGGAAAAAGCCTCACGCCGGATCCGTCATGGACTACCTGCCGGTGAACATCAAAGTCGACAACGGCGAAGTTCAGGGCGACTGGGCGATGATCAGTATCGGCCCCTACGACGAGTGGGCGATCGAATACGGCTACTCACTTTCGAGCAACCTGAAGCCCGTCTTGGCTCGCGTCGGTGAGCCGGAACTCGTGTACGGAACCGACGAGGAAACCGACGGTCCTGATCCGCGAGCCCGGCGCCACGACTTCGGCAAACGGCCGCTCGACTACGCCAACGGTCAGATGAAGCTCATTCAGAATCAGCGAAAGCGATTGGTTGAGAAGTTCGTCAAAGACGGCGAGAGCTGGGCACGAGCCCGCTACGGCTACGAACTGACTCTCTCTATTCAGATGCGGTCCGTGGGCATGATGGCCAACTGGCTCGGAGGGGCTTACACGAACCGCGCCCTGAAGGGCGACAAGAATGCTCCTGCACCGGTCATCGTCGTTCCGGCGAAAGATCAGCGGGACGCGCTGGAGTTCGTCATTGACAACATGTTCTTTGACGACGCGTTCGGCCTGACTCCCGAGCTGATTAACCACCTCGGCGTTGACAAGTGGCTGGACGATCTGTCGGCCTTCACCGAAGAGGCAACGTGGCAGGTTCACGACCGGGTGATGGGCATGCAGGCCTCGACCCTGTCCATGATCCTTGACCCGACCACGCTTCGCCGAATCTACGACAACGAGTTCCGACTGCCGGCCGATCAGGATGCTCTGACACTGCCGGAGGTTATCTCGACAATCAGCGACGCCATCTGGCAGGAACTGAAAGACAACCCGAAACGGCAGTACACAGCCCGCGTCCCGATGATCTCCAGTCTGCGGCGCAATCTGCAGCAGGAGCACATCGACCGACTGATTGATCTAAGCATTCCCGGCAAGAGTCGCAACGAGGCGTTTAAGGCCGTTGCCAACCTCGCTTCCACGGAGCTAGATTCGATTCTCAAAAAAGTGAATCGAATCCTGACTGAGTCGCGCAAACGCGTCGACCCGTACACGCTATCGCACCTTGAGAAAATCAAGGAACAGATTTCGAAGGCAAAGGACGGCCAGTTCATCTACAACGCTCACGACGTGGGCGGTAGCGGTGGCGGTGGTGGGTTCATCTTCTTACGCGAAGAACCGAAAGCCCCGCATGACCGAGTCATCAACGAGCGCCCCTTCGCTCCATCACCAGCCTACACGCCCGCGTCGGTCACACCGGCTCGAGACGTACAGGTGCCTGTGGAAGTGCCGGCTACGACACCGTCAGCCGAACAGCCGTAACCATTTCAGCTCCTGCTGATTGTTTCGCAGCCCCGAGTCAGCTGACTTGGGGCTGTTTTCTTATAGGATTCGTTAGGGTCGAGCTGGACAGAATGTCGCGTAGTTCATCGGTACGAACTATTCGAATCCCACTTCATAAGCCCGTTCTCAACGCTTGGCGGAAAATAATGCTCGGCTTCATTCGGCGAGCCTTCGGAAATCGTGGCGAAAAAGCAGCCGCAAAGTTTCTGAAGAAGTCGGGCATGCGAATCCTCGCCCGCCAGCACGCGACTCGCTGGGGAGAAATAGACCTCATCTGCATGGACGGTGACACGATCGTCTTTGTCGAGGTCAAGACCGGACGATCTGGAACCCCCGGTGAGCGGGTTGACGCAAAGAAACGTCGTAACGTGACGAAAGCCGCCCTGGCTTGGCTCAAGAAGAACGGACTGCTGGAGCACCGTTGCCGTTTCGACGTGGTGGCGGTCGTCTGGGAAGATGAATCGAAAGAACCGGTGATCATTCACGAGGCTCATGCCTTCGAGGCTGTCGACTTCGGCATGCACTAAGAAGGCCTGTACCACGTGTAACAAACTGTCGATGAAGGATGGTGCCGGTTCACTTTGTGGCCGATTTCCGGGTAAACTGATCTGATTCCTGACGAATTCCGCGTCTCGACGAGACTCATCAGATGATCGATTTTGGTTCATTTAAAGCCCGCAGTTGCGGTGGCAATTCACGACGGTCGTTTCTTCGCACAGCGGCTGCAGCTCCGTTTGCCCTCTCGGCCGGGCTGCCTTCGCTGGAAGCTCTCGCTGCCGCGAAAGAAAGAGCTCGAGCGAAATCGGTAATCCTGCTCTGGCTGTGGGGCGGACCGAGCCACGTCGACCTGTGCGATCCAAAGCCCGATTCACCCATGGATTTCCGCGGCCCTTTCGGCACGATCGCTACCAGGACGCCCGGCATGCGGTTCACGGAAATCCTGCCCCGCATGGCGGCCCGCTCAGACAAGTACAGCGTTATTCGCTCGATGGTGAACAGCAACAACGGCCACCCGGGAGCGGGCACCGTCGGAGTTACCGGGTTCGAAGAATCGCCTGGCCCCGTCCAGCCCAACTTCGGATCCATCGTCGCCCGCCACCGGGGGCAGACGGGATCGCTGCCTCCGTTCTTTTACGTCGGCAAGGGAATTCCACGGGATCTGCCGCGACGGATCGAAGGCTACGGCGGCGGAACGCTGGGCAAGGCCTGGGATCCGTTCCTGGTCAGCTGCTCCGATCGCGGCGAGGTCAGCATTCCCACACTCAAGCTACTTCCGAAACTCAACGCGGCCAGAATTCAGGACCGACGAGGCCTGCTGAAACAGCTCGACGTCGAACGGCATAAACTCGACGCAGCCGGTGTCCAGGACTGGGGTCATGCCTATCAGTCCGCCTATGGCCTGCTCACCAGTGCCGGAGCCAGAGAGGCTTTCGACCTCACTCAGGAGTCAAAGAAAACCCGCTCGTCCTACGGTCGCACCACGTTCGGTCAGGGCTGCCTGCTCGCTCGTCGTCTTGCCCAGGCAGGCGCGCCTTACATCCAGGTCAACTGGAGTGAATATGTCGAGACGTTCACCCCCAACGGCGATTGGGGCTGGGATACTCACATCTACAACTTCGAACTGCTACAGGATCGTCACGGGCCAATTTTTGACCGGGCGTTTTCGGCGCTGCTCGACGACCTTTACGACCACGACATGATGGAAGACACGCTTCTGGTCGCGATGGGCGAATTCGGTCGCACCCCGAAGATCAGCAACCGGGCCGCCCGTGAGCACCACAACAAGTGCTACTTCTCCATCTGGGCCGGAGCCGGAATTGAGCCTGGTCGGTGCATTGGTGAGAGCGACGAAAAAGGTGAGCGTCCCTTGACTCGGCCGATCACTCCGCTGATGGCCGGAACAACGATCGCTGAACTATGCGGTGTTGGAGCCCAGCAGCGAGCGGAATTAAAGGTCCTCGACGGCGGCAGTGTCATTGAAGAACTTCTTTAGTAGTCAACCGAAATGCAAACGAGGGCCAGTGTCTAGGCCGAAGCGATCCTGTCGAGTCATAATATGCGTTGTTTAATACTCATTATTGCATTCGTTTCATTATCAGTCAGTCTGGGATTGGCCGGAGAGATTCGACTGACCAGCGACGGCACGAATAAACGAGATCCGCTTTTTATTGAAAACGGCAAAACGCTCGTCTTCTGCTACGACGAAGGGCCGGACCTGATTCGGATGATGCGGATGGATATGAAGGTGCGGAATCCAGAGCCTGTCTTCCGAGATGCCGGAAACCGTCACAATCTTGAGCCGGCTTTTTCTCCGAGAGAAAAGTTCGTCGCGTTTACTCAGTGCACTGGCAACCTGACGGCCCGCCTGGTGATTCGCAATCGGGAATCAAAGGCGGAAGCCTACATTACTCACAGCGGCCGCGGTGGAACCCGCAGTCCGGTCTTTTCGCCGGATGGCAAACGAGTTGTTTACGCGTTTGCCGAGCGAGGTCCGCAGCAGTTATGGGCTGTCGACACGGACGGCAAGAACAAGAAGCAGGTGACTCAGTGTTCCGGTGTCAGCAACTGGCCGACGTTTACTCCCGATGGGAAGACCATCGTCTTTTCCAACAGTCGCGAGAATAACTACGAACTGTATGCGATGGCCGCTGACGGCTCATCCGAGCGAAGACTGACTGATAATAATATCATGGATATTCGCCCGGCCGTCTCTCCGGATGGTTCACAGATTGCATTCGTGAGTACTCGAGCCGGCAGTTACAACGTTTTTGTTATGAACATCGATGGGTCGGATGTTCGCCAGATGACCGACAGTGAGGAGCGGGACGACTATCCGACCTGGCATCCGAACGGTCGGCAGATTGTTTTCGTGTCAGAGCGAGACGGAGACTTTGATCTGTATCTGAAGGATGTTTCGGACGGGAAGCGGGCGCTTTCTGAGTAGCCTTATCTGGTATATTTACTTCAGGAAACTCAGATGCAGTTCTCGATTCGTTTCGCTTTTCTGGTCGCTGTCGTCCTCAGCAGGCCTGACTTGTTGTTCGCAGAAGCTGTCGACGAGTCAGCGATTATTCGTCTGGAAGTGCAGCCCGAGGCGATTGAACTGACGACCCCTCGCCGGTCCGTGCAGGTGGTCGTCACTGCCATGCTGAAATCGGGCGAAGTGGCGGATGTCACGCGCGATGTGGGAGTATCCATTGCGAATCCGAATGTCGCGGTGGTTTCCGAATCTGGTCACGTGGCCCCGATGTCTGATGGTCAAACCACTTTGATCGTCCGGATCGGAAAACACTCTGGCGAAATTCCGATCAGAGTCAGCGGGCAGTCGAAGCAGGAGTCTGTGTCGTTTGCCTTTCACACGCTTCCCGTTCTTGCGAAAGCGGGCTGTAGCGGAGGAGCGTGCCACGGCTCACCAAATGGCAAGGCAGGTTTTCGGCTTTCGTTATTCGGTTTTGAGCCAGCTATCGATCGGCAGTCTCTCGTGCGCGCACTGCGAAGTCGGCGAGTCAATATGGTTGAGCCGGAACACAGCCTGCTTTTGCGAAAACCGACGATGGAGATTCCCCACGCGGGCGGACGCCGTCTGCAGAAGGGAGACGGGCTCTATGAACTGCTCCGCGACTGGATTGGAGAAGGCTGCCAGGCGGACAGCGAAGACATCGCTTGCACGGGAATCGAAGTCTTTCCGAAATCGAATCGCGTGCTGCGGCTTCCAGCTCACACACAACAGTTTCGGGTCGTAGCGAGTTTTACGGACGGGTCGACACGAGACGTCACGCATCTTTCGCAGTTCTCGCTTTCAAACGTCAACGTGGCCGAGGTGACACCGCAGGGACTTGCCACCGGCTTTGGACGTGGCGAGACGGCCGTCATTATTCGGTACCTCGAACACATTCAAACGCCGCTTTTGACGTTCGTTCGTGATGTTGAAGGATTTGAGTGGAACAGCCCACCTCAGCTGACTTATGTGGATCGGCACGTCGACACCAAACTGCGTCAACTGCAGTATTTGCCGACGGACCGGTGTTCGGATGAGGTCTTTGTACGACGAGTGTTCCTCGATGTGTGCGGTATGTTGCCGTCGCCGGAAGAAGTGGTCGCTTTTGGTGAGGATGCCCGGCCCGGGAAGCGAAAGCGGCTCATCGATGATCTGCTGGCTCGGCCGGAGTTCGCGAAGTTTCAGGCTCAGAAGTGGGGAGACCTGCTGCGGGTTTCACGGAAGCAGATCGGGCTGAAGGCCGTCTTCAAATACAGCCGGTGGCTGCAGGGAGCGGTCGGCAGCAGAATGCCTTATGACGATTTTGCCTGGCAGCTGATTACTGCCTCGGGCAGTTCGGTCGAGAATCCGGCTGCAAACTACTACCGGACAGCGGGCGACACGCTGGACGCGATGGAGACGACAGCTCAGCTGTTTCTGGGCACCCGGATTCAATGTGCGAAGTGCCACAACCACCCGTTTGAGCGGTGGACTCAGTCGGACTACTACGGCCTGGCCGCGTTCTTTAAGCGGCTCGAGCGGCGGAAAACGCAGAGTGCCGATGAGGTCATCATGCGGAACGTCGACAGCGGCGAAGTTCAGCACCCGTCTGACGGGCGAGTGATGATGCCGGCCGTGCCGACCGGAAAGGCAAACAGAAGTTCGCGGGACCGTCGCCAGGCCTTTGCCGAGTGGCTGACCTCGAAAGACAACCCATACTTTGCCCGCGTTGAGGTGAATCGCATCTGGGCGACGCTGCTGGGGCGAGGCATTGTGGAGCCGTTTGACGATTTCCGTGATTCCAATCCGGCTTCCAATGCACCTTTGCTGGACGCTCTGGCCGAGGACTTCGTCAAACACGAGTTCGATCGCGAGCACATCTTCCGAGTGATCCTCAACAGCCGGACTTACCAGGCTTCATCGCGACCGAATGACTTCAATCGGACAGACACTCGCTACTTTTCTCGCTATATGCCCCGGCGGCTGACAGCCGAGCAACTGGTCGATGCGCTGGGCGACGTAACCGGCAGTCCGGAGAATTTTCAGTTTGTCCCGCCGGGTACGAAAGCGACGTGGATGCCGGCCCCGGATCTCAAGCCTCACGATCGAGCCAGGCTGGGGGACATCGAGTTCCTGAAAGTCTTTGGCCAGCCCGAACGGCAATCGGTCTGCGAGTGCGACCGTGGAGACGACACCAGCCTCGGCCAGGCTCTCGAGCTGCTCAACGGAGGTTTCCTGCATCGCAAGCTGGAAAATCCTTCCAACCGTTTTCATACCGCTCTGAAGGAAGGCCAGCCTCACGATCAGATTGTGACGGATCTTTATCTTCGAGCCCTCGCGCGGAAGCCGACGGAGCCGGAACGGCAGGCGAGCCTTGCCTACATTGCCTCCAGCGAGGACAAATCAGCGGCTCTGGAAGATGTCTGCTGGGCGATCATCAACAAGGATGAGTTTCTCTTCCAGCACTGAGCTGACCAGGCCCCTGACACAACTCAACTGATGACTCACAACAGCCGGAGATCCTGATGCGAGCAACCGTTCTTACTACCCTCGCCGTGGCATTCAGCCTGTCTCTTTGTGGTGTCACGTCGGCGGAAAACTGGACTCGCTTCCGCGGCCCGAACGGGCAGGGAATCTCCAGCGAGACCGATCTTCCCGTGACATGGTCGGCGAAGGACAACGTCAGCTGGACGGCAGACATTCCGGGCAAAGGCTGGTCGTCTCCGATCGTCTACAAAGATCACATCTTCCTCACGACGGCGATGGAAGAGGGCGTCTCCTGTCGGATTGTCTGCGTCAATCGTAAGGAAGGCAGCATCGCCTGGAACAAAGAGGTGCACCGCCAGAAGCCGGGCGCGATGCGGCGGCAGAATTCCTACGCGACACCAACGCCCGTGACTGATGGTGAGCGGGTTTACGCTGTGTTTTATGACGGCACTGTTGTCTCTGTGGACTTCGCCGGAAAGATTGTCTGGAAAAGTCAGGAAGTGAAATTCTTCAGCCTCCACGGTTTGGGAGCCTCACCAGTCCTCACTGGCGGGCAGCTGATCATGCCGTACGACGGCAGCAGCCGGAAAGAGAATCGGCTGGGCTGGAAGATTCCCTGGAAGGATGCAGTCATCCTGTCACTCGACGCCAAATCCGGTGCCGTGCGATGGAAGGGCAATCGAGGGGAATCGCGAGTCGGTCACGTGACGCCCATTCTGCTTGGCGATGGCGAAAAGCTTGTGAGTGCTGGCGGCGATCGTGTTCAGGCTCACGATGTGAAAACCGGTGAGCGAATCTGGTCGATCTACAGCCAGGGAGAAGGAGTGACTCCGTCGCCCGTCGTCGGAGACGGCCTGATCTACACTTCGTCCGGTTTCGAGGCTCCCACCATCCGAGCCATTCGGCCGGGCGGCAAAGGCGACGTCACGAAAACTCACATTGCCTGGGAACAGAAGAAGGGCGTGCCCGCGCTCGCGTCGCTGCTCTACATCAAGCCGTACCTTTACACGATCACTCGCGACAACATTCTGCACTGCCTGAAGTCGGACAGCGGCGACATCGTCTGGAACAAGCGGCTCGAAGGCGTGCACTCGGCCTCACCCGTCTTCGCCGACGGTCGAATTTACATTCTGTCGGAAGACGGAGTGACACTCGTCCTGAAACCAGGAGCAAAGTACGAAGAGGTCGCCCGCAACGAACTGGGCGAGACCTGCCTGGCTTCGATGGCAGTTTCCAACGGGCAATTCTTCATCCGCTCCGCTGAGCACCTGTTCTGTATCAGCCGGTAGGTCCGCAAAGTAACCCGATGCGTAAGCGAGGGACGAACCTCGCTGAGCTATCGCACGATTCCCTCGCTCACGCTTCGGGTTTCCTGCGCCGCTTTCTTATGTCTGGGCGAGGCGAGTGACCGTCTCTTCCGCCTGGTGAAACGCTGCGACAACCTCGGTGAATGAGCTGCGGGCCTCGTCGAGGTGACCATCCGCAGCGGCGGACCAGACTCGGTTGAGCATCCGCTCGCCAAAGGCCGTCGCGTTAAGAGCCTCGGATCCGCCGGCCAGTCCGAATCGATCGACAAACCGCTGCCGCCCCTCGGCCAGCGGCGTGATGAACTGGTCGACAATCGACTCGACTCGCTGACAGAGTTCCGGCCCGCCTAGCGACCCGATGTCCCCCTCCAGGTCCTTCAGCGGTTGCAGTAGCTGCTCCACCAGTTGAACAGGGCCGAGCTCGGAGCCTTCGGCCGTGCCATCTGCTGCGGCTCGAGCGGCCGCCCGCTCTCCCAGCACGACAGACCACCACATCGTGAGGCCAGCCGCAGCAACTACGACACCGAGACCAAACACCGGGAGTGTGTCCGGCCAGCGTGAGAGTTCCGTTGCAGCCTTCGGGTCAGTTTCGAGCTTCGCTGGAGACAGCTTCGCTCCGGCAGAGATGCCAATCATGATCCCGAGAACGAAAATCAGGAAACCCGCGGTTTTCATTAATCTGTTCCAACTCAAAAGGTTGTTCCGAAGACGCCTCAACCAGCCGCCAGTACGGAATACAGGGCATGGCCCATACCAGTCAGTGCCTCGCCAACGATCAGGCCAGCAGCGACAGGCACCAGCTTGTGTTCGCAGAAGGCGACGCCTTTGGTTTTCTGAATTGCCATCTGCAGAAGACAGCCGCAGCCGTAGCCAAGCGTGATGTAAAACGGAAGGTACATCGCCAGCCCGACGAGGACTCCCAGCCCGGCCATTGGAGCGGCGCCAAGAAGAAGGCCGATTCCGGCTCCGAGGGCATACTTGTCAGTGGGGACGGAGACACTGCCTTCTTCCGAAGAGAGTGATTCGAGAATGCCTTTCAGGGCGGCTCCCTGTGGAGCGGGGAGCTTGGTTCTCGGACCAAAGCCACCTTTCACTTCTTCTTTCGCAGCTGTGGCAGCAGGTTTCGCTTTGGTCTCGGAGTCCTCTTTCGCTTGAGATTCTTCTTCACCCGCTTTGGAATCTGTGCTGCCGTCTTCGGATTCGTCTGAACCAGCTTCGGCAACCGCCGCCGGTTTCACCGGCTCTTCAGCTGGCTTGGCCTGCCAGAGAATGTGAACGGCCCAAAGAGCCGTGAGGGCTCCCAGCCAAGTCACGCAGAACTGAATAAACTGCTGTTTGCCGGGGCGGGCTCCGATGAGGAATCCTGTCTTCAGGTCCTGCATCATGTCGGCTCCCTGGCCGATCGCGACGCACACAGCGACGCCGACGATCATCGAGCCAGCGATGTTTCCCTGCAGCAGAATCAGCATCAGCGTCACGGAGATCAGCGACATACCGGACATCGGCTGGATGTCTGTCATTCCAGCGGCTTGAGCCACAATCAGTGCCGCGAGACCGGCCCAGATCGTACCGACGATCGTTGCGACGATCGCGTCGGACGCGGTCATGCCTTCGGACATAATCGAGGCGATAAACAGTAGGATCACTCCGGCCGCCAGACCGCCTGCCAGCGGCTTGAGGGTCAGTTCGTCGGCTCCCACCACACCGCCGCTCTTGGCGATTTTCGCGGCCGAGGCCAGAGACCTCAGTGCGCTTTTGATCGCAGGGAAGGCCATGACGACTCCCATTAGGGCTCCGCCAATCAGCATGCCAATACCCAGTGGCCTCAGCATGCTGCCGTAGATGGCCCAGTCAGCGCCCTCGGCCTGCACGATCATTTCCTGAGGAACCCATCCGTTGTGCATTGCGATTGGCGAAATCACCCACCACGAAAGAACTCCGCCAGCGAAGAACGGAAGCCCGCCTCGCCCTGCCAGCAGACCAGCTGACATGTTCATCAGAGAGAGGCTGACAATCGGGGCGAAGTAGTCTGGTAGAATGTTGAAGCTGAAGTGCAGTTCGTCTCCGTCCGAACCGCCAAGGCCGAAGCCGTATTTCTCAATCCATTCCGGCGTCGCGAGGACTCCGGAAATCAGCATCACTTTCCAGAGAACGCTGAAGCCGACTCCCGCTGCCAGCAGTTTCGCTTTCTCGCCTCCCGACGATCCTGCCTGGATGATCGTGGCCGTGGCGACTCCGGAGGGGAATCTCAGGCGGTCCATTTCGATCATCTGCTTACGGAGCGGGATGATGACGGCGACGCCGAGGATGGCACCCGCGATGCCGGCGATGGCGAGCGGTAGGAACTGAACGGAACTCGGGTCCAGCAGGTACAGAGCCGGCACAGTGAAAACGATGCCGCTGCCGGACGTGTTGACTCCGGAGGCGATCGTTTGGTTGATATTGTTTTCAACCATCGTCCCCTTCTTCATCACGCCTCGCAGGAAGGCGTAACCGAGGATCGCGGCGACAGTCGAGCCACCCAGACCCATGCCCAATTTGAGGGCGACGTAGACGAAGGCCAGATTCAGCGTGATGCCCTGGAGCAGGCCCAGCACAATCGCGGCCAGAGTGAGTTCGCGGTAGGGCTCCACGACGGCCTTCGCGACGCCTGCGGCGGAAAGTCGATCCGAATTGCCAGAACCGTCCATAGCTCTTCCTTCTGCGAGCGTTTCGGAACGCGAGTCCGCGCCCAGATTAAGCGGGGCAACGATAGGGACTTCGGCTTCGATGTCCAGATCAGGAGAACGGTTCGTGCCCGGCTGGGACGCGAATTGATTGGCCATTCCAGCCGGGATACGATGAAGCTCCGCAACGTTTCTTCCGCACCGAACAGGTGCTCTCAACCTTCCCCGACGAGGTGTCCGTCATGACACGCTCCTCGTACTTCTTCTCGGCTGTCTGGTTGTGTGCTTTTGCGCTCAACACCAAGCAGGTTTGCGCTCAGGAAACGTTGAATTCCACGGCTCCGATTTCGGTTTCGCCCGCCAGTGCGATGCTCGGCGGGCCGCTGGATCGTGTGCAGCTTCAGGTGACCGCCCAAGGCAGTTCGCGGGACGTGACGCGCGAGGTGGAGTTCTCCGTCAGCCCTGAGGGGCTTGCAAAGGTAGATGAGCGAGGGCAGGTGACTCCGCTTCAAAATGGTGAAGGCAGGATCACTGTCGTCACTGGAGATGCGCAGGCCGAAGTGGCCCTCAAAGTAGCCAATGTCGAGTCGCGGGACATCCGCTTTGCCGAGCAGGTGATCCCCGTGCTCACGAAAGCCGGCTGCAACCAGGGAGCCTGCCACGCGTCTCAGTACGGTAAGGGGAACTTCAAACTTTCGCTGCTGGGGTTCGCTCCCGAGCAGGATCATTCGCAGTTTGTTCGTGACTGGCGACAGCGGCGGGTTTCGTTCATCGCTCCGGACGAGAGCCTTGTTCTGAAGAAGGCCTTGCTGGACGTCTCGCACGGCGGCGGCCAGCGATTTCGCCGCGGCTCGTTCGAACACACGTTGCTGCTTCACTGGCTCAACGAGAAAGCACCTGGACCGAAGAAGGAAGAGGCCCATGTCGTCGGAATGACGGTCGAGCCCACCGAGCGGGTTTATCAGGAGGACGAAACTCAGCAGCTGCGAGTCATTGCGAAGTTCAGTGACGATACCGAGCGCGACGTCACTCACCTGGCCCGCTACGACAGCATGGGCGAAGGGGTGGCTTTGATTGACAAAGGCGGCCTGGTGACGGCGGTCGGTCCGGGACAGGCACCAATTATGGTGCGGTACCAGGGGCAGGCGAAGGTGTCTCTCGTTCTGCAGCCGAGAAGCGAGAACATCGACCTCTCCGGATTCGTCGCTCAAAACTTCATCGACGATGAACTGAAGCGCCACTGGCAGCGACTGGGGGTTGAACCGGCGGGACTCTGTTCGGACGAAATCTTTATCCGGCGAGCTTTTCTTGATTCGATCGGCACGCTGCCGGCTGTGGAAAAGATCACCGCTTTCATGAAGTCCAGAGCGAAGGACAAGCGGGTTCAGTTGGTCGACGAACTGCTCGGCCTCACCGGCGACTCCTCGCGCGATGTCTATAACAATGAGTATTCCGCCTATTGGGCTTTGAAGTGGGGCGACCTGCTGAGGAACAATCGCAACAAGGTCGGCGACGGCGGGATGTGGGCGTTTTACAACTGGATGCGAGCGTCGTTTCGCGAAAGCAAACCGTTTGATCAGTTCGTGCGGGAGATCATTACGGCCCAAGGATCAATCTATGCCAACGGACCGGCCAATTATTTCAAAATCGCAACGACACCGCAGGACCTGGCCGAGGCGACGGCTCAAGTGTTTCTGGGGGTGAGACTGCAGTGCGCGAAGTGTCATCATCACCCGTTTGAGGTTTACAGCCAGGCGGATTATTACGGGCTGGCCGCGTACTTCACTCGGGTGACGAATAAGACAAGCGTTGATTTCGGAGCACTCGGACGGGACTCGGTCGTAATGATCCGTAGCTCCGGTTCTATTTCTCACCCGCGGACGCGGAAGACGGTTCCGCCGACACCGCTGCAGGGCGAGCCCTCGAAGCTGGCCGGAATCCGCGATCTCCGCAAGCCGCTGGCCGACTGGCTGACCTCGTCGCAGAACGACCTCTTTGCGCGGAACATCGTGAACCGCTACTGGGGCTACTTCATGGCCAAAGGACTCGTCGAACCGATCGACGATCTGCGAGCCACAAATCCTCCCTCGATCCCGTCTTTGATGGACGCGCTGGCAGCGGACTTTACGAAGAGTGGTTACGACGTGCGGCATCTTCTACGGACGATCATGACCAGCCGCGCGTATCAGCTGGAGTCGACGCCAGTGCCGAAGAACGTGGCCGACACCCGACTGCATCTGCACTACAACGTCCGACGGTTGCCGGCAGAAGTGACACTCGATGCCATCGACTTTGCCTGTGGAACTCAGGAGAGGTTCACCGGAGTGCCGCTCGGGACACGAGCCATCGAGCTGCCGGACTCGAACTACCCGTCGTACTTCCTGGACTCAACCGGACGCCCCAAACGGGTGGTCACCTGCGAGTGTGAGCGAACCTCCGAGCCCACGCTTGTTTCCGTGCTGCACATGATCAATGGTGATCTCATGCAACGAAAACTCACCGACAAAAACGGCCGCGTCGAAAGGTTCCTCAAAGAGAAGACGGAACCGGAAGCCGCCATTCGCGAGTGCTACCTAGTCACCTTCAGCCGCGAGCCAACTGCAGAAGAACTGCAGGCCGCCATCGAGCACATAGCAAAGTCGAAGACGCCTCGAGAAGGATTTGAGGATATTCTGTGGGCTCTGATGAACAGTCGCGAGTTCATGTTCAACCACTGAGATCAGCCATTGAAGACACACTCGTGACTGCTCCTGCAACAATCATCGTCGTCCATCCGCGCGAAAAGCGCAGCAAGTGCACGGTCGAGCCGCTGCGCGGGCATAGCGAGTTCGAATTCTGGACGTTTCCCGATCGCAAGCGCGAGGACCTCAGCGGATACGTTCGGCTGGGGATTGGTGGCAAGGAGTTGTCGGAAGCGGATGCGGAGTCCGGGCTTGTCGTGCTCGATGGGACCTGGAAGCTCGCTGAGAAAATGGAGCCGTTTTACCGGGACGTGCCGGTCCGATCACTGCCTCCCTGGCGGACGGCGTACCCGCGAGTTTCCAAACTGTTCGAGGATCCGGCGGCAGGGCTTGCAACGATCGAAGCGATTTACGCGGCTCACACAATCCTGGGTCGGGATACATCCAATCTGCTTGATGGTTATTACTGGGCCGATCATTTCTTTGAGCTCAACCAGTCTCACATGACAAAAGCCCCTTAAATCACCGGGAAGTGCCGTTCAGAAACTTGCTGACCGGTGCCGACGATGGGACAATCAGAAGTTCGCTCATTTACCCGACCAGAAGCGTCGCCGGAAACTCTCTCTCCTGGCTGACCCGTTGGGTTTCTCACGGCGAATCCGTGCGAATTCACACCCGTCTCTTTCCCTGCAGAAGAACGAGGCTCTTTCGATGAAAAAGTTCAGAGGATTGCTCTGTGCAGCCGTCGTTGCGGCGAGTGCGTTTCCGGCTCTCGCTGGCGACAATTGCCGGAAGGTCGTCTACACCACTCAGCGGCAGGTGGTGTCCACGCCGAAGGGCGAGGGCTGCTGCCGGTTCCCACTGTCCTACGCCGAGTCCCTGAAACGGGCCGAGGACGCGACGAAGGCCGAGGCGGAAGTCAAACGCCTGGCCGCTCTGGTCGCGAAGGTCGAGAAGCAGCTGGCCTCGGAAAAAGCCGCTCGCAACGAAGCTCAGGACATCGCTGCAAAGAACGCTGTCGAGGCGAAGCAGCAGGCCGAGCGGGCTGCGAAGTCGATCGCTGAAGCGAAAAAGTCTCAAGACATCGCGGCAAAGAATGCGGCCGAAGCGAAAAAGCAGGCTGTCCTGGCGGCGACCAGCAAAGCCGAGTCGGAAAAACAGCGGGCCATTGCCGAGCAGCAACGGAAACTGGCGGAAGGGGCGAAAGCGGTTGCTGAGAAAGCTCGCCAGCAGGCAATCGTCGAAGCGAAAAAATCGCAGGCAGCTGCTGTTGCTGAACAGAAAGCAAAGAACGAAGCGGTTGCCGCTCAAAAGAAAGCGGAAGCAGCCGCTGTCGCGGAAAAGAAAGCGAAGGATGAAGCCGTGAAGGCTCTGAGGGCCGCTGAAGCCGAGCGAAAAAAAACGGAAACGGCTGCGGTCGCCGAGGCCAAAGCGAAAGACTCTGCCGCCGCGGCTCAGAAAGCCGAAGCGGAAGCTCGCAAGAAGGTGGAAGCAGCTCTTGAGGCAGCCAACGCCAAAGCGGCCGCTCTGCAGAAGCAGCTTGACGACGCCCAAAAGGGTGCCGAGAAACCTGCCGAAGAAAAGCCAGCGGATGAAAAACCGGCAGACGACAAGCCGGCCGAAAACGGCAAAGAAGGAGAGCAGGCAGCTGTGAAAGAAGAGGAAGCCGAAGTGACCGAGGAATAGTCCTTGTCACAGGCTGACTGAATCGAAAGAGTATCCGCACCTCGGCTCGCGTGAGTCGAGGTGCTTTTCTTTTGGTCCCCACCAGTTCGCGATGAATTACTTTTCGCACGCTCTGCAGTTCCTCGACCGGCCGACGTTCGTCATTGGCACCTCGATGCCCGACATGCTCTCCGTTGTGGACCGCAAGATGCGCCTGCGTGCCAGGCGGGTGAATCCCTTCGCCGATGGATCGGGGACTTTCGAGGCAGAGCTTGCCGCCGGGATCTTGCAGCATCTCGAGGATGACCGGTGGTTTCATCAGACGCGTGGCTTCCTCGAAACCTCCGGAGAACTGACTCGACTCTTTAAAGAAGTGCTCGGCAGTGAAGATGGAATTCGATGCCCGTTCCTCGGTCACATCGTCACCGAGCTGCAGCTGGACGGAGTTCTCATCGAGCGCTACCCGAAGCAGCTCGACCAGTACTACAAACGCCTTGCCGAGATCGATGCCACGGCCGTTGAGGCTTCCGTCAATCGGATGGCGACGAAGACGTCAGACCGGCTGGCGTACCTCATCGGGAGGTTTCGTGAAGAGCAGTTTTTGCGAGACTACGGTGAGCCGGAACGGTTGCTGATTCGCCTGAATCAGGTCATGCTGCGTGTCCGTCTCGACCCCCTGCCGGCCGAGATGGCGGATGCTTTGGAACGAAGCTGGAGCATCGTGCACGGTCGCGTTGAGGACCTACTCCCCCGCGATCGTTTTTCGTTTCTGTAGCCGGTTCGGCCCGGGTGGCGCGACCGAGTCTACCGGTTGTCATCGTACCTGCATCAGTCCCTTCCTGGGCGATTCGGGACTGCAGATTTCAGGAAGAGACTTATGAAATACGGGTTCAACCTTCTCCTCTGGTCGACCGATGTCGACGAGTCGCAGTTCCACATTCTCGAGAACATCAAGGAGATCGGGTACGACGGAGTCGAGTTGCCAATCTTCAACCTCGATGTGGATCGCTTCTCGGCCATCGGCGCGAAGTGCGACGAACTGGGCCTGGGACGAACGGCTGTCACAGTCAGCACCGACGAAGAGAACCCGGTCTCACCCGATGCTGCAGTCCGTCAGGCAGCGGTTGATCGACTGAAAGTGGCCGTTGACTGTGCCGCCGCTGCCGGGGCCACTCACCTTTGCGGCCCGTTCCATTCGGCCCTGGGAGCTTTTCCACCTGCGGAAGAGTTGCTTGGCTTCCGCGAGTTCGCTGCCCGCGGAGTTGCTCGAACGGACGACGAGTGGAAATGGTGCCAGGAAGTTCTCAGCCAGGTTGCCGATCACGCTCAGGCCAATGGTGTGACGCTGACTCTGGAGTACCTCAACCGTTTTGAGTGCTACTTCCTGAACTCGGCTGCCGACACGGCCCGGTTCTGCCGCGAAGTCGACCATCCGAATCTGAAAATGATGTACGACACCTTCCACGCCAACATCGAGGAAAAGTGCATCACGACCGCCGTCAAGGAATGTGCCGACCAAACCGTTCACGTTCACATTTCGGAGAACGATCGCTCAACGCCGGGACAGGGGGGAGTCGACTGGGATACGTCGTTCGCCGCGCTGAAAGAAACCGGCTACGATGGCTGGATGGTCGTCGAGGCTTTCGGCTTGGCTTTGCCGGACTTGGCAGCTGCCACCAAAATCTGGCGGAAGATGTATGACACCGAAAATCGGCTGTGCCGCGACGCTCTGGCGTTCATGAAGTCGCGCGTCGAGGGATAAGACTTCGGCTGTACCGCTCGTAACGGTGTACCGATACCACAATCGATACTCGCACAAAAAACTCCGACCCGATGGGCCGGAGTTTTTTTGTTTTGTCTTACCGGGAGCGACTATTTGGCTCGTGACCCTCGAAGCGGAATCTCCGGCTTCGCGTCTTTTTCGACTGGCTTTGTTTCACCTTTCTCTTCCGCTTCTTCGGCCTTTGCTTTGGCCATCGTCACCAGCATGTCTGCCTGTCGCAGGTCGTTGTAGGAGAACAGCGGCGGGCTCGGAAGATTGCCAGCTCGTTTGATCTTCATCGCCGCCAGCTCTCGCCAGGTCTTGCCGTTGGCCAGGTGCCAGGCAGCGGCCTGAGCAGCGTTCTTGTTGACTCGACCGACCGCGACAGCTCGCAGAAGCTGACGGAGAACGGGATCAGTTGAGACTTTCTCAACCGGCATCACCTGATATTTCATGCGGGACATCGGCTCGGGCTTGCCATGCTCGAGGCAGACCGAATTGACCGGGACGCGGACGAGTTTTCCAGGCGGAATCGAGAAGAATCCCTGGCCCCCTCCACCCTGCTGACCACCGCCACCACCCAATCCACCACCCAATCCACCACCAATCTGGTTCAAAACATGGACGCCAACGAACGCGTCGGGCATGCCGATGGTCAGAGTTTCGTTGGTCTTGTTCTCAATGAGGAGATTACCAGTCTTGGAGTTCTTCTGAATCAGCTTGACCTCAAGCTTCTTCTCTTCCATCCCCTTGAAGAGGTAGACGACCGGTGCCTCTGGATCGTATTTGGGTTTTGTAATTGCCGGCTTCCCGGCCGCCTGAACGGAGCTTCCCGCAAGCAGAGCAACGCAGAACGCAGCAAGGATTGATCGAGTAAACATGAGAGGTCCTTTTCTGGCCGAACACGAAATCACGCGGGAAAGCGATCCTGAAGAGGAAAACTATCGGTATTCGATCCTAACGTACGCAGAATTCGAGCATCAACAGGATGTTGTCATCTGACGATAATTTATGATTCTTTGCCGTCACCCCCGCCATTCGTGACAGTTCGCAGTGCCTCTTCCGTTTTGGGAAAACCAATCAAATCTCCGGTTTGCGGCGATTATTCGGACAGCCGTCCAACTCGACTGATTAGTTGCCTCTGAGACTTTCAGGTGCAGAGCGAGTTCCGAACCACGCGTCACTTCACACTCGAACCGCCTTCAATGGCAAGAGTTTGCGCGAATCGTCCCGCCAAGGGTTTACTTGACAGTCGGATGCACGAACTGCATGATCATCCCTCAGTTTTGAGCGTCTCTGAGAGGCTTCAAACTCATCCGGGCCATCGAAACAGTTGTTCAATTTAGACTCATGACGAGACGGAATTGCGGTTCAGGATGAATCCCACATCCACTGAAACAATGCCTGTTCGTTCAACTGGAAGATGAAGTTATGTCAGCAGGTCACCGTCGAGTGGACATCGAGGAAGTCGGAGACATAACGGTCGCGACTTTCGTAGACAAGAAGATTCTGGATGAGGGCAACATTCAGATTATTGGCAATCAGCTCTTCAGCCTGGTGGAAGAAGACGGTCGGGAAAAAATCGTGCTCGATTTTTCCAACGTGGAGTATCTCTCGAGTGCGGCTCTCGGGAAGCTGATTACCATGGATAAGAAGGTCAAATCGGCAAAAGGCAAACTGCGTCTGTGCTCAGTTCGACCAGACATCTACGAAGTCTTCGCTATTACGAAGCTGAATAAACTGTTTGATATGCGGGACACTCGAGAGCAGGCCCTCGAAGGGCTTTGATCGATTTTCGGTTCCCGGTTGTGTTTCGCACCAGCCCATTGAATTACGACAGATCTGCCTGTCGTTAGTCAGCTCAAAGCGATTCATACAGTCGGGCTGGGGTTTTCCGCGAGGCACACGCCACTCACCCATGTCCAACGAAGCTTTCGATGTAACGATCCCGAGCGATACGGCAAAGGGCCGCGAGGTCCAGGAACAGATTGTCGAATCGCTCGAAGCTTACGGCTTCTCGCCACGAGATGTTTTCGGAGTCAGGCTCGCGCTTGAAGAGGCCATCGTCAACGCCATCAAACACGGCAACCGCATGGACCCGGACAAAAACGTCCGGATTCAGTGGGAAATAAACTCCACCTTCGTCAAAGTCAGCATCGAAGACCAGGGTCATGGATTTGCTCCCGAGGATATCCCCGATCCGACGGATGAAGAAAATCTTGATAAGCCTGGCGGTCGAGGGATCATGCTGATGAAATCGTTCATGAGCGATGTCAGCTACAACGATCGGGGCAACGTCCTCGTGATGGAAAAGCGGACTGACGAACAGCACAACTGTTGACTAGCCCACGCAGACAGTCAAGCTCACCCGCCAGAAAACAAAGCTGATCGAGAGCGCGAATCACGCCCGTAAGTATCTTGATGAACAGCACACTCTCCGCTAGTCTTTCGTCGCTTTGATCCCCTGTAGCTCAGCTGGTAGAGCGAGCGGCTGTTAACCGCTAGGTCCTTGGTTCGAGTCCAAGCGGGGGAGCTTTCGGACTCTATACAAACCAAACCCGTCCTCGGTCGACACATCGGGAGCGTCACAGTGGTGGCGGTCCCGTTTTGCTTTGGCGGGTAGGGGTCTGACACCACGGAATGCCAGTAGACCGTCGTTCTGACATCTGCTCGAAAAGTATGGAAGATTGGCCGCGTCACCGCACTCTTCCACAAAACCGAGTCCGGTTCTTCTCGAAGTGTGCTCGGCGAATCCCGCGTCGTCATCCACGGGCAACGCAGAGACAAAGAGCGGCTTGCCGTCGGTATCTTCTTTCAAAAAGCGAATTCTCACCTGGCCGGGCTTGCCGACAAGCTTGAAGTCGTCCATCGAGCGCATGATCGTGCTGTCCGAAAAAATGAGCGGCTTCATGACGGAGATGTTCTTGTTTCCAAGCGGGGGCGGTCCAGGCGGTGTGTTCGTCTTCCGGGTCGAGCATGGTGAATTCCCACGCCGAGGTGGCGAATTCGTCCCGGCCTTTGAAATCGATGTTTCTGAGGCCGATGAAGCGAATATTACCCTTGGGATCCTTCCACAGCATCGGGTCGGAAGCGCTCCCGCCGAGGAGTTCACTCGGGTCGAAGACGAAGACTTCTTTCCAGGTCCTGCCATCGTCTGCCGAGGTCGATATGACCGAGAACTGGTCTTTGTGGAACGGAGCCCTTTCGACTTGAACGTTGGAGCCAAACCAGGTTGCCCAGAGTCTGCCGCCCTCGGAAATTTCCAACTGGGGGCAGCCTTGAAAGAGCCTGAGATTGATGCGGTGCTTGTTGTAAGGCTTTTGTCCTTCGAAGTCGCTTTTGATCAGGGACGGAGGCGTCTTCCCCGTAATTCCGTAAGGGAACCTCTGCGAACGATCTTCCGGGGACGGCATTGTGGTGTCGCCCAACACTGTATGAGCATGCCTGGCCGCGGTTTCCTGAGCAAAAGAACGTGCTGCGTTCGCCTGGAGGAGAGCGCAGGTGAACCAGAGGAGAAGCGTGGTTTTCTTGGTCATCATTTTCTATCCGGTAGTTTTACGGATTGCAGATGGATCCGTAAAAGTTTCGGAGCACGCCGAGGTCGCTGCCGTGTGCGATCCAGGAGATTCCCCTGGCTTCCCAGAGAGAAAACCTCTTCGACATTGCGGACGAGGATGCCGGTTTCTTTCTCGTGAGTGTTCGCACCTCTGACCACCGTATCTACGCGGGCATCAAACGAGCGCGCATGCTGTCCGGCGTAAACGTCAGTTAGCTGCGTTGTAGCCATGTTCGATTGTGGTGATTGGGCGAAGTCTACCTGCTAGAGTGCGGGTGGTGATATCCTCCGAGATTCACTGTCCGGCAAGACAATAACTCCCGACAAACCCTGACCATTTTATTCGGCTGAGTTTTTTGACGGACCGCGTCAGACCTCTTAAACACTTGAACCGGATGGGGCCGTGGAGACAACTCGGCCCAACCGGTCTCTGAGATCATGCTGCTATCGGTATTGCGGGAATTTCCGCGGGCTGTCATGTCCGGCAACCAAGACGCATTTTTAAGACACTCCAAAGCAAGAGCACGGGCCAAACAAAAGACGGGTTGGATTGAAAAGGTGTGCCCCATTGCCTCCTCCTCTCAGCGACAATAGTACTGATCGCCATCATTATAGGCTTCTTCGTGATTCAGGGTGATAACTAATATGAAGCACTTCACATCACTCATTCCCATGTTTTATTTCGTACTAGTCGCACATTGCACTGGTGCTGATTATTACATCGATTCAGTTAACGGATCCGACAGCAATGACGGCCTTTCAATACGCACTCCATGGAGGTCGCATACGAAAGTGGAATCGGCATCACTGACGGCGGGAGATGTAATCCACTTCAAGAAGGGTTCTGCCTTCTCCGGCAACATTCGTATCAGTGTCTCTGGCACAGCTGCCAAGCCGGTACGGCTGACTTCCTACGGGACGGGAGAGCTGCCCAAGTTTACCAATCCTACTACCCGTGATGCCAGCGGCAACGCGATCATCCTTGGGGGCGACTACATCATCGTAGAACACCTGCATTTTCACGACACCCCGGGGGAGCACGTATCGGGGATGATCATCATGACGAGACTGGCCGCACTCCGTATTGAACACGGTGCGAATCATTGCGTTATCCGAAACAATGAATTCATCAAGACCGGCCAGGGCATAATGTCAGCTGGCGAGCATACCTTGATAACAAGGAATTATCTGGATGGACCGAGTTATGCACTGTGGCGAACGTCGAAAAGCAGCTGGGGACCGATGGGGATACACTTAAACATCGGCAACCAGGAAGTGTCGTACAACACCATTAAGAACTTCGGAACCAAAGACAGCCCATGGGGGTCAGACGGCGGTGCTATCGAAATCGATTGCGGCATATTTCATAAGAAACACATATACATTCATCATAACTATTCGGAAGGAAATGCCGGTTTCATTGAATCCAGCTGGGATTACGATTGGCCGCGATATCGACAGGAAATCTATAACTGGAGAGTGTCCTTCAACGTGTGCTACGATGGACAATCATGGCTTTTCCTGTTGGCCCCATGCAATGGCATTTATTTTGATAACAATACGATAGCCAGATACAACGGATTCGGTAGGTCCCAGAATGCCTGCGCCCGGATTGATGTTCGGGGAGGGAACCCTGTCGGCAAACCTTCTGGAGCCCATTTCAGGAACAATCTGTTTATCTATTCGTCCTCTCCCTATACCGGCAATCGATCTGGCGGTGCCCTGAAAACAGCTAACTGGTACTCAAAGTATCAATCCGCCAGCACGAAATATCGGGGTGACAGCAATCAGGCAGGAAGCGGCAATCCGGGCCTTGTCGACCCCGATAAACAAGATTATCACCTCAAAGCAGATAGCCCATTACGCGGCAAAGCAATCAACCTAAGCGAGTTCTATCAGTCGGACTTCGACGGTCGTCCATTACCTAAGACCGGCAACTGGGATATCGGCGCGATTCAATACAACGCGACGAAGCCGACCAAAGCATTGCAGCCGAAACGGCGTTGAAAGTCGGGTTTTATCGCGTTTTAAGTTCGGCTGAGTGTTTTGACCCTACGGGACCGATGTTTCATGTTTCAGGAGAGCAACTCGCGGACAACTCGGCCGTGCACGTCAGTCAGGCGGAAGTCTCGGCCGCTGTAGCGGTAGGTCAGCTTCTCGTGGTCCAGACCCATCAGGTGCAGAATTGTGGCGTGCAGGTCGTGGACGTGCACTTTGTTCTCGGCAGCCGCGAAGCCGAATTCGTCGGTTGAACCGTAAGTCATTCCGCCTTTCACTCCACCGCCGGCCAGCCACATTGTGAAGCCATGGTGGTTGTGGTCTCGGCCATTGCCGTTTTCAGCGACCGGAGTGCGGCCGAACTCTCCGCCCCAGATGATCAGCGTGTCCTTGAGCAGGTCTCGTTGCTTGAGGTCTTTGATGAGAGCGGCGATTGGCTTGTCGACGTTTTTTGCCTTATCAGCGTGAGCCTTGATGTTGCCGTGATCGTCCCACGGCTGCCCATTGCCGTAGTAGACCTGAACCATTCGCACGCCACTTTCGACCAGCCGCCTGGCCGCCAGGCACCCGTTGGCAAACTGTCCGGAGCCATAAGAGTCGCGAGTCTCCTTCGTTTCTTTGCCGAGATTGAAAACTTCCTGAGCTTCCGTCTGCATTCGGAAGGCCATCTCGAGTGACTCGATCCGAGCCTCCAGGCGATTGTCTTTGCCACCTCGCCTCGCGAGGTGCAGTTCGTTCATTTGCTTAAGCAAGTCAAGCTGCTCTCGCTGAGCAGTCTTTGTCAGGTACGAGTTGTCAATGTGGTGAATGACTTTCTTGGGATCGACACTCTTCGCGTGGTTGATGTGGGTTCCCTGAAAAATGCCAGGCAGAAAACTGTTGCTCCAGAGTTGCGGACCCACAACTGGTTTGCCGGGGCACAGCACAACAAAACCGGGCAGGTTCTGATTCTCCGTGCCCAGACCGTAAAGCAGCCAGGAACCCATGGCCGGTCGAGTCGGCTGGGTCTCGCCACTGTTCATCATGAGCAGCGAAGGCTCGTGGTTTGGGATGTTGGTATGCATCGAGCGGATCACGCAGATGTCGTCGATGCACTCGCCCACATTCGGGAACAGGTCGCTGACTTCGATCCCGGATTCGCCATACTCCTTGAACTGAAACGGTGACATCAACAGGCCACCGGTCTTTCGCTCCGTCTTCAGGTCCGCGGCCGGCGGTCGCTGACCGTTGTACTTCTTCAAGGCCGGCTTGGGATCGAACGTGTCGACCTGGGATGGTCCACCGTTCATGAAGAGGTGGATAATGTGCTTCGCCTTCGGAGCAAAGTGTGACGGCTTCGGAGCCAGCGGGCTCGCTGAGACTGGTGCCGCACTCGCCAGGCTTCCGTCCTGGGCAAGAATCCCGGCGAGACCGAGCACCCCCATCCCTGTGCCCATGCGCTGCAGAGTTTCCCGTCGCGTAAGTTCGAAGCTGGTTGAGTGGATGTTCATAGGTCTTCTGATTCTTGACGCAGGTTGAGTCGATTGTCAGCGAGCAGCTTTCAGTCCAGGTACATGAACTCATTGCTGCCAAGCAGAACCTGGGCGTAGCTCTCCCAGAGGCTGAGCTTATTCTGAACGTCCGGAGACGCGCTCAGATATGCCACTCCCAGTTGAAGTTCGATGTCCTCGGGTGACCGACCGTAGGCCAGTTTGAATGCGAGGCGAATTCGCGCCTTATCATTTTTGGATGCTTCGCGATGCAGTCTCGCCGCGAACGCTTTGGCCTGAGTGATCATGAACGGGCTGTTGAGGACGAACAGCTGCTGTTGTGGGACGGTTGTCTCGCTACGTTTCGAGCTGGTGATATTCGCGTCTGGAAAATCGAAAAGCCGCAACAGGTTATCGAGTTCGTGGCGACTGATTTTTGCGTAGACAGTCCGCCGAACGTTATTCGAGACAGCAAGATTGGTGGATGGTCCGCCGAACGAGCGATCCAGCCGGCCCGAGACGTCCAGCAAAGCGTCCCGCCAGGCTTCGACGTCGAGACGGCGTCGACTGGCCTGCCACAGATAACGGTTGTCGGCGTCGATCTGGGAGTTCGCGTCACTCGACTCCGTGCTGAGCCGGTAGGTGGCCGACAGCATGATCTCTCGATGAAGCGTCTTGATCGACCAGCCGCTCTCGATGAATCGTGCAGCGAGGTAGTCAAGCAGCCTCGGGTGTGTCGGAGCCTCGCCGAGTTTTCCGAAGTTGCTCGGCGTCGCCACAATCCCTCTCCCGAAATGATGCTGCCAGATTCGGTTGACCATGACGCGAGCGGTCAGCGGGTTCGCTGGATCGGCGATCGCATTGGCAAGCTGCTGGCGGCCGCTGCCTTTGGTGTAGTGAGTTCGGTCGTCGCCCGCGATCACTCGCAGGAACCGCCGCGGAGCGAGTTCCCGCTGCCGGGCCGGGTTGCCTCGCATAAAGACTTTCATGTCGGCGGCGCGACCTTCGGCGTACGAATGGGCGATGCCGTACATCGGCGGAGCCGACTTTTTTGCTGCCGCTTCTTCGGCACGCAGCCTGATCAGCTCGTCGCGTTTTTCTCCCGTGAGGAAGTTCTCCAGGTCGCTATCTCTGACGACGAATGGACCGTCTTTGCCAAGCACGATCGTCAGCAGGTCGTTGCCAGGAGCGACCGGACCTGATGTCGGCGTTTCCGTGTAGACGCTGAACTGAACGCTGGCCTGATCTCCGCAACCGCCCTGCTCGGAGCCGCTGTTGTCCAGTCCGCCGATGGTCTGAAACCGCTCATAACCTTCGGGCAGGTCGTAAGTGATCGTCGAGGTTGCGTGGACGCCGATGCCTTCTGGGTACTTCTTGCCGCCAACGCGGATCGGTTGTCCCTGGTAGTTCGCATTGATACGAGTGCCCAGGTCACCCGCATTCTTTTTCCACTTCAGCTCGGTCAGTTTTAGCTCGCCCTTTTTGCCGACCAGCTTTGGTGCGATCCAGTCAGCGTGGTCGCAGCTTCGACCGTTGCCGCCGTCAGTTACAACCAGGATCAGTTCTTTGGCTCCGCGAATGTCGACATCGATCCCGGCGGTCGGGCGAGTTTTCGTGACGAGCGGCGTGACGAATCGAGGGTGGCCTAGTTTGTGCGGCTTGCTGGCGTCAACCAGATTCTTCGTGACGACTCCGTTGCGAACACGGATGCCTCGCTGAACGCGATCCTGAAACTTTTTCGCGACGAGAGCGACTTCTTTCGGAACGGATAAATCCTTGCTCTTCAGTTTCGCCGGATCGAGAGCAAACCACTGGTCGAGCTCGCTGACTTTGCCCTTCTGTTTCGGGTCGAGAAACGCCACCCAGCGATTGAGCAGGAACTCGTTAACGCCGCTGGCTTTGGCGATGTCGGAGTTCTTCGTTTTCTGGCCACTCGCTCTTGCCGTCCGAACCCGCCAGGCCGCTTCCATGTACTTTGCGATTTCACCGACCTTGGATTCTGCCGCAGACGATTTCGCGTCGGCGAGAAACTTCTTGACTGCCTCGGCTGTCTGTTTGATCTTCTGCTGCCCGTCGTTGTACGCCTTAATTTCCTCCGGCGGGCAGAGTGGTGCGTTGTGCAGCCTGGAACTGCTGAAGATGCCGGCCAGCGAGTAGTAGTCCTGCGTTGGAATCGGGTCGAACTTGTGATCGTGGCAGCGGGCGCACGACACGGTCAGGCCTAGGAATCCTCGCGTCAACGTGTCCACTCGATCGTCCAGTTCGTCGGCCATCGCCCGAGCTTTGTCACTGTTCTTGTAGTACTGAGCCCCCAGACCAAAGAAGCCGAGAGCCACCAGGTGGTTGTAGTCACCGGGCGAATCCGGCCCGATCAGATCGCCAGCGATCTGCAGCCGCACAAACCTGTCGTAAGGCATGTCCGAATTGAACGCGTCCACGACCCAGTCGCGGTAGCGGTAGCCGTTCGTGTTAGCTCGCACGGCAAACGTGTGAGCCTGGTCCTCGGAGTAGCGGGCCACGTCGAGCCAGTAGCGTCCCCAACGTTCGCCATAGTGCTTTGACTCCAGCAGTCGGTCGATGACTTTTCGAAATGCTGCGGGTGATTTGTCTGCCAGAAATGCTTCAACTTCATTCGGAGTCGGTGGGAGACCGATCAGGTCAAACGTCGCTCGCCGAATCAGTTCACGTTTGCCGACCGGAGAGACGGGTTTCAGCCCAAGCTCTTCCATCTTCGCCAGTGTAAAGTGATCGATCTCACTGCCTGGCCACGATGTGCTTTTGACTGCGGGCGGAGCGTGCTTCCGAATCGGTTGAAACGACCAGAACTTCCTCCCCTCGTCAAAGTCGATTGTTGTTTTCGCGACCGCTTCGCCGCCTCGCGGATCGGGAGCCCCCATTGCGATCCACTTTTCGAAATCGTCAATGACCGAATCGGGCAACTTGCCCTTTGGTGGCATCTTAAATGTATCGTACTTCAGTGCTCCGATCAGGAGACTGTCCTCAATGTTCTTCGGTACGACTGCTGCACCCGAATCTCCGCCCTTCCGCGCGGCAGCTCGCGAGTCCAGCAGCAAGCCACCCTTCACATTTTTTGAGTCGGACGAGTGGCACTCGTAGCAGTGCTTGAGCAGGACCGGGCGGATTTTTGCTTCAAAGAACTCGACAGACTTCGCGTCGAGTTTGCCAACCGGCTTTTCCTCAGCATTAAGAGACCGGCCGGCTGTCCAAAGCAGCGTCGCCACAAGAGCAAGGCGCAGAATGTTCGCGGAGTGAGCCATCATGAAGACCAGAAAGTCGTGGTGGGATTAGGGTAGTGGACTGTGTCGCGGCAGGTGGGACCGGGAAGAACCCGGCATAGCGACAGCAGCTTCCGTTCAGAACGTTTTCCACTTTATCGGCAATGTCGCGTTGAGAGAACCGCGACCGCGATGTCGGAGGCTCAGGTCAGAGGGATTTTACGCCGATTTTGCGGTCGAGTGCATTGGGAGCGGTGACTCGATTGTTGCACGACTCTCTGAGTCGTGTTGCGTACCCGCGTTTCGTCGCGTCCGCTGGGAAGGCTATCCCGGCGTCTCAATGACTCGTCGCATTCGATTCACGAGTCGTTCGATCCCGGAACCGAGAAACTCTTTCTTTTTCTCGCCGTTGACATACACAAGTGTAAAGGGCAGGTCCTTGACCTCGGCGAGCCAGGGGGTCTCCTTCTTGAAGGCTCCCAGCCCGCCGCGATCAAGTTCGATCTTGCCGAATCGCACGTTGGACCATTCCGTGTCGTCTGCAAGGAAAGTCTCGAGCTCCTGTGTCCACGCGGCGCAGGAGTCGCAATCAGATTTTCCAAGTATCAACACGGCGGTCGGTGAGTCGAGAAACTCACGCCACGTTTCGCGATCCAGGATTTCGAGACGACTGCTCATCAGCGTTACGCGACGAAGTCGTCGCCCTTATTCCAGTCCGCGCCGCACAGTCCGCCGCTCTGCAGAGCCTGGACTGTTCGCAGCACTTCCTGCGGACTTCGACCGGCACCCAGATCGGAAATGGTCGTCGAGCGGACCGTGCCTGTGTCATCCACAATGATCGTCGCGCGGAAAGCGGCGCCCAGGTCTTCCTTCAGCACGCCGAACGCCTTGCTGACGGCGTGGCTCGTGTCGGCGACGACAGGATGGGTGATCTCTTCCTTGAAGATTTCGCGGTCGCCGAACCACGCTTTATGACTGAAGAAAGAATCGGTGCTGACACCGATCAGTGCGACGTTATCGTCCTCAAACTCTTCCAACAACTGCTGGAATCCGGTGATCTCGGTGGGTCATATGAATGTAAAATCGAGCGGATAGAAGTACAGAACGTACCACTTCCCTTTCAGGTCTCCGCTGCTGACGTCTTTCTGCTCACCCTTGACGTAGGCCGCAGCAGACCACTCAGGAGCGGGCTGGCCAACAAGACTCATCTGAATCTCCTTTGATGTTTTCAGCGTCGATTGAGGTCAATTCGACCACGGACGGCGAAAATATATCGCAAGCCCGAGACAAACGGTAGCGGCCCCAAACGGCATGATTTCTCAGGCAAACCACTCATCCAGTTGCCGCCCTGCGCCGATGTCAGATAACGTGGTCTGTCAATTTTCGACGATCCCGTCCGGCAAACTTCCGTTTTCCGATCGAGCAATCCGAATGGCCATTTCTCACGCAGAACTGCAGCAACGACGAACGCTTCTGAAGGCAGGAGTACTTTCGACGTTCGGGATTTCGTTGCCGGACCTGCTTGAGTCTCAGAAGTCGGCGAGTGCGGCGCAATACGGACGGGCGAAGTCCTGCATTCTGCTCTACATGACCGGCGGACCGGCTCAGCAGGAAACCTTCGATGTCAAAATGGAAGCCAACGATGGCTACCGTGGCGAGTACGGAAAGATCGTGACATCGGCCTCTGGTGTTGAGATTTGCGAACTGCTACCGATGCTCGCAAAGAATGCTCATCGGTATTCGATCATCCGCTCGACATTTCACAACAGCGGCACGCACGGTGTCGGAGTTCACTACAACCTGACCGGTCTTCCGCACGCGAAGCGGCAGCGGGGGGAGCCGCAGATGGATCGCCGCGACCCGCCGTGCGTAGGCGGCGTGGTCCGTCAGCTGAGAGGTGATCGCAACGGGCTGCCAGCGTCGATTCATTTACCTGTTCGGATCGGCGATCAGAACAACTTTCAGTGGGGAGGCCAGCACGCCGGCTTCCTGGGGCCGCAGTTCGATCCACTTCTGCTGATCGATGAGAACTGGATACCGGGCAGTCTTCCGCCCGGTTTCACACCTCCGAAAGAGATCGCGTCCGAGCGGCAGTCCGGCCGGTCTCAGTTGCTGAAGACGGTACAGCGTCAGCGCGAGGCCGAGTCCTCCGCCGAGACTCGCTACGACCGATTCCAGCAATTGGCCATCGACATTCTGAGTTCCGGGTCGGCCTGGCGGGCGTTCGACCTCGATACGGAAAAGCCGGAGACCATCGAGCGGTACGGAGACAACAAGTTTGGGCGCAGCTGCCTGGTGGCTCGCCGGCTGGTCGAGGCTGGCGTCGGTCTCGTGACAGTGCCCTGGATGTTTCTTCACTCAACGAAGAATTTCGACACTCACGCCAACCATTTCAAACTGATGAAGACGCTCCTGCTGCCTCCGATGGACCAGGCATTCTCGGCACTGCTCGAGGACTTGGACGAGCGAGGACTGCTCGACGAAACGCTCGTCGCCTGGACCGGCGAGTTTGGTCGCACTCCGAAAATCAACAAGAACAAAGGCCGCGATCACTGGGGACAGGTTTACAGCACGGTGCTGGCCGGCGGTGGGATTCAGGGCGGTCGCGTTCACGGTGCCAGCGACAATATCGGTGGACATCCGACTGCCGACCCCGTTCACACACGCGACTTTGTCGCGACGATGTACCACTGCCTGGGCTACGGCCCCGATACGCGAGCCGTCGATCCGACGGGACGGCCGCACTTCGTTGTGCAGGGCCAGCCTGTTCACTCGCTGTTGTGATGAGTGTTGGAAACGACGAGACGCATCAACGTGCTGACGAACGACCACGGCGACCGGCGATGATTCGCCTGGGAATCGCACTGATTTTACTTTCCGGTGTCTTCTGGTTTTCCATCTTCGCCGTTCCGTTTCTGCCGCTCACGGTTGCACGGAAAACGGTTCTGGGCGGAGGGCTCTTCGTAGCAGTCCAAATCGCGTGGTGGTCCGGAGCCGCATTGGCCGGACCGGCGGTCGCAGGGACAATCACGGACCGCTTCCGCCGCTCAAAGAAGCCCTCACCCGATGAGTAATGTGAGCTGGCGCAGGGCCATAGATGGAGGATTTGCCACAGCTGAGCAATCTTTGATGGCCGGACGGCTCGCGCTGTGACAAAGATTGTGTCACCCGGCAAGCTGCGACTTCTCGGGAACCTTCAACGGCTGCAGCGATTCGAGCAGTACATGCGCCGGGTCTTCGTTATGAGCTGGCACGAGGCTCGCCGTCTGATCGGTGGCCGACTTTGGCAGCCGGGGGGCGATGACCTGAAAGCCAGGCCGCGACTTCTCGAGGAACGCACACAGCGATTCCCCAGCAGCCTTCGCGGCGGCGTACTCGCCCATGTTCCCTGGCAACTCGTCCACGAAAACGGACGAGGGATAATACAATCCAACGAGTCCTCGCGGCGCCAGCTCATCCACGAGTCGGGCTACGCTGTCGACATAGAACGAACAGAATTCGCGAAACAGGTCTGGCGAGAATCGATTCTTCAACGCACGGGCAATCGGTGGCGTGGCGAAGAAGAACAGGTGAGTTGGAGACCAGTCTGTGGTCTCGGTTTCTGCTTCAGGGTCTGTCGCGTCATACGGCATCGTGATGGCGGTGCCACCGCCACTCCGGATGTCGTCGGCAACCCGCTCTGCATCGTCGGCTCCGCGGTGGTACGTGATGCAGACGTCTGCCCCGCCGGCCGCCAGAAGCTTCCCGCAGACTTCGCCGAAGCCTCGCGAACCGCCGATGACAAGCGCCTTCATTCCCGCGAAGTCGCACTCACCAACGAGCTTCCGAACTTCCGCAAACGAAGCCTGCTTCTGAGGCTGCGGCCTCACGAATGCTCGGATTGTTCCCGAGGCGACGACCGATTCGAGTTCCAATGAAACGGAACCAAAACGTGGATCGTATGTGGAGACGGACCAGTCCAGTGCCAGCGGAGTTTTCTCATCACAATTCTCAAACGCGAGCTGCAGTGACGAGTAGATCGAATGCAGCCCCGGGCACTTTGTACCGACGAGCCTTGTCGTTGCCAGCAGGAGTGCGATCTGCCGGGCCGGCAGCTTTGCCGTCAGTTCGGGCAACTGAGTTGCAGCGGCATCACGTGGTAATAGAAGAGGCAGCGAGCCAGAAGAGTTTTCGTAGTCAGTTCGTTCAAGACACTCGCCGAGTGCTGCGGCCTTATCGGCGATGCTGGGGTCGTACTCCGTCAAGGTGGTTTGGAATTCGCAGACGATGCGAGTCGCGAGCTCACGGTCGGTTGTGATTCTCAGTTTCAGCGATGAGTCCGTTTCGTCCTCGACGAGAAACTCAACAGTCTGGCCCACTCGCATCGGCTTCAGAAAAACGACATTCAGTGATTTCAGTTGAACGGGCTGGGCCCTCGTCGCGAGCCAGTGATCGAGGCCGCGGCAGACAGCGTGAATGCCATGCACGACTGGTCCGCCAAAGAGCAGCCGGCGGGCGGCGACCGGGTCAACGTGCATTGGGTTATCGTCGCCGGACAGATTGGCAAAAGCGGTTTGATCGCTCAGCGAAAATGCCTGCTGGTGGAGCATCATCCATCCCTGATGTGCCAGTCGTTTCCGTCCGTGCCGTCACTCCGACAGCCGGATCCGGTGCGGATCGTAAACAGAAAATGAAAACCGGGCGAGGTTTTAATAACGTGTGCCCCGCCCGGGATTGAGTGGCTCTTTTCAGAAAGGAAACCCCAAATGAGCGACGACTACGAACGCGGTTACGCACAGTTCGCACAGATGGTTGGCGAGGAAAACATCGAAGCACTGACCGCTCGGTTTCGCGCGGTCTGTCCGGATTTCGAAACCGAGGTTGTCTCCGTTGTCGGCGGCCGCATCTGGACTCGTGGGAGCATCGACCTGAAAACCAGGTCGTTGTGCAGTATTTGCACTCTTGCTGCGTTGGGCCGAAACAATGCGCTCAAGTTGAATCTACAGATGGCACTCCGCAACGGAGCGACTGTCGAAGAAATCTGCGAGGCGATTTTTCAGGTGGCTGTCTATGCCGGATTCGCTGCCGCATGGGACGCGCTGGAGAAGCTGGATGAAGTGCTGAAGGAAAGCTGATTCCTCCACAAAAGCCAAAAGAGTCATTCGGCTTTCGGCGGCTTGTCATGCAGGACGGGCTCTGAATCTGAAAGCGCGTCGATCTTTGCGACTGCCTTCGCAACGGCGTCCTTGCCTTTCAGAATGCCGAATTCGAGACCGAATTTGCGAGTGGCTCCGGGGGCCAGCTTCGGGACTCGCCCGGCTTTCCGTTCGACGCTGCGGTTGTACGGGTAGCCGGTCGCCGGTTCGATGCCAGTGACGTAGCCGTCCCGTTTGTCTGCCGTGTTCTTCCAGACGGTCAGATAGGGAAGCTGCTTTGTCGACCAGCGAACGCTTGTCGCAAAATCGCCCGCTTTGTTGGCGAGGACGGCCGTCGCATGCCCCGATTCGTCCGTAATCGGCTCAAACAGGTAGACCTCTTCGATGAAGCCTTTCGTCGGGCCAGCGTACGTGTGCCAGGTCTTGACTGCTTTGCCGGCGTGGTCATTCATCGGGGCGACGGATTTCGTCGCGGTGTGAATCCGGGCTCCCTTTTCGAGAATCGAGGAACCGTAGTTTCCGTGATAGATGATCTGAAATTCCTGCGGGAACGCTCCGTGGTTGGTAATTGAATCGTCGATACGTAACATCGTTGAACCCGGCTCGGTGGAGATCTCCGCATCAAGCTGAAGCTTCGGGCCGTAGAACATTCGCTCGTGGACAGTGCCTCGGATCCGGATTCGATGTGGAGCTTTCTTATCGATCACGACGCTTACTGTTGATGCAGGAATGTTTCCAATTTTGCCGTGCACGGTCAGCATCATCTCGGCCTCGTCGCCCGTGTTATTGATGAAATTGTCCACGCCCGGGTGTCCAGCGAATTCGAGGCCGCAGCGGACCATCCATTCGTTGAAACCCTCCAGCCAGCCGAGTCCGCCTCGACTTTCGAGGTTAATGAACGAAGGGTGGACGGGATCTTTGACGGGCGAGTCCCAGCCAAGGCGGACGTCGCCGTGGACGATTTCCAGAACACTCATCCCTCGGGTCGGGATGACTGTGATGGCGAGTTTTCCGTTGTTGATCCGAACCAGTTCAACGCCTTCCGACTTGCCGCCGCGGAGGTTGAGTCGCTCAATCGAGCAGCCCTCGGGAATGACATCCGGATTGGATTCGTGAGTCACTTTGAAGGAGCGACCGCCGAATCGCGATCCAACCAATGTGAGGACGTGAGCATCGTCTGTTTCGGTAAATCGGACCGGAAAGCCACGACGAGATGGCCGCGGCTGTTCCTGTGCGTCCATGTCGAGAGTCGATGAGCAGACCAGAATGAATGCCAGTAGTGTCGTGAGTTTTTTCATGGTGAGTTCATCTCGGTGAAAGTTGGCTTACTCAGGGCAGTGGTCGTTTCGCTATTTCTTTTCGTCACTCTCGGCTCGCCACAGCCACTCAAGCGATTCGGGCAGGATGGCTCCGCCGTGGATGCCGTTGTGGCCCCCCTCGCCACCGACGAATTTGTAGTCGTAGCGGGCGAATTTCAACGCTGCATCCATTTCTAGGTTGGCCAGCCACCAGTTGCCGTGTTTGTTGTCCAAGTCGTTTTTGCCATCCTGCAGAAAGGCCCGGATCGGTTTTCGTTCGGTCTTGCGGATGAGAGCCGGGTAATCGTGGCCGCCTCGGATGTTGGTGAAACTGCCGACATGGCTGAGGACCTTGCTGAACTGATCTGGCCGTTCCCAAGCCACCGTCCAGGCACAGATGCCGCCGGACGAAATTCCGCAGATCGCCCGGTCCTCGCGTTTGTCGGAAAGCGAATAAGACTTGCTGACTTCGGGGAGGATTTCTTCGAGCAGGAAGCGGGTGTACTGACCGCTGAGGGTGTCGTACTCGAAACTGCGATTGGAGCCTCGCCACGGGTTCTCCGGCAGCTTGTCCGATTTGTTCCCCGGATTAATGAAAATGCCAATCGTGACAGGCATTGTTTTCTTGTGGATGAGATTGTCGAAAACGACGGGAACGCGGAACTGCCCCTTCTCATTCACATATGTGTGCCCGTCCTGAAATACCATGACGGCCGCCGGTTTCGACTTGTCGTACTGCTTTGGAACGTAGACGAAGTACTCGCGAATCGTTCCTTCAAAAACCTGGCTCATCCAGATGTGCTTTGTGAGCTCGCCCTGCGGGACACCGTCCTGCCGCATCGAGTCCGGGCCGAGCCTGTACGGTTCTTCGGCGGACGACTGGGACGTTGTGGCAATCACGGAAGCAGCAACACCGAGAAGAAGTGAGGTTGGAAGCAGGCGCATAGGAAACTCCGCGGCGGTCAGTCAGGTCGAATTCCGGGTGTGAGTTTCTGCGGACAGGTCGCGCGTGTCTACTCACTGCGAATGTTCCCGCAGAGCCGCCTGCGGGCTACTCAGCAGCTTCGATCGCATCCCAGCGTGCCTTCAGAACCTGCGCTGTCTGATAAATCGGGTCACCCTCGGGGACTCGACTGAGAAAGCCGCTGGCCGAAAGGAACTGACCCTGTTGTGCGAAGGCGACGGCGGTCAGCAACGCCGCCTGCCCCATACTTTCCGGCGTTCGCACGATGATCAGCCAGCGGCTGAAATCAGTGCCCGCTGCCGTCAGCTTATTGAGCTGCAACTGACACGTCGCCTGCCAGAACATCGCAGTCTGTGCGGCCCGCTCGTGAAGGCTCAAAATATCCTGGGGGAAGTTATTTGCCAGTTGCTCTTCCAGCTTCGGCAAAATGGCTTGTTGCGGATCAGATTTCGGTGCGGATCTTCTTGAGGTCTGTATCTTCAGGTAGATCGAAATCGCTTTCTGTGGCTCGCCGAGAATCTGCATCAATCTGGCCTGGAGTTGGAGCTGACGTCCCGCTCCAAAAACGATTTTCGGACCTACGTTTCCTGCGCCAGGCACCTGGCGATACGTACGAGGAGCCCTCATTGGTTCGTGCATTCGGTTCAACTCGGCGGTCTGCTCTTTCGTCAGATTCTCCACGGCGTCTCGCTGAATTTCAGGATACTCCCAGACTCCAACTGAGCCTTCCGGAACAAGACCTGCCACCGCTTCCGAGACAATTTCAAAAACTCCACCCTCTTCTTCAAACGCTCCGTAACCGACCAGAGGTTCATAGGTCACCGGAACGACGTTACCCTTCAAAGCGTACTGCACCGCTTCCATACGACGAGCCCAGACCGACGAATCCCCCGCGATCATCAGCCGCGATTTCTTCAGCGTCTCGGCTGTCACCGGGTAAGGGATCTCCTCGACATCGAACGCACGTAGCAGGCCATCGTCTGCTAGGACCTGCTTGAACGTCGCCGGGAGCAAGGGAAGAGCTTTCTTCGGAGGGCTCGTGGTCGACGAGATGGGCAGCCCGAGTTGAAAATCGAACAGGTAAACTTCCTCATCGATGACAACTCCCGCCACAAGCGGAGCAGATGCCGAATCAGCTTTCTCCTGCACGACGACCAGGACCGGAAGTCCCAACTGGCGCATCAGACACGAATACACCCACACTCGATCTGCGGCTGTTCCACGTCCGTAAAGAGCCGTATCAAACGGACTGAGAGGGATGGCGATCTCAGACTCGGTGTTCAAGCGGATCAGACTGTTGACGTAGTAGAAAAGCCGAGTGACCTGGGCAACGTCGGATTCCCCCTCCACCCGGATGGCATGCAACAGTTGCCGTGCCCAAGTCATGTCCCGCAAATGAACAGAATCTCGAACGACAAAATCTTTTCGCAGGACACGTTGAAGCTGCTTTTCGCTCAGCAGTGTGCTCAACTTCTTTTTCAGTGCGTCTTCATCGACCCCCTCGCCAAGCAGCTTCTCAAGATTCTCCGCCCCCCAGTTGTTCAGATAGGTCGTTGGCAGATCAGCCGGCACGTTGATCCGATAACGTTCCGGATGAAGCGAATCGAAGATCGAGTCGATCGACATCGCCGTCCGTTCGGGAACGGGATCACCGCCGTCGCTGTCGTTGGGTTCACCCGAATCGCAACCACCAAACAAGGTGGCGATCAGCCCACCTGCGACGAGACAGCACGCTGTTAATGTGAGACCGCGTGCCTGAAGTCGCTGGAAGAAGCTCATGATGAATCCGCAATAAAGGTCGGGGACTGCCAGCCGTTAAACGCAACCTGGCAACGAACTGGCAGAATCTTCGAATTCCAGAATCAGCTCTCGCATCTGTTTCAGCTGCCGCAAAAGTCCGCCGACTTCTGCAAGAGGGACCATGTTGGGGCCATCGCTCATGGCTTCGTCGGGCCGGGGATGAGTCTCAAGAAACACTCCGTGACATCCTGCGGCGACAGCGGAACGTGCAAGGATCGGAACCATTTCTCTCTGCCCACCCGTTGTCGCTCCTCCCGGCAATTGCACACTGTGAGTGGCATCGAAGATCACTGGAGCCCCGGTCGCGTGCATGACGGGAATCGACCGCATGTCATTAACCAGCCGGCCATAGCCGAATGCCGTGCCTCGTTCGGTCAGAAAGACATTTGAGTTCCCGGACTCTTCGCACTTTCGAACGATATGAACGGTGTCTTCCGGTGCGATGAATTGCGGTTTCTTCACATTGACGATGCCACCATGCTTCGCGGTGGCCGCTGCGGTCGCCTGAATCAGGTCTGTTTGCCGAGCAAGAAAAGCGGGAATCTGCAGAATGTGACAGACCCCGGCGGCGGGCTCGGCCTGGGATGGCTCATGAATGTCCGTTGTGACGGGCAGTCCTGTTTCTTCGTGGGCTTTGGCGAGGATTTCAAGCCCCCGTTGCTGTCCCGGCCCTCGGTAGCTGTGGATACTTGTCCGGTTCGCCTTGTCGAAGCTCGCCTTAAACACGAGAGGTAATTCAAGTTCGGCAGCAATGTCCGCCAGGCGGCGGGACACATCGAGTATCAGTTCTTCACTCTCGATCACACACGGGCCGGCAATGATCAGCAAGGGACATCCGGTCCCACATTGAAGGCCGCCTGCTGAAACCGGATCAGATGGCACGGGATTTCATCCTTGTTTCAGTCAGCAACGGTGAACGAGCTTGGGAGCAGATTTCTATCGGACTGAGCGGCACTTAATGAGGCCTCCCTACTGTGCCGCTCTGCAATTATTCAGCCGCTGACGGGCTCAGTGAAACAAACTTCGCCTGAATGACCTGTCGAGTGACGTCGTCCTGGACAAAGGCTACGACCGAGAGATTCTTCAGGTCGACTGGCTTTGAAGGGAACCTCTGGTCCTGGCCTTTTTCAAACTCCACCAGGTATTCAGTCAGGTTCTGTCGCAAAGTTGCCAGGTCAATTGTGCCCTCGAACTTGAACGTTCCCCCAGAGGCTGCGATTCCGTCATATCCGCCGACAATCTGGCGAGCCACCATGTCGTGTTTGCGGACCGAGTTATATCCGGTGTAGTTGATGTCGGATTCCGCGAGCACGATTCGCAGGCGGAGGTTCTCGTTTTCCGGATCGGCTCCGGTCACCTGACTCTGGATATGAACGGATTCTTCCTGGCGGCTGGCGGACAGTTCGATGGTGACGTCCGTTTCTTCTGTGAGCTGCTCATCGACCAGTTTTCTGACACGTTTGTGCAAATCGATCGTCTGGTTCATGGCCCCTCGGATCGGGCCTGCATTTTCTCCGTTCAACACGAGTAACGGAGCGCCTCGAAATCGGTAGTAGTTGTAGACACGAGCCTCACCCTCCTGATTCGCCAGTGGGTCGACTGCCTGGGCGTGCTGGTGAAACCGCAACGCGACAAACATCGATCTTGGGTAGGTCTTTTCCAGCGCCGAAACAATGAGATCGCCAGCAACACTCGCGGGGCTGTTGCAGCTGGTAAACATCTCAGCAAGGACAATTCGATTTCCTTGTCCGTCTGGTCGAGATTCCACCGATTCGCCCGCAAAAGCCAGCAGTTTGGCGTCGTAGATCGAGGTCAGGTATTCGTCCAGGTCGTCTTTACGGTTTGCTTGCTTCCACAGATCGTTCAAACGCTGACTGGGAGAAATTCGCTTGACCGCCGCATTGGCATATGCGTTTTGCAGGAGCGTTTCCTGCATCGGCAACGCTTTGATCTCGGCAAACAAACTGATGGCTTTGTCCAACTCGCCCGCCGTACGATAACTATCGGCCAGTTCCTGCTGAATGAAAGCACTGTATGGAACCTCTTTCAGCAGTTCTTCGCAGTGAAGTCGGCCCTGCTTCTTCACTTCCGGGTCTTTCGACTGCAATTCTTCATATGCGCGACGAAATGAGATCTGTTGACGCATCTGAGTCAGATTCGGCGTTTCCACATCGACACCCAGATCCTGGGGCGTTGGCGAATTTTCCAGTTCTGCAAGAAACTTCAGACAGTAATCTGCGTCGTATCCTGTCTGATTGAGAAATTGCATAATCTGATGCCGTGTCTGGAGAACGCAGCGCTCTCCCCATGCCGATTGTTCTTTGAGAGCCGCCTCGATAATAAGCTCCACCTCTTTGACCGGTCGCCTCTGGGCCAAGTTTGCCTGGATCAGACTCAGATAAGCCATCCGGCCAAGCGGGCTCGCAGGGTGGTCCTTTGCGAACTGCATGGTCTGCTCGGGAACCAAAGCCTGTTGCAGTCGGATAAAATCCGGTAAAGCGTCGAACGGAACAAACCCGGGTATTCGAGCAAACGTTCTTTCGTCAGTGGGAATCAGCCGTGCGGGCAGAACGGCCCCGTCGGCATACGCGATCGAGCCAATCACGAATCCATCAACAAAGGAACCAGAGAAATCGAACAACTGGTCGCCATCACGATTGGCCCCGGTGAACGACACCTTGTCACTAGACGCTTTGATGTCGATCAGTTTCGGATTAACGAATGGACTCTCGGTACCGGCCAGATGAAGAATAGAGCCGGCATTTTCGTTTTCCCCTGGTGAGATCGAGATAAGCATGACAGGACGTTCGCCCATCTGGGGCGGAGTCTGTTCATCCTTGCTCTCGATAACCTGCACCAGGCGGATCAGCCAGCGGCCGGCAATGCTGTCGCGTTTCGGCGTGCCGGCCATCGCGATTGGTTTGCGAGGCCCGGTAATCTCTGGCGGTAATTCGGTTGATTCATGGTTGTGCTCCGTGTGACCTGATTTCTCCGAACCGGTCTCAGCAGTCGTCGAAGCCCCGCCGGAGCCCTCGCCAGAGATGACGCCGCCACCGGCTTCTTTCTCACCATCGTTGAGTTTCTCACCGCCAACTTCGCCCTCGTTGGGCTTCTCACCGCCTCCGCAACCGGGTAACGCGGAGAGAACTCCGAAGGCAAGAAGTACAAATAGAGATAGAACCGAACGATTCATGGAAAAGGCCCTGCTGCGAGCTAGAAACCACCGTGACACGCCAAGCATCAAAAGCGGAGAAATCCCCGGAGGGGAAGTCGATATTCTTGGCCCTACGCCATTTTGACTGATTTTGCGAGATTCTATCACACATTCCCACTGGAATGAGACTAACAATGCTCCAGTTGGGTGAAGCGGGGAATGAGGCCACACGTCGAGCCGGATCTATTGGATTTCCGGCAGCGGATCTCGAAGCGAAATCAGCCGCTCATCCAGAGTCGCGCGGATTTCATCCCGTACACGGACGAATTCCGCCAGCTTCTGGTCATCGGAACCCAATGCGTTGGCCGGGTCGTCGAATGGCCAGTGCCAGCGTCGAACGATTCCCGGAAAATGTGGGCACTCCTGTTCTGCTTCCGAACAGACGCTGATGATCAGGTCTGGCGGAGTCCCTTCCGGGGGCAGAAACTCGTTGATCGACTTGCTCCTGAGTGAGGAAATGTCGATTCCGATTTCGCTCATCACACGGATCGCGCCTTCGTGGACGTATCCGGCAGGCTTCGAACCCGCCGACAAAGCTTCAAACCGGTCGCCTGCGAGTTCTCGGAGCAGCCCTTCGCAGATCTGACTGCGGCACGAATTCCCCGTGCACAGAAACAGAACCCGCAACTTCGTTTTATTCATCTGATTCCACAACTCGGTAGAGGCTGCTTTTGAGGTCGAAACTTTTTCTGGAAATCTGGTCGGGGCGATACGTCCGTGTTGTCCCGATAGTGCTCCCGAAGACCCTCCAGATCCTTCTTCAAAGTCGCCACGACGTTCGCATAGGCCGGATCAGAATAGGCGTTTTTGAGCTCGTCCGGGTCTTTATCCAGGTCGTAAAACTCCCACTCATCGAACTGATAGAAACGGATCAGCTTATATCGCTGAGTGCGGATGCCGAAATGAGCAGCAACCTGATGCACGCTCGGGTATTCGTAGTAGTGATAATAAAGTGCGCTACGCCAGTCGTCGGGCGTCTCACCTTTCAGCAGTGGCACAAGCGATCTACCCTGCATGTCAGCGGGGACCTTGGCTCCTGCGACATCAAGAAACGTCTCTCCATAGTCAAGGTTCTGAACAAGTTCGGTATTGACCGTTCCGGGCGTTGTCACCCCGGGCCACTTTACGATTAGTGGCATCTTGAAGGATTCTTCGTACATCCAGCGTTTGTCGTACCAGCCATGGTCGCCGAGGTAGAAGCCCTGGTCGGATGAGTAAATTACGATCGTGTTCTCATCGAGGCCATTTTCTTTGAGGAATCTCATCGTTGTGCCGACACTCTCGTCCACGCCTTTGATACACCTCAGATAGTTGCGGATGTACCGGTTGTATTTCCAGCGAATCAAATCTTTGCCTTTGAGATTCGCCTTCAGGAACGCGGCGTTTTGGGGCCCGTAGGCAGCATCCCAGGCTTTGCGTTGGACCGGAGTCATCTTGCCGAGGTTCCGGATGCCCGATCGGTCCGTTTTGACTTTGTTGATGTCGAATCCGGGCGGCGCCGGGCCAAAACAGTCTCCGACCAGATTCAAATGCCGGTCAATCTCCATTTCCTGGAAGCGAGCTGGACTAGCGTTGTCTTCCCATTTGTCGAACAGCGTGGGAGATTCGGGAATCTCAACGTCGTCATAAAGCGTCAGATGCCGCAGCGGCGGCATCCAGCAGCGGTGAGGAGCCTTGTGCTGGCACATCAGCATGAACGGCCGTTTTTTGTCTCGATTCTTCAGCCAGTCGAGAGCCAGGTCGGTCACGATGTCTGTGCAGTATCCCTGAACCTGGCGAAAGCCTTTCTCCGTTTTCAGACGGGGGTTGTAGTAGTCGCCTTGCCCTGGCAGCACATCCCAGTAGTCAAACCCCTGAGGGTCCGATGAGAGGTGCCACTTGCCGATCATCGCCGTCTGATAACCGACCTTCTGAAGCAGTTTGGGAAACGTCTGCTGATCCCCGTTAAACCGGTTGCCGTTCCTCATGAAGCCATTCAGATGGCTGTGTTTTCCAGTGAGGATGACTGCCCGACTCGGACCGCAGATTGAGTTCGTGCAGAAGCTGTTTTGAAACAACGTTCCCTGCGATGCCAGCTTGTCGATATTTGGCGTCGGGTTCACCCCCTTCAGCCATCCGTTGTAAGCCCCGATGGCGTGCGGAGCATGATCGTCGCTGAAGATGAAGACAATGTTGGGCCGTTCTGCGGAGTAAGCCTTCGCGGAAACGGTGAGCAGGAATAGCGTCAAGAGTGCAGTCAGGCGTCGTAACATAATAACCGTTTATTATAAAATGCGGAGTATTACTGAATGTTGAAGATCACTTTCCGGCGATATAGCGAAGCTGAATTTCGCAGTTGGGAAGTCTGTCCTTCAGCTTCGCGACACCGTCGGCAGTCACCGCCGTCCGTGTTACCTTCAGATCTTTCAGCGACTCCAGCGACTCCAGATGAGGCAGGCCAGCGTCAGTGACTCCAGTCGAGCCCAGGTGCAGGAACTTCAGTTTCTTCAGCTTCGCAACGTGCGTCAGGCCCTCGTTCGTGAGGACGGTCTTGTCGAGGTTCAGCCACTCTAGGTTGCTGAGCCCCGAAAGGTGCCCGATTCCGTCGTTGGAGATGTTGGCCACAAGCCAGAGATTCAGTTTTTTCAGATTGGACAATTTTGCCAGGTGCGCGAGGCCCGTGTCCGTGATCAGTGCATTTTGGCTGAGATCCAGTTCCTGTAGTGAGGACACTTTTGCAACGTGCTCCAGCCCAGCGTCTCCGATCTGGCATTCAGAGATCCGCAGCTTCTTCAGCTTCGGAAACTGAGTCAGGACAGCAAGCGTCTCGTCACCGATTGTTGTATTGGCCAAGTAGAGCTCCTCAAGCTTCTTCAGCTCCTTCAGTTGTCCCAGCCCGACGTCGGAAACCCAGAGGCTATCCATGGCAAGTGCTTTGACATTTACCAGTTTGGCAAAATGAGCCAAGCCGTCGTCGTCGACGGTCGTGTCTCCGTCTTTGGCGTTGAGGCGGATCGCTTTCAGGCTGGTGAGCCCGGCCAAGTGTTTCATTCCGTCGCTGGAGATCGGGCATCCCCGCAAATCAATATCCTGCAACGATTTTAGCTCCGCCAGCGACGCCAGTCCGTCATCGGAAATCGCCATCTCGTTGAGCTGAATCTTAGTGACTCGGCGAAGTCCGGTCAGATGTTTCAGGTCCTCGTCGGTCACCTGCGATTCGCGGAAATTCACCAGCGTGACGAAACCGTCTTTGTCTTTGCCCAGCGAAGTGGCGACGGCTTCCAGAGCCTTCACAGCATCCGCGTTGTCCGGCTCTGGTGGCGGGGCCGTTTTTTCAGCCTCACCACCCTGCGTCGACGATGTTCCCGTGCCGTCGGCTGACGTTTCCGTCCCTTCTCCAAGGGCTCCTTCGTCACCCGAATCGTCTCCACATCCGGACAGGAAGCAGAGCACAAGGAATGTAGACAGGTAGCGGAGAATGGGGGCGTGAAGACTCATGAGTGGGTTCCAGTAGAGACGCCGCGCGAGGGCATTTTGAGGAAGGTCTGCTTATAGCACGTCGCACAGCCGAATGGGACCAGACGGCCCGGCCCCCACGTGCCCGAGTTGAGCTTCTCCGCCAGAAACGCCTCGATCCGCTTTAGCTTGCGGCGCACTGTCCGCTCTGAGCAGGCCACCAGATTGGCGATGTCCTCCACGGCGTGCCCCTGCCGACGCAGCTCCAGAATCTGTCGCTGAGATTCGTCGAGCTGGTTCATCACAGACTCGACACCTTCAATCGGCATGAGAGCTGGTTCAGGTGAGGGTTCACCCGCGATGAGGCTCTGACAAAGTCACGGCAACCGCATTGGTCGTGCTGCCACGCAGCATCTTCGTCGCCGTCCTTTCAACCGATCAGAATTCGCAGAGAATCTGTCGTCGATAAGCAGGCCAGCAAACCCCATACAGGAAATGGTCAGCCGGGAAATGGCGACAGGATACCCTCTCTATGCTCGCGCTGATGATTATTCGTTGAAAAAACTGTTACCAGCTGCTCCGAATCTTCCACTGCTTCGGGGCCTTGAATCCCTGTCGGTCTCGGCCGTACGTCGCCACCGCATTTTTCGGCTGCAGTTTGCGGAACTCGATCATTCGCGCGGCAAGTTGTTTGACGACGTCGGGGTTCTGTGCGGCGAGTTCGACTTTCTCAAGAGGGTCCTCACCGATGCGGAACAGCAGACGCTGGTGATCTTTGGACTGGTATCCCGATGTGGCGATGTTCGGCCCGAGGATGATGAGCTTCCATTCGGGAGTTGTCAGAGCGATCAGCTCGTTCTGCTGACCGGACTGGCCGTGATAGAAAAACAGGTCGCGACTTCGTTGCGGCTGCTCGCCATTCAGGACGGGCAGTACGTTGATACCGTCGAGCGGCTTGCCGGGAACGTCCTCCGTTCCGGCGGCCGCGAGCACAGTCGGCAGGATGTCCATGCAGCTGAGCGGGGCCGCGACTTTGCGGCCTGCTTTCAGACTCGCCGGCCAGCGGACGCACGAAGGCACACGAACTCCGCCTTCGAAAACACTCAACTTGTTGCCTCGCAGCGGCACGTTGTTTTCCGGAATGGCTTTGATCCCGCCGTTGTCGCTGAAGAACCAGACGATCGTGTTCTCCCGCACGCCGGCTTCGTCGATCGTCTTCAGGATCCGCCCGATGCCATCGTCCATGCAGGAGATCATTGCGGCGAGAGTCTGCTTCGTTTTTGTCGAGCCCTTTTTCTTTGTGCCCTTGTTCGATGCCAGATGCAAATACTGATCGAGGTATTTCTGCGGAGCCTGGAATGGCGAGTGCGGTGCGTTGAAAGGCACGTAGCAGAAAAACGGCTCGCCACGTTTTGCGGACGATTCGATGAATTGACTGGCAGCCCTGGCGATCAGGTTCGTCGAGTAGCCCGTCTGGTCGCTCGGTTCGAAGTCGGAGTGCCAGTCCCGCTCGCCTTCCCGCTCCAGTGTGAAGTAGTCGATGGCCCCGTTGTAGTGGCCGAGAAACCTGGTGAATCCGCGCGAGAGCGGATGCCATTTGACATGGTGATGACCGAGGTGCCACTTGCCGAAGATGCCTCGGCTTTTGTAGCCGACTTTGGCGAGAGCATCCGCCATGGTGACCTCGTCAGTGTCCAGACCGAAGTTCCGCCACGGCGGAACCACCGCTCGAGCGAGGCCAAAGCGAATCGGGTAGCGACCGGTCATTGTCGCGGCACGGGTGGGTGAGCACATCGGGCAGACGTAAAACCGATCCAGTTCGACCCCGCCGTTTTTCAACCGATCGATATTCGGCGTCTTCACATACCCGCCGTGATAACTGACATCGGCCCAGCCGAGGTCATCGGCGAGCAGAATCACGATGTTTGGCGGAGCAGCCTTTGCTGAACTCAATCCAGCATGGGAAACGAGAAATACTGCACAGAGCAGTATCAGGTGGTGCAGTTTCATGTTGGAGGCCCATCGCAAGGCAGATTCATCATCGAGAGTGTATCCGCGCAGACTTTTACAGCACGGGTAAAAGGAATCAGAGTTCTGCCACAACCCCAACAGACTCATCCTCGCGGACTCGCGAAAACGTTCTCAGCGTGATCACGATGCCGCCGTGAGGTGAGCGGATTTCGTGCGGAGCGTGATCGTCCATTGCGAAGACCGTGCCGAGGCAATCTCCTGCGGAGAGAATCTGACCGACTTTGACGACCGGTTCGAAAAAGCCCGTGACCGGTGACGGGTTGCAGACCTGCATGTGCCCTGAACCGGGGGCGGGATCCTCAATGACGTGGTCGATGCGGGACGGCGGCAACTCGCGCTCGAGGAAACCAAGTTCGCTCATCACGTTGAGGCAGCCCTGGACGTAATCCTTGACGCCGGAATCCGAGCACGTCGCAGAGCCGAGGTACTCGCAGTAAATCGCCGGGATTCCCGAATCGCGGGCCACCGAAAGCGAACGGCCATCGAGGTCTCCGGCCGTGCCCCACACGACCGGCAGGTTGAAGGATTTTCCCATTCGGCGCTGAATTTCGAGAACCTGCGCATCGCGGTGCAGTGTGTAGCCCGCCAGTGGCGTGACGGAGTACTCCGTGCCGCCGGTGTGAAGGTCGACGTAAAAGTCAGCCGACTCGATCAGTTCGCTGAGTGCTGCGGCGGTCTGCTCGGTGATGCTGCCGTCCGGATTGCCAGGGCACGTCCGCGCCAGGTCGAGCCCATCTTCGGCGCAGCGGTGACCTCGCAGAAATGCTGGCTCGTTGACGATTGGTACGAAGATGACTTCACCCTGAAAGCCTGCGACCTCTTCCGCATCGGTCTCAAACAGACTGATCAGTCGGCGGATCGCGGCGATCGGTTCGAACTCGTCCCCGTGAACGCCGCCCGTGATGAGGAGTTTTGGGCCGGGCGACCGATGAAAGACGAATTGCCGAAGAGAAGCTGGCATCGATGACTCCCTGTCATGATTCGCGAAGCGGGATGAGTCCTTCGACCCGGCAGTCCTTGAAGCGGAACAGGCCGTCGACCGGCAGCACCGCTCCAGTGATGTAGTCTGATTCGCTGGAAGAAAGAAACGTCGCCGCTTTACCGATGTCTTCCGGCAGGCCAAGCCGGCCCCAGGGGAGCTTCCTGCCTTCGGCTTCGATCGCTTCGTCGCTGAAGGTGACGTGCTCACCGGGAGTGTCGATCCATCCTGGTTCAATTGCGTTGACGTTGATCCGGTGAGGCGAAAGTTCGACGGAGATCGTCCTCATCATGTGGTTGAGGCCGGCTTTGGCGGCTCCATAGGCGACGCACAGACCGATCGGCATCTCGGCCTGGACGCTCGAGATGAACACCATTTTGCCTCCCTGCCCTCGCTCGACCATGTGCCGCGCGACGAGCTGGCTCATGTGAAAACCGGCAGTCAGTGTCCCGGCAATCGTCTTATCGAAAGTCTCGGCGGGGTAGTCGAGGAACGCACAGCGCTGGCTGTAGGCCGGGTTGCTGATGAGGATGTCGATTTGCCCGGCCGCACTCAATGCGGCCTGGAGAATCTGCTCGCAGCCTTCTCGAGAAAACGCATCGCTCTCGATCGGGTGACAGGCTCTGCCGAGTTCCCGCACCTCCGCGGCGGTGGCTTCGAGGTCCGGGCTTCCCGGGCGGTCGTTGATGACGATGTCAGCTCCGGCGCGCGCCAGCTCCAGTGCACAGCCTTTGCCAATGCCTCGCCCAGCTCCGGTGACCAGGGCCGTTTTTCCTGTCAGGTCCATGATTGTCTCTTTGTCCTGGAAGTCTGCATACTTCTCCACTCGTACAAATCCTAACCCGAAGCGTCAGCGAGGTCTCGCGCCCGACGCAGACTTCTCGTTGACGCTTCGGGTTGTGAAACTTTCGTAACCTCCATTTTGCCCACCCCTCAATTGCCTCATCCTCATGACGACTGTCGACCACGCACATCTTGCTGAATTCACTTTTGAGATTTTCAAAGCCGCCGGGCATTTTGAGGACGACTCGCAGCTGGCCAGTGATGTTCTTCTCTGGGCGAGCCTTCGCGGAGTCGACACGCACGGCATCCGCAATTTGAAACGCTACTACATCGACAGCGCCGCCGGGGTTGGTCGGCGAGACGGCGTCATCATTCCTGACGCGAAGCTGGAGACCGATTTGGAATCCCCAACTCATGCCGTGCTGAACGCCAACGGAGGCCTAGGGCTTTCCGTTTCAGTAAAGGCGATGAATGTCGCCATCGAAAAAGCCAGCGAGAGTGGCATGGGGATCGTCACGGTTCGCAACTCGACTCACTTTGGAGCGGCGGGCTTCTACGCTCACATGGCGACTCGGCACGAGATGCTGGGCTTTGCCTCGACTGGTTACTTCTTTCCGCACGGGCAGGACAAAGGCGTCGTGCCGTATGGTGGCCTGTTGCCGATGCTCTCGACAAATCCTCTGGCGATGGCATGCCCAGGGGGAGAGCTGCCGGACTTTGTGCTCGACATGTCCACATCGCTCGTTCCGGTGAATCGGGTTGAGATGCTTGAGGAAGACGGCAAGCCGATTCCGCCCGGCTGGATCCGCGACAAGGACCACAACGTCACCAACGATCCACAAAAGGTCTGCAAGGTTGAGCCGCTGGGCGGCGCCGTCGACTACGGCGGGCATAAGGGTTTTGGGTTGTGTGTGGCCGGCTGGATTCTGACGGGGCTTCTGTCCGGAGCCTGGCGGAAGGAGCCGAAGCAGGATCGCATTCTAGGCGTTCAGGAAACGAAGCACGGCTTCGCTCAGGAGGGCATCGGTCACTGCTTCGCGGCTGTGAGGCTCGACCAGTTCGGGGATCCGTCTCTGATCCGCAGCGGCCTGGACGCCATGACGAGGTCCTTTAACGAGTGCCCGCCCGCCGACGGTTTCGACCAGGTTTACATTCCCGGCCAGAAAGAAGTTGCAATCGAGGCTGACCGACGAGCGAACGGCATTCCACTTTCCGGCTCGACGGTGACGGACCTGAAAAGCCTGTCCGAGGAATTCGGAGTCCCGCTTAAGTTGAATGAGTAGGACTCTGCGTCGGAAAGAAAATTCAGGGAAACAGACTCTTTCCAACCCAATAAGCAAGTCCGATGGCGAGTAGAATCCACGAGACGACCGTCAATGGATAATTCCTGAGGCTTTTCTGTCTGCCTTTTCCAACCAGACCTCTCCCCATTCTTCGTGAAGAAGATAGGCTCATGCCGTCTCTCCTGAGGACAATTACGCGACAGATAATCATACGAGGGTTCGAAGTAAGCGGATTTACTCGGCAAGGAAACAGTCCTCTTTTTCCCGAGATTCCTGCGAGACTCTCCAGCAACGGGAGGACCGTAAGCCCCCTCCGAATTTTTGAGGGACGGACGATGTACAGCATTGGCGAGTTTTCGCGGATCAGTCGCCTGTCGGTCGAAACGCTGCGACTCTACGGCATCGATGTCCGCGAGCTGCAGGGCGGCTGCGCTACCCTTCTGGAGCTTCGTTCTTGCCCTGGGTTTTGCCCAGCAAGGGCCACTCTTCGTCAGCAGCGTATTTCTGCGGCTGATTCGGTGCTGCCTCGGCGAACTCCCACTCGACCTCGAAAAGCTCACGCGTGATTTCCTGGCAGCGTCCCCACGACTGTGCCCATTTTTCCTCGTTGTATTTCATGTCAGCGAGCATTGAGTCCTCGTCCATCCATAGCTCGCGGTCGTACATCAACGCGCAGCCGTTGAGGAAGACGTCGACCTGGCGACTGGCGTAACCGTCGGCACCGATCTCGAGGAATCGGACAAAGGACCCCCACTCGGTGGTGGGGTGCTCCGGATCGGAGTGGGTCTGCTTGCCGGATTTGAGGTAGAGCATTTTCTGGAATTGTCCTCGCTGGCGCTTCGGGTTTAAAAGGCACCTTCACGACACATCGGCCACGCACCGGAAGCCCACGTTGCTGCCGGAACTGTCGGGCGTGTTGCCGATCCTCGCGGAGACGCGATAGCGGTTGCAGTAAGAGTCGTGGCAAAGGTACGAGCCGCCGCGCTGCACGCGCTTCGTGCCAGACGGCGGTCCGGTCGGGTTGTCAGTCAGGTCCGGACGCAACTTGTGGTAATCGGTGCTGAACCAGTCCTGGCACCACTCCCAGACGTTGCCAACGATGTTGTAAAGCCCGAAGCCGTTTGGCTCGAACGAGTCCACCGGGGCCGTGCCCTTGTAGCCGTCCTTGCCGGTGTCTTTCTTCGGGAAGTCGCCCTGAAAAATGTTGAGGCGGAATTCGCCCTTCCTGCGGATCGAGTTTCCCCAGGGATACGTCTGCTGGTTGAGCCCGCCTCGCGCGGCGAACTCCCACTCGGCCTCTGTCGGAAGTCGCTTGCCGGCCCACCTTGCGTACTGAGTCGCGTCGTTCCAGCCGATGTGAATGACGGGGTGATTCTCTTTTCCGTCGAGGTTCGAGCCCGAGCCAAACGGCTCCCGCCACGAAGCTCCCGGTACCGCCAGCCACCACTCGAGCCCCGCGACACCGCGCGTTTCCCGCAGATCCTCGCGTTGTTTTTTCGCGAGGTGCAGATGAAAGACGAACGACCAGCCAAAACGCTCGGCCTCGGTTTTGAAGCCGGTCTCGCCGACGAAGCGCGAGAACTCGGTGTTTGTCACCGCAAACTGATCGATCCAGAACGGGCTGACGGAGACCTCGCGAACCGGGCCCTCGCCGTCTTCCTCCCACGCTTCTTTCGATCGGCTGCCCATCCGGAACGATCCGCCGTCCAATCGTCGCATGCGCTCGTGACCCGGTTTGGTGGCGGCCGGCAGATCGATTGCGAGCTCGGTCTTGGCCTCGCCGTTGGTCGGCTCGCGTGAGGGAGTGCAGCAGGCTTTCTTTTCAGACATGCCGGCAGTGTAAACTCTTCCCGATCCGGCCTTCGACCTTTAGCGAGGAGAACGTCATGCCCAGGAAACCTCGAGCGAATTTCTTTCGACACCTTGTCACGCTGGGGTGCACGCTGGCTGCAACGCTGGCGACGGCCGTTGCCGAGGATGCGAAACCTCGCGTAAAGCCGTATCGAGTCATCTTCAACTGCGACGGGCATGCGGTTGCCAAAGACGCTCAGGGCGACCTCGATCAGTGGCTGGAGAATCTCTTCGCGCCGCTGCAAAACAGCCAGGTCGACGCGTTGTTCTGGTGCGACGGAGCGGGCGGCAACACGGCCAACTACGACAGCGAGGTCCTAGAGCGGACCGGAGCCCGCGCCGGCAAACCGCGAACCTACATCGACAGGTGGATCGCCGAGGGGAATGACCCGCCGAAAGTTGTGCTGCGTGAGGCGCGGAAGCGGATGCCGAAGCTCGACGTGTTTTACTCGTTCCGGATCAACGACATTCACGACTCGTTCATTCCGGACGAGATGCCGACATTCAAAGTCAAGAACCCTCACTGGATGATTGGCGAGCGGGATTACGGCGGCGTGACCAGTTTTAAAACGGCTCTCAACTTTGCCGTGCCCGAAGTTCGCGAGCTGAAGTTTCGAGTCATCGAGGAGCTGTTTCAGAAGTACGACTTTGACGGTCTGGAGATCGACTTCCTGCGCAGCTCGCCGTACTTCCTGCCGGGGACGGAAATAAAGAATGCCCCGCTGCTGACCGAATTGCTGGAGCGGGTTCGCGCTCACCTGGACAAACGGAGCAAAGGGCGAGGTCACCCGATTCGCCTTGCCGTGCGAGTCAACGAGAGCGTGCGCAGCTGCCGCCTCGATGGATACGACGTGAAAACCTGGATGGAAAAAGGGCTGGTCGACATCGTCACACTGGGCAGCGGGGTGATGGACATCGAAGTCGAGGAATTCAAAAAGCTCGCTCAAGAAGCTGGCAAGGAAAACGACATTCACATCTACCCGTGCCTCTACGGCTGGCCGAGTCGCTACAGCCCCATCCCGGCTGAACTCGCCGCCGGCCTTGCCCTGAATTATCACGGTCAGGGTGCCAACGGCATTTACGTTTTCAACTGGTTCCCTCACACGAAAAACAACAGTGAAAGCACTGGCCCCTACCTGGCAGGGCTGCTGAAGCAGATTGGTGATCCGCGAACACTGCGAAACGGCCAGTCGCGCTTCATGTTCGCCGCGGACCGAGGCCGACCTCAGCGGGCATACCAGTACAACTGGCTGCACTGCGTCCTGCCCGAAACGCTGCCAACCGACAAACCGCTTGAGGTCACGATGCGAGTCCTCCCGAAATTCACCGACAGCGAGAAGCTGATACTGAAGCTTCAGGTGGAAAATCTTCAGCCCGAAGACAACATCGAGGTCAGCCTGAATGGAAAACCGGTGACCGGCTGGAGTCGCCACAAAGCCAACTGGCTTCACGCCGAGATCGATATTTCAAGGCTGGATCGCGGAAAGAATCAGTTCGGGTTGCGACTTTCAAAACAGGCTGCCGGATCAACGAATCCTCGTCGAGCCCTGGCTCTCGAACTTCACACCGTTCGAGATTGACCGTTTCAACTCTGGGCGAGATTCCAATAATGGAGGCGTCCGTTGACGACTTCTTTTTGCTGTCGTTTCAGGTGAGGCATGAAAACCACTCGCCGTTCTGAATCCGGCTCTCTATATCGCCGGGAATTCCTGCGGGCCGGGATGCTCGCTCTCGGCGGAGTGACTCTGCCTCAGCTGCTTGCAACGCGGTCGATGGCCGGCGTCTCTGACCCGGACACGTCTGTGATCCTCTTCTGGATGTGGGGCGGGCCGAGTCAGCTGGAGACTTACGATATGAAGCCCGATGCTCCCGCGGAGTATCGTGGGCCGCTCAATCCGATTCAGACGACCGTCCCCGGGATGGATATCTGCGAGTACATGCCGCGGCAGGCGAAGATCGCAGAGCAGTTTTCGATCATCCGGTCGCTGCACCACACAATGTCGTCGCACAACGACGGCAGCATCGAGGTCCTGACCGGGCAGACGCCTCGAGTTCCCGATCCGACTTCGACCGCGAAGTCCGAACACCCGGACTTCGGCATGGTCGCCAGTCACGTCCGCGGCCCGCGAGCCGACGGCGTGCCGCAGTATGTGGGAGTCCAGAAGGCTCCTTTCATGACTCGGCCGATGTACCTGGGCGTCAGCCACAAGGCGTTCGAAACGGGAGACCCGTCGAAAAAGACGTACGCTCCGAAGAACCTCACGCTGGCAACCGGCATCAACAATGAGCGGCTGAGCGATCGTCGCTCGCTGGTGGCCGGCTTCGACCGGATGCGGCGAGACCTCGACCATGGCGGCTCTCTCAACGCGATCGATGAGTTCCGGGCGAGTGCCTTCAACATTCTCACCAGTTCAAAAGTCGCCAGCGCGTTCGACATCAGTCAGGAAGCTCCCGAAACCAGAGGCCGCTACGGCCGGCATCGGTGGGGGCAAAGCTGTCTGCTGGCCCGCCGCCTGGCCGAAGCCGGCGTCGCCGTGATCAACGTCGATGCGACGGCACCCAATGACACGACGAAGCACTTCAGCTGGGATGACCACGCCAGTGCCTTCCACCTCGACTACGCCCAACGCGAGCGGCTGCCGCAGATGGACCAGGCGTTGACGTCGCTTGTCACAGACATCTTTGACCGGGGTCTCAGCGAGCGCGTTCTGGTCATCGCCTGTGGCGAGTTCGGGCGAACTCCGCGAGTCACCCACGCTCCGAAGAACTTCTCCGATCAGATCGGCCTCGGACGGGACCACTGGCCACAGGCCTTCAGCGCGTTCATTTCCGGTGGCGGTCTGAAAATGGGACAGGTCGTTGGAGCAACGAACTCGAAGTCCGAATACCCGCTGCACAATCCGGTGACGCCGCAGGATCTCCTCGCGACCATTTATCGTCACTTGGGCATCGATCCAGAGAGCACGCGGATCGACTTCGCCGGGAGACCCGTGCCGCTGCTGCCAAACGGACGCCCGATTGAGCAGCTGATTTGAAGTCCCGTCACCCTGCCGCAGTACGTTAAAGCAGTTCGGGAATCGGCTTGCCGCTGTAGAGCACCGGGACCGGGCGGCCTTCGTCGTAGTGGACGCGGTCGGTTGGCACGCCCAGCTGGCCGTAGATCGTTGCCAGAACGTCGTTGTAATGAACCGGCCGGTCGTGCGGGACTTCGCCCTTCGAATTGCTCGTGCCGATGACCTGCCCGGACTTCAGTCCGCCGCCGGCCAGGAGGACGGAAAAGACATCGGACCAGTGATCGCGGCCGGCGGTCGCGTTGATTTTCGGAGTGCGGCCGAATTCCGTGATCACGGCGACGAGCGTCGAGTCCAGCATCCCTCGCTCCTGCAGGTCATCGAGCAGGGCTGAGATGGCTCGGTCGAAGTTCGGCAGGCGAGTGTTCTTCAGCGTTGGAAAGTTTTTCGTGTGAGTGTCCCAGTCCTGGTTGATCGAGAAATTCACCAGCGTGAACGGGACGCCGGCCTCGGCCAGACGCCGCGCGAGGATCGCTTCCTGGCCGACTCGTGAGTTGCCATAGCGTTCGCGAAGTTTCTGCGGCTCCTGGGAAAGATCGAAGGCGTTCCGAGTCGCATCGTTGCTGACCATCTCGAAGGCCTGCCGGTTGAACTGACTCATGCCGGCCATCATCCCGGACGCATCCAGCTGGGCGGACAGCTGATCCAGCTCGCCAAGCAGCTTCAACCGATGATCAAACCGCCTCAGGTCAACAGCTCTGGAAAGGCCGAGGTTGGGCGGCATTTGAAACGGGCTCGTCGAATTCGACGGCGGCATGCCGGACTCCAGCGGGTCGTAAGCCATCCCCAGGAAATGAGCCGACGCATAGCGGACGCGGTCTCCCAACTGGCCCTTGTCCGGCACGCAGACGTATGGCGGCAGCCCCGGCATCTTCGACCCCAGCACCTTCGCGACCAGCGACCCCATCGCAGGCTTGTTGTTGCGATTTTTCGTCGACGTGTTGGCTCCGATGTAGTTGTAGCCGGTCAGCACCCAGTGAATGGCGGCTTCGTGGCTGGGCGTCGTGTGATAAACACTTCGCAGCACGTTGAAATTGTGAACGCGGCGAGCGAGCAGCGGCAGATGCTCGCTGCACTGGTAACCGGCAACGCTTGTGGCAATCGGTTTAAACTCACCGCGGACTTCTTTGGGAGCGTTCGGTTTCAAATCCCACGTATCGTGGTGAGAGCACCCACCCTGCAGGAGAATCACAATGGCTCGCTTCGCTTTCGGGCCGGTTTGCGATCCCGCCGCCTGGGACCGAGCGGCCAGAGCCGCCGGCAGACCAAACGCTCCGACGGCCATACTGCTGCTTTTGAGAATCCGTCGCCGACTGAGCAGTACCGCGTGATTTCTACTGTCAGACGCCATGGAAAGCTCCTTTGGCGGATACGCTCCCCTTGGCAGAGAAGCCCGATGATCAAAAAGGCACTGCGCACACGAACTGGTACTGGAAAGTGCCGAATCGGACTGTAGTTTCAAACGCATATCAGCGTTATTCATGGATGGCCGTGGCGTCGGCCAGCGCGCGGGCCTGGGCGGCGGATGTGTCGATCCCGAGGGTCAGATCGATAGACCAGAGACCGTCTTCCGGAGCCGTGAACTCCCAGTGCGGGACGAGGCAGCAGGCCTGGTGGACCATTTCGAAACCACCTTCCGACTGGCTGACCGTTTCGATCGGAAAGGTCCACAGGCCGCCCGGTTTCGAGACGTCCAGCGAGACGTCGACGCCCAACCACTCGTCGACGAGCCCGATTCGCTGGCAGTCCTGCAGCGAGAGTGTGGACTGCAACTGGCCGAGCCGTTGGCCCTGGAAGTCGTAGTAGTATCGGTCGTCAGCTCCCGCCGGCAGTCCCGCCAGGTTGAACTCGATGCCGAAGTGAATGGGCATTCCTGGCGGCAGATTCTCCAGGCGGTAACGGATCTCAAGAACCCCGCCTCGCGTGCGGTCCAGCGCAACCGTCTTGGTCAGCTGCACTTCATTGGAAGCCAGCAGACCTCGCCGTGCCAGATCGACTTCAACGCGGTCTCGTGATTTCCGCAGGAGTGCCCGGTAAACGCCCGTGTGGAAGTCGCCCTCCAGTCCCTGACCATCGAGGAAACCATCCAGCGACAGCCCGGGCTTCAGGAAGTGATCGACCAAAGCCTTCCGCGGGTAGCTGTCATAAGCGATTTTTTCGTGCAATCCTTCCTGCTTGCACTTGATCTCGCCTGGAATGCTGGCCGAGTTCAGGCCGTCATCGGACTCGCCGGTCGCAGCCTGGATGATCGCTTCGTGGTAGACCTCCGGCCGGCGGTTGAGTGTACCGAGGATGTTCTGGCGGATGTTGCGGACGTCGAGTTCGTAAAGATGTCCGCCTCGCGAGGGTGAAAGAAATGCGACAATTCGCTCGCCGCTGATTTTGACTTCTGGCCGCATGTCGAAATCGAAGTCGCGGTTTTCGATCTTCACCCAGCGGTCTGGCCCGTCAGTGGGGGCGCTGCCGTCGAGAGCCCGGCCAACCTGTTCGAGGATTGTGTCTGCCGCGATCAGGTGGCGGTAGATGGCATGGCGAAGATGCGGCAGGTAGAGGCCACCGAAGGCTCCGTGCCAGTACGAGCAGTTGCACTGGCCCCGGTAAAGTTCGATGCGGGCTTCGTTCAGCCTGTCGGCGAAGTCGCGATCGGTATCGGTCGCTTCGAGTTCTGCCAGACGGTTACTCACACCGAGCATCCGCGAGTACATCTCGTTGGCCTCGGGATACTTCGTTCGGAAGTTGCGCCAGAAACCACCTCGGACAAACGGCTTCAGTGCCGGCCAGTCCTCGTCTTCGTTCTCTTTCTTTCGCCTGAGCCCGAGAAGCGTTTTCTGGCGTTCGGCGGGGAGCACCCATTCTGTCATTTCGCGGTAGCTGCTGTCCGGCAGGTACGTGCGGCCGGCGGGAAGCACGTTGTCGACGCACTCGCTGAGTGTTGCCGCTTTCAGCCATTCATCATTGTCCGAGACCATCTGGAAGAACCGGCGCAGCCAGCCCTCCTCGTAGCAGGTGCGATGTGTTTCCGGCCAGCTGCCGAACTTTTCTCCATCGTCGCCGAACGTGATGACCGCGTTCGGATTTGTCTCAAAGACGCCTCGCAGAAAGTGAATGGACTCTTCCGGAGCCTGAAACGGGATGCAATACCGCAGCCGTTCTGCGACCGGAAAGATTTTCAGCAGGCGGCCTTCGTCTTCAGTGATAAAGTACGATGTCAGTTCGTCGTCCGTCAGGCCGGCACTGTGGAAGTGCGAATCGTCGAGGACCAGGTACTCGATGCCTGCGTCGACCAAGTCGCGGGCGAACGACTGCTCCCAGACGCGTTCGGGCACCCACATCCCTCGCGGCTTCTGTCCGAAGTGCTGCTCCAGACAGGTTGAGTACGCTTGCGTCTGGCCGACCCGATCCCGCTGCGGAATGCTGGCGAGGATCGGTTCGTAGAACGGGCCGCCGATGATCTCAAGCTGGCCTCGCTCAAGGAGCCCTCGCACCTGATCGAGATACTCCGGACGGTGCTCGACCAGCCACTCGAGCAGACTGCCCGAGTTGTGCAGCGTCAGCGCGATGTTCGGGAAATCGGACAGAACATTCAGGAACGGCTTGTACGCGTCGTGAAAAGCCTGGTGGCAGACGTCGTCAAAATTCCCGATGGGCTGGTGATTGTGAATGACCAGTGCCAGTCGCAGTTGAGCCACTCGAACCTCCCTTGCCACATTCGCCTCGTGCAGCCCGGCGGCTTTCCAAAAGCGTGAGGACTGCGTTGAGTTTCCTGATCCGCTGCCTCGACGAGGCGTGAAGAGTGGACGCAGTATGGACGCAACCGGATTTCCCGTCAGCACCGGTGTGGGCAGTTTTCGCCTGAACCAGCCGGAACTGGCGTTGCAGAATGCCAAGATTTCGGGACCGGAACCGGGGCGGCTGGCTCGTTGGCGCGGGCCTAGCTGGAGTCGCTTCGCTACCAACGCCGGTGGAGCTCATTCAGAACCGCTAATCGCGAGTCAGATTGCCGTCGATCCACTCGATCAGCGAGCGGGCGATATCCGATTTGGTACCGGACCACTCCTCGACCGTTTCTCCCTGCTGACCGAGCAGCTGGACCTCGTTGGTTTCCGATCCGATCGCCAAGGGATGGTTGAGGAGGACGACGTCGCAGTTTTTTGCTCTGAGTTTCTGCAGTGCGTTCTCGCGAGCGTTCTCGGCCTCGAGGGCAAAGCCGACGACCCAGCGGTGCTCGCGCTGTGAACCGAGCTGCGCGAGGACGTCGTCGGTTTCGATCAGCTCGATGGTGATCGGACCACCGGTTTTTGTCATCTTGCCAGGAGTGCGGACTTTCGGCTGGTAGTCACAAACGGCGGCCGCCGCGATGACTCCGTCGCATTCGGGAAACGCAGCCACCGACGCATCCCGCATGTCGGCCGTCGTCATCACCGAACGGAGATCGCAATCGGCTGGCGGCGGCAGATCAACGGGACCGCTGACGAGAATGACATCATGCCCTGCCGCGATCGCAGCCTCGGCGAGCGCATAGCCCATACGCCCGCTGCTGGCGTTGGACAGGTAACGGACATCGTCAAGGTACTCGCGCGTCGGGCCGGCTGTGAGGAGGATTTTCATGCTGTCAGGACGCCTGGTGGGCTGGCACGGTTCGCGTGGAGAGCCGATAAACTAACCCGAGGTGTCGAGTGAGCAAAACCAGCGTGGATCGGTTGAGGTGGCCGAACTGCGGTCAACAAAAAACACCGCAGCAAATGCTGCGGCGTTTCGGTTTGACCATGGGAAGCCAGTCCAGCTGTCTCACGGTTATTCAATGCCAGCGCCGATTGGCTCAGCTGTCTCGTCTGGAACGGAATCGACGAAGCCCTGCAGATGGACAGCTCGCGTGGCGTGCTGCAGCTTCTTCAACGCCTTCGATTCGATCTGCCGGATTCGTTCGCGAGTGACCTTGAAGATGCGCCCGGTTTCTTCCAGCGTGTAGCTGTAACCGTCGCCGAGTCCGTACCGCAGGCGAATGATCTCACGTTCGCGGTATGTCAGGCTTTTGAGGACGTGATCGATCTTGTCCTTGAGCATTTTGTGCATTGCGTTATCGGACGGAGCCTGGTGGTGTGAGTCTTCCAGGAAGTCGCCGAAACTGCTGTCTTCGCTCTCGCCCACGGGCGTGTCGAGGCTGACGGGATGCTTCCACGTTTTCATGATCCGTTCGGTTTCTTCGATCGACAGATCGACGGCCTCGGCCAGCTCTTCGATCGTCGGTTCACGTCCGGTTTCCTGACGGATCTGCTCGCTCTTTGCTTTGAGCGTCGAAATGCTCTGGAACATGTGGACAGGGATTCGAATCGTTCGAGCGTGATCGGCGACGGCTCGTGTGATCGCCTGTCGAATCCACCACGTGGCATAGGTCGAGAATTTGTAACCTCGCCGGTATTCGTACTTCTCGACACCGCGCATCAGGCCAGCGTTGCCTTCCTGAATCAGGTCAAGAAAACTCAGGCCACGGTTTCGATACTTCTTGGCAATCGACACCACCAGTCGAAGGTTTCCGCCGGAGAGCTTCTGCTTGGCTTTCGTCCAGGCGTCGAAGCGGCGTCGAATCTCTTTACTGCGGGCGATGAATTCATCAGGGAACTCGCGAGTCATTTCGACGAGTTCCTGCAGTTCGGTCTGCAGTGCTGTGAGATCGCGGTTCGCTCTGATGTTGCGTCGGCGTTTCAGATTGGCAATCTGACGAACTAGAATTTTCATTCGATCTGCAATCTGATGCATCCGCTTCATGACTGGCTGCAGTCGTTGAGTTCGAATGCTGAGCTCCTCACAAAGCGTGGCCAGGCGTCGTCGCCGGCTATTCATTCGCTTGAGGGCCTCGGCCTTCTGCTTATCTGACGACTTTGGTGCTTTGCGGATTTCCCAGTCAGCAACATTCTGTGCGAGCAGTTCCCGAAGAGTCGGCAGGTTGATTGGCATACGGCCTTCAATCTGCTCCTTCATCGCGTTTTCGGTGTCCGATGTTCGCAGCGTCCGTTCAAACGGCAGTTCTCTGGCGAAGACTTTCTCGAGAGTCTCGACAGCGATTTCGATGGCGAAGTCCGACTCCATCGACGTGCGGCGGAATCGTTTTCGAGTAATCTCAATCGTTTTGGCAAGGAAGATTTCCTTGTGCCGTGTCAGCAGAGGGATGTTGCCCATCTGCGAAAGGTACATGCGAATGGGATCGCGCGAGGACAGCGTGGATTCGGGGCCGATCAGCGGTTTCAGCGCTGGGTTGATTTCGCCCGGTGCGGGCTTGGGTTGCTCTTCCTGTTCCAGATTCTCCAGCAATTCATCATCGTCCGGGACATTCGGATCGCTGCAGAGATCCAGCTTGAGTTCATCCAGCAACTGGATGATGTCGTCCACCATTCGCGGGTCGCCACCCTCGTCGGGCAGATAAAGATCAACCTGCTGGTAGGTGATGTAGCCAGTCTTACGTGCTGCCTCAATCATTGAGGACAACGGCGGTACAAATCGATGCACAGGACACCCTTTCCTAAAGTCGTCTTCGCACCTCCGCGTGCGTTTCACCGGGGCCCGATCCACACATAAAGAACGGTCCAGCTCGAGCGCACGTTCCGGTACGGAATGGCTCAATTCTCTTTAGGTTGATTGTTCGATTTCAGACGGGTTTCGCAACGCTGCGAGACCCGCGTTTCTCCTCTGCAGGAGAATTCCCCCGATTTTTTTATACGCCTGACAACCACCCGTCGCAATTTCCGGCGACCAGGCAGGAGGCGGGTATTTCCTGGAATCGGGAGTCCAGATTGCGATTACTCTCCTTAGTGTTGAGACATAATTTGACCAGCCAACTTGGCATTCACCGTGACACCTGCTGATCACTGCGACATGGCGGACTGATAAGGGAACCGAAATGCCATCTGCCTTCGCCACTCATTCACTTCTCTCTTCTGAGAGGAACTGACGAGCTCTTTCGAAGCAGAATTCCCAAATCGCCCGTCTTGTAGTGAGAGAAGGCGGACTGACCTGCGTGATGTCTGGCCGGGGAGGCGGGTCACAGTGTCGCGCATCGGCGGCGCTCTTCGGCGCAAGGCTCGATCGAGAAAGCACAGGTGAAGACAGATTTTCGCGGGTGGGAGTTCGCAGACGGAGAACCGGCAGCGATCTACGTGGAAAGAGGCAGCGGAGGGAGTGAGGCATGCTGGTTCTCATCAGCCAGCGTCCATTCCTGCAGCGAGAACCCAAATCCGTAAGGTGGAAAAACTCGATCCTACCACAGCCCCTACACGCGCCTACGCACTTTCTTCACAGAAAAACAAATTGCCGGAATTCGGCAGAAACTGAGGTATTGTCTGCCGGAATGCTGTGCTGAGCCCATATTCGCGACTCCAGCCTCACCCGTCGATGATTGCCAGCCTCTCCGAGTCGGAAGACTCTCCAACACATTTACCATTTGCGGCATGTGTTGCGTTCAATCCAGTGAGAGATTGTCCCTCCCGAGTCCACCA
>JACLAC010018462.1_pt1 | contig 60533 bp, 42 predicted proteins | sample 8027881 | NCBI WGS metagenome assembly JACLAC01 (sample SAMN15725517, study PRJNA655200) | protist metagenome | isolation source: fluorescence activated cell sorting (FACS) single amplified genomes of... | place: Spain: Blaines Bay Microbial Observatory, Mediterranean Sea | collected 2016-01-19
CAGGAGATGTTGGTTCCCTTTCGAATCAACTACGAAGGTGGAGCTAAACCAATAGGACAGCAGTGGACACCGGGTAAACTTTTAAAGTGACGAAAAAAGTGCCATCTATTGATTGGAAATTAATCTAGACATGAAAAGTCATTTAAGCCAAACGTTTTCAATTGTAGCCGTTGATCCAACTACTGGTGTTTGTGGAGCCGCTGTTGCCAGCAAATTTCCCGCGGTCGGGCAAGTTGTGCCGTATGTTCGTGCTAGTGTAGGTGCTTTTTGTACTCAACACCAACACAACCCGATTTGGGGCGACAAAGCCCTTGACCTTCTGGATTGCGGCTTATTACCAGAGGAGGTTTTGGCCAGTTTGCTACGAGACGATCCGAATTCAGCTAAAAGACAGTTGGCGCTTATTGATATGAAAGGCCAAACGGCTACTCGGAATCCAATTGGTGCTGATCCTTCAGGTCTTTGGTGGGGATCAATGTCGGGCAAATTCTATACTTGTCAAGGAAACACATTAGTTGGTCCAAGTGTCATTATAGCCATGGCCAATGCCTATGAGTCTTCGAAGGAACTTCTACCAGGAAAACTAATGGCTGCGTTAGTAGCAGGAGATCAAGCTGGTGGTGATCACCGTGGAAGATTAGCCGCAGCTCTTCGTGTGGCCAGCGCGAGCGTTGAAGCTATTGCCTTGGATATTGATGAAAGTAATAATGCGGTGATGGAACTAAATCAAAAATACGCTAGATATTTTTCTTAATCAAGTTACTAGTCTCAGTTAAGGTTGAAAGACATTTGATAATTTAGAATAGCACAGCAATTGAGCCATTGGTAGTGCATTTTAGAATGTTTGATGTACTAGTTTTTGCGAAAAAGTACTACGACTTCATTAAACCCCGCGCAATTGGGGTAACTTGTGTACCCCGTTGTCTACTAAGTTACCCCAATTGGCTATCTTTGAGTTAATAAATGTCCAACTACATCTATCATAGCGAATCAGAATCTCGTTGAAATGATGAAATTTAATACTTTAATCCTAGTTGCTCTTTGTCTGCTATCATTCGAACGAGCCAATCCATCACCATCAGATACAAACATTCCTTCTATAGATGACCTGATACCTATCGTCATTAATGAACATCTCCATCATAGCCTGCCAGCCGATTGGATCAATGAATATCAAAAGATTATGACCAACCTCAAAAACCTACTTCCACTATATCAAATTTACTATCACTCAATAGACATTTATGCTTGGAATGATAAAGTACACGACCCTTATCCTGGAATTAAGGGTGGAGCATACATTTCTCTTAACAATAGCGATAAAAAACAAAAATTATTTGTTGTCGAGATCAGCAATCATGAGTTTCTTCAAAATCATATGCATCGCTATTCTGTTATTGCCCATGAGTATTTTCATACTTATCAAATGGTGCAAAACAAGCATGCGAACAAATACGATAATCACCCAACCAGCTTCAAAACTAAATAGCTAATTGAAGGTTCAGCCGCATCTTTTGAATCAATTTATATTCAGCAACACTATAGTAAAAACTATTTTTTATCGGCTCAAAACCAAGTTAATCTAGAGGCAATACAAAACCCTAACATATTTGAAAACTACAATAGCTATAAGAAAGATACTAATTATAGTTCATCAGTATTTCTAGTGTTAGTTTTAGCCAAAGAATTGCAATTGGCTGGTCATACAGAAGACCAATCTTTTAGACTGATTCTCAAAGATTTTATGCAAGGTAACCCAAATAAAATGACCTGGAAAAGGGTATTCCAGACTACGTTTAATATCTCCGTCAGTGATTTTTATACTAAAGCCAGTAAATACCAGCCTTCTATACGTACAGTCTTACCAAGTTCTTCTCTGACACTAGAATCAATTTTCAACTAATTAATCAATGATAGTATTGTAAACTGAAGATGGGGATTCTTAAGTAGTTGGCTAATTACAACCCTTGCTATTACCAGGAGTTTGAAATTCGTATCTGGGACAGAGTGGTTGCGGGGTAATCAGGTAGTGATCTGTACCAGTTGATCTACCTTCGTTAATCTTTTTAATCGGTTCATTATTGCCCAAATTATTTTGTTAGTGTAAACTGTTTAAATGCCAAATTTAGTTTATATACAATAAAACAGATCTTCGAATTAGTAAAATGGATTTCCAGACCTCACCTTTAACGGCTGATAATGTAGATATGACCAATCGGTCTTGTTGAGAAAGTCTGGAATAAAGGCTACTTTGGAATAGACGGTATACTGGTATACATCAAGGGAAGTTTATGAGCGTTTCCGCTACAGGTAGAAAGTGAAATTTTCAGACATTGGAGTATCTACTTTCGCTGGAGGTAAGTTTTCAAAAATATCCGTAGCATCTGATTTCTTGAACTGATGGAGGCAACTGGGAGTAGATCCATCGCCGTCAGTATCTGATCCCAATTTAGCTGAGTAAGGGAAGAATAAATCAATCATCCGTTACTAGTTTTTTTATGTTCCTAATCTCACTTTAAATTAAAGTGAACGATGTCCTACCGAGGTCATAATCTATGAAAGAGAAAGGGTTATTAGACCTTGGTCCCCTGACCCAAAGACTCAATACTAAATAAAAAGTCAACGATGGGATGATAATGGCTGGGCACTCAACATTGATTGTTCTAGTTGGTTACGCACCCAGTCGCATGTGGGGATTTTTCCTTTGGGGAAATAATCACTTGTAGAAACGGTCGGCATAGATAGAGGTTTTTCTGGCACTAATTCTATTATGTACCTTCTTATTTAGAGATCTGATTCTAATCTTGCTGAAGGGGTTTTAATTATCAAATTTGAATGTCCATTTTCTAAATGTCCTTTAAAATCATCCGATAATCGGCGTCGCAACTGACACACACCGAAACCCGAAACTGACGTTCCTATTATTTGGAGGGGGTTGTGGTGGTAGGCTACCCAAAGGTGGGTGGGACTATTGAACCAAGAACTGACCCGCAGGCCTCGAGACTCGACACCGATCTCATTATGATTAACAAACTGATGACCTATCATGGTAGCACCCTTTTCCAGTTCTTGTGGATTGTTGCCTGTGTAATGTCCATCTTCATACTAGCCCCAGATATTGATGGTTATGTCTTGTAATCCATACCCGTTAGCTTCGAAACTACCAACGGGTGCCGTGTGTTATTTGTAGCCGTCATCTATAGCTCAGACTAGGTAATAGTACGATTTTATTCTCTTTGAAGCTACATCGGCGTCTTTATCCGCAAAATTACATGGACTACCATCTGTTTCTCGTTTTTTGCCTTTTAAGGAGACAATGGTTCTCTATTCCCAATCGAGTTCTTCTGTTGACCTAAATCGTGGTAGGTTTCAACACCATTAATGTCAAAATTTTTATTCAATCTTATAATAAGATTTTTGCTTAAAAAAATATATATTATAAACTCTAGTTTTGAATCCTAAACAGGTTTAGTCCAAAAACAGGATCGGTACATTTCTTGAGAATAAAAAATGTCCATAATGCATAAAATTGGAATAAAAAACTACTTCCTACTGGGTTATAGCCTACTATTATTCGCCACTATTTACAATCCGGGCATAGCTGGCGAAGTCGAAATTCCCGATGAGATATTGCGGGCCAAGATAGAGCAAATATTGGGTAAAAGTGTCGGTGATTCTATAACCTCCAGAGAACTGAGAGAAATAAGGAGTGAATTTGATGCCTCCGATTTAGGTATCATTGATCTGACTGGTTTTCAATATCTTACTAACCTAAGTATATTAAACTTAGCCAAAAACCAGATCAGTAACATTGAGCCCTTGGCTAATCTAAAGAATCTAACTCATTTGAATCTGGATAGTAACCAGATCATTGATATTAGAACTCTATCCAGTTTAAAGAATCTGGTTGCCTTGAGAATAGCAAATAATCGGATCAGTGATATCAGACCTTTGCTTGAACTCAAAAACCTAAAAGGATTGGTGATAGATCATAATCAGATCAGTGATATCAGTCCATTGGTCAATCTGAACAACTTGACAGGATTGGTAATTTCTAACAACCAAATCAGTGATATTGGCAGCCTAAATAATTTGAAGAAGCTTACGCTATTGAATTTGTCCAAAAATCAAATCAGTGATATTAGTAGCCTAAATAATTTGATTACCCTAACAGGATTGGTAATCGATAATAATAAGATCCGAGAAATTAGCCCTCTAAGTCAACTGAATGAACTGACTTTCTTATGGTTGGATAACAACGAAATTACCAATCTCGGTGCTCTGCATAATTTGCGTAAACTTACCGAATTAAGACTTTTCCAGAATAAGATCACTGATCTTACTCCTCTGACTAATTTAAACAATTTGACTGAGCTACATCTTTACAACAACCAGATTAGGAGTATTGAGCCGTTATCCGGTCTGGACAATTTGATTAAATTAGACCTGCATAGCAATCAAATAAGCGATCTTACTCCCCTGACTAATTTAAACAATTTGACTGAGTTATATCTTTATAAAAACCAGATTGGAAATATTAAGCCATTATCTAGGCTGGATAAGTTGATCAAACTAAGCTTGCATAGCAATCAAATAAGCGATCTTACTCCTTTGACTGCTTTAAACAATTTGACTGAGTTATATCTTTACAACAACCAGATTAGCGAGATCGAATCGATATCCAATTTGCATAAATTAGAAAAGTTAAATATGTTTAACAACCAGATTAGTGATTTGAGACCACTATCTGATTTAACCAGATTGGAAAATTTAAACCTGTTTAACAACCAGATTAGTGATTTGAGACCACTATCCGATTTAACCAGATTGGAAAATTTAAACCTGTTCAACAACCAGATCCAGGACATTAGTCCATTGTCTAAACTGATTAACTTGGAAATATTGTACCTTTATAACAACCAGATCCAGAACATTAGTCCATTGTCCGAACTAAACAACCTGGCTTGGTTAAATCTTTATAATAACCAAATCAGTAGTATTAGTTCTTTGTCTAAGCTTAACAGCCTAGATTGGTTGAATCTGGAAGGTAACTCATTAACTGCTACCAGTAGATCAATTATACAGAAATTGCAAGAAAACGGTGTGGATATTCAGCATGATTCATTGCCAGATCCAGTAGCAATCAAAATTCCAGATCGTGGTTTACTAATCAAGCTAAAGAATATTCTGGGTAAGGATTCAGGTGAAGTGATTACCGACACGGATTTAGATGGATTGAGACAAACCCTTGATATCTCAAATTCAAACATCCAAGACCTAACAGGTATACAACATTGTTCCAACATAACCAAACTAAACATAAGTGGTAATGAGGTTTGGGACATCAGTCCAATCTCTAATTTGGATAAACTCATAGTCTTGGAGATGTCACATAATCAGATCAGCGATATTAGTCCCTTATCTGAATTAACTAGCCTGATACATCTTTATTTGCATGAGAACCAGATCAGTAATATCAAGCCATTATCCTATTTGGATAATCTAACTCACTTATACTTGGGTAGTAACCAAATTAAGGATATAACAGCCTTGTCTGAGTTAAATGAACTGACTTGGTTGTATTTGTATGAGAACCAGATCAGCAATATCAAGCCATTATCCTATTTGGATAATCTAACTCACTTAAATCTGGGTTGTAACCAAATTAAGGATATTAGCCCTTTATTGGGATTGAACAACCTAGCTTGGATAAGCATAGAAGACAATTCATTCTCTTCTCTTAGTTCTATTAGCACTATAAATCATTTGCAATCAAACGGAATTTCAGTCAACTACTAATATGCCATTAATTTTCCATGATTGTGTTCCAGCGTTAAAAAGATATCAATTTGAATTTTTTGAAATAAACCTACGTGATACATTTCCCGATCAAATCTGGATGATTTTTCACTGGGAATACTTATCGGTACCAAGAATGGTGAATAAGTCTCAATAGAAACTGGATGAAACTATACAATAAGGAATATCTTGATAGAAAAAGTCATCCTTTAAGAGACTAGATAAATTCAAATTACTCTGGTTTGATTGCGAGGTATGAACTGAATTAAATTCTTCCAGTTCATACATTTCAAGTTAGTGATAGATGTATTGCAAAGTAATGTCTACGAAAGACCCATCGGCTCTAGTACCGACTAATAACTTTTACAGTTAGTAAAGATCGTTTATCAGATAAAGATAACTTTAATCAGTTCAAAAATCTGGCTATTATACGCATGAGTTCTTCTTGTCAGTGGGTAGTAATTCTATCAAATTACCTCTCAGTTTTCGGTTGTTGAAAAAGACTTGACAACGTTTTTTTTTTCTTGCATTATGGGCTCAACTTAGTTAGGTAAGTTAAATTTACTAAAACGTGTGAGGTGAAGTAATGCGAATGGTCGCAAGATTGATTTTATTGGGAATGTTTTTCGGTTTTGTCAACAGTACGGTACCGCAAACTTACTTCGAGGATAACTTTGATAACCCAAAGGAGTCGGGGAAAAAATGGACGCCACTCTTTGGAGAATGGGAACTTAAGAATAAAGAATATCAACAATTAGGAGGAGAACCAAACAGTATGAGTCTAGTTTCTGACGAATACTGGAAAGAAGAATGGAACAATTATACTTTTGAAGTTAAAGGTAATAAGATTGGTGGAGGAGAAGGATTTCTAATTATGTTTCGTTGTCGCGGGATGATGGAAGCAAGGGGTAAGCCTCTGAAAAAGCACCCACCGCGTATGCAAAAACAGAAGCCGTCTTTGGAATATTGGTGGAATCTAGGTGGTTGGGGTAATACTCGATCTAAAGTTGAATCTTGGGGGGGGAAAGCAGGCGCAGATAGTAAGGACATAATCAAGGCTAAAACTTGGTATGATATCAAAATTGTCAACACCCCGAAAGATTATACAGTCATATTAAACGACAAAGAGGTAGCAAAAGTTGAAGATGACACTCAAGATGGAATGGGCCGAATCGGGCTTGCTACCTGGAGTACCGAAGCCAGATACGACAGTGTCATTGTTTATGGTCCTGATGGACCTAGTGCTCCTGTCAAAGCCAATGGTAAAGCTTCCTTAACCTGGGGATATCTTAAGACCCAAAAATAAAGAAGTAATCTAATTTTTTATACTTTTTGAATTAGTATAATTTTCTTTTTTCCGCTTTGTTTTCACTCATTTGTAGGTAAGAGGGATAAGTCGTTATCTTAAAACTGAGAAGATCGGACCCCAAAGACCGATCTTCTCAGTTTTAAGACCAGATGAAATGATTTGTTCCTCAACTAATACTAAAGGAATTTTATAACCTTTTTAAATTCCTTTAGTATTAGTCCTATGATTTTAGCCGCAAACTTCAAAACCTGCCCCCACCGCTGAATGCCCCTAAATATGCGGGCGACTTGTTTTTGTTTCAAAAATATCAAAAACAAGTCTTTGAATCATCTAACATCCGACTAGACATTATGGCTCCTCTTATCAATCTCCACTGATAAGAGGAAACTATTCTAAATTTACTGAAAATTAGCCTGTATATCAATGGTTTAGGCCACAGTTTGTTCCAAATTCAGAATCAATACTCGTGCGTTTTGGTCACCAACCAAATTTAAAATCAATTACGGGATAATAATGTTTTTTTGCTGTAAATCTTGTTCCACCCCCAAATCAAATGGGATACTAGAGTCCCATTTCCGATAGTAAGATTGATACATTTGTTTCGATTTTTTCTATTGATAGATTGTTATTTTGTCGATATTTAAAAAGTAAAACAGATGGGGTTCAATTCAAGGTTGAGGTGTCTAATTCTAGTAGTTTCCTTAACACCAAGGATCGAAGATGTAATCTGAGATAATATCAGGATGTTTTTTAATTAAATAAAGCTTTTCCATTTAGATGGTTTGCTGATTCGGGTTTCGTTTTATATCTCTACTTTTAATATAATATTCCTGTTAACCAGGTATAAAATACGAGGGGTTAATTGAGATAATGACAAGAAGGTTGTGTTTACTGTTTTTTCTATTGGCTTCTACTCTGGTTGTGGCTGAGAAATACGCGCTGTTAGTTGGAATTAATGATTATCCCAATGATATTAGCCCACTACGATACTGTGTTGCTGACGTAGTCGCTTTTCGTGATACTCTGATCAACGTAGCTAGTTTCAAGAAAAATAATATTTTCCTGATGACAGATGGTATGGAAGGTCAGATGGAACCAACTAATATCAATATTGTTAAGCGATTAAGCATTTTGGCCAAACAGGTTAAATCATCAGACACTTTAGTTTTTTACTTCTCAGGCCATTGCATTGTCAATGATGGTAATTCCTTCTTGTTAGCTGCTAACAGCGATACTACTACTCAAGACACCTTGGAAATGAGTGGGGTCCCTTTAGACCGGGTTAGTAAGATCTTATCATTGGTCAAAGCTCAGCAACTATTAACGGTGATCGATGCCTGTCGTTATAACCCTGAGGCAAGTCGTAGTGGCGAAGATAATGTCTTGACGGATGAGTTCTCTAAAGGTTTTAAGATCAGACGTAATAGCGGTAATAGTCAACCTAATGTTAGTGCTACTCTTTATGCTTGTAATGTAGGTGAACGAGCTTATGAATGGTCAGAAAAAGGACATGGGGTATTTAGTTATTACTTGTTGCAAGGGATGAATGGTCACGCTATGAATGGTCAAGGTCAAGTAACAGTTACTGATTTGGCCGAGTATACTCAGAATAAAGTGATGGATTGGGCTAAGACCTACCGTAATAAGAAACAGACGCCTTGGTTAGATCAGAGTGGAGGGGCTAAGCTGATATTAGTAGAGAATAGGTTAGCTGCGGTTAAAGCTGAACTGAGTCGACTGGAGTCTGAGTTGGCCGAAACCAAGCTGCTGCTGGATCAAGTCCAGAAGGATGATGGGGATTTAAGTCAAGTCGAGGCCATACAACGAAAAACTGAGTTACAGGAGAAAGTTCGCCAAGCCAAAGCTGCAGAAGTACTAGAGCGACAACGAGAAGAGACCGTGCGCCAAGAAAGAGAGGAATCAGTTCGTCAACAAAGGGAACAATCAATTAAACAAGAATTCACTAGAGAGAAAGTTAGGCGGGAACAAGCCGAGATTGAACGCAAGAAGCAACAATTGGAAGCTGAACGACAGAAACTGCAAGCCCAGCAGCTAGAATCGACAGATATTGGTCAGTTGTTGCAAAAGGCTAAAGAGTTGCAAGATAAAATCAATGAGGTTGGCCTCGAAGTTAGATCCGAGATCAACCATCAGATCGGGGCTATCCCTAAGCCCCAGAAGAGCCAAGTGAATCCACAAGGCGAGTTTGAAACCAAGTCTATGTATCAGAAACGGTTGAATCAATCGAGACAAGATGATAAGAAAAGAGAACAACAGTATCAACGGGAAGTTGACGAGATTATGTCTACTATCGATAGTGAGATCGAGTTAAGGTGTCAAGGCTATCAGGATGCTTTGGCTTTGATTAATAGAGACGTCGTTTTAGATGAAACCCGAGTGGTCTTGGATTTAGGCCGATATGACCCTGAGAATCAGATCTTTACTGATGCGATTTTATCAGCTAAGGATAGTCGTCAGGTGCAGGTATTTGATTGCCCCTTGAAAGTACCATTAAGTTATGCCAAGCAGTTTAAAAAATCAGTAGAAAACGGAACAGTTAAGATCCGGGTTAAAGTTGAGCTAGAGGTCGAAAATCAAACTTCAGATATCAAATCAGTTTTGGTTGAAGATTTAGTGCAGAATCTTCAGTTTTCTCATCCTCTACCTCAACTGACTGTCAAATCAACGCCGAGTTCAGCTAGGGTTATTATAGATGGAAGGTATATTGGTCTTACCCCCTATAGTGGGAGCCTTAGCTTGGGCCAGCATCAAATAGAAGTTAATAAGACCTATCGGGTGAATAATGGCTATTACCAACCAAGCAAGAAAAAAACAATAACGTTGGAGCATGGGGTAGACCTGTCTCTTGATGTTGAATTTCCACAGCCTGCCGTCCTCGGTGTAGTATCAGATCCATCAGGATTAGCTGTACGGATTAATGATAAAAATATTGGACAAACGCCTTTGACATTAAGTCTTCCTCCAGACTCTTACCGAGTTGGGTTGTCAAGGATCAAAGGGTTGGAAACTCATCCTGAAAGTAAAACAGTCATGTTGGTTGTTGGAAAAGAAGATTTAGTCGAGTTTAAGGTCAATTACGATAGAACTAAATTTAAGATCGTCAACCAGAAACTAATCGACCTATATGAAGGCATGGTGCTGATTCCATCACCGTCTTCTATTCCATCCTTCTATATGGATAAATACGAGGTGACCAACGCTCAATACCGAGAGTTTATACAGGCCACAGGTCACCGGGAGCCTATCTATTGGGATAATTCAAAATATAATCAATCTAATCAGCCAGTAGTAGGGGTCAGTTGGAACGATGCGGTAGCCTACGCTAAATGGTCGGGTAAACGGATACCAACTGAGAAAGAATGGGAGTGGGCCGCACGCGGCGGGTTGATAGGCAAAAAGTACCCTTGGGGTGATCAACAGCCGAATTCAAGTCGGGCTAACTACTATGGAGCTAATATTGGGAAACCGATAGCAGTAGGTAGTTATTCTGCCAATGGATATGGTCTGTACGACATGGCGGGTAATGTCTTGGAGTGGTGTCAAGATTGGTATGACAGAGATCAATACTACAAGGTTTTGCGCGGCGGATCTTGGGCCGATATTTCTCCTATCCTGCGGGTGGCTGATCGTAACAACCGGAACCCACTTAATAGAGGCATTTACCATGGGTTCCGATGTGTGTCAGGATTGCCCTTTGCTACTCCATAGGATGGGCAAAGGGCAAATCGACGAAGTACAATATCTAATAATGCTGATTATCTGACATCGTATTTCGCTTTAACAATTAAATTAGTTAGATTACTACTAGTCCAACCCTCCGAACTAATTTATTATAGGGTAGGGCAATTAATTTAAATAAGGAGTTTTATTTATGAAAAGTAGACCAAGTAGAGTACTTATTGCTGGGGTTGGTCCAGGGTTGGGCTTAGCTTTAGCTAAACTTTTCATCCGTGAGGGCTGTACAGTTGGTCTACTAGCCCGTAATGAAAATTACCTAAACCAATTGGCAGATGAACTATCACAGAACGGGCAAACCGCTATCGCTTTACCAGCCGATTTGACAGATCCGAACCAAATTACTTCTGCTTTTCAACACTATAAGAATACGGTTGGGTCTGTCGATGTATTAATTAACCATGCTGGCCTCTCGTTTTGGCAATCTACTATGAAGATTTCTGCCGCAGATTTTGAACAGACTTGGCGAACATCGACATTGAGTGCATTACTGTGCAGCCAACAAGTGATCCCAGACATGTTAGCCAATAATAATGGTCACATAATTTTCTCTGGTTCAACTTCAGCTGTGAGAGGGCGGAAAGGGGCCGTTGATTTTAGTAGTAGCCAGTTTGCTCGAAGAGGATTAGCAGATGCGATGGCTCGAGAATTGTGGCCACAAGGTATCCATGTTGCCCACGTCATTATTGACGGAATTATAGACACCCCTAGAGTTAGGCAGAATTATGTACTCGCTGAAGATGAATTACTTATGTCCCCTGATGATATAGCGGAGAGTTATTGGCACCTGATTCAACAGCCTAAAAGTAGTTGGGCCTTTGAAATTGCTGTTCGACCGCACACAGAAGCATTTTTTGAATAGCTCGGTGAACAATGAAAAAAGGCCTAAGCATTGATAAATTTCTGCCCCCCGTTCTCACATCGGAAGGTAAATTTATTGCCCTTGGACTGCTTTGATATTTGCCAATTTTTCATCTAGGCCGACTTGCGTTGCTTTACTAACTACTGAGCCGAAATAATTGTTAATTATTTCGCTGATAACAGGCCCCCTGTCTAGGGCTGGGCCCATGTCGTTTGCAAATGGGAGCCCTTGTCTGACAATAACAAACCGCCCTCCATGTTCAGTATTTCTTATGACGACGGGACAAGGTGTTGATCAACCGGAGATCTAGGGTCAGTAGCTACTCCAAAAACAATTTCAATTTCCCAGTTATTATCTGTCTCGACTTGATCTCTTTTTATAGGTCTTTTACCAGTAAACTGAGGTGGCAAACTAGGAATGTATTTCTTGCCAGCAGAGGTTGGTTCGTAAATACAATTATAAGGGTGAGTCCAACAATCAAAATCACTATTGGTTATATTTTTTAGACCGTTGGCCCCGTTTTTGCCGCCACCCAACGTAACGTAAAAAATATAATCACCAGTATTAATAATAATGTTTCCACCTCTAATAAATTTTTCAATTAAGGAATTATCTTTTTGGATGTTACCAGGTTCGTATAATGTTTCGGGAAGATAACCAAATAAAATTATTGCATCAGTCGTGTTATCTTGATGTGTTCTCATGACAAATTCTTCAATTTCTAGCTTATTAAGTACTTTAACATTTCTTGCTGATTTGACATTTTTTAATATGTATTCACTTGCGTGTTTTATCCCATCTGGAGTAATCCATTGGGAATTTTGATTGAAGATAACGATTTCGTCAATAGATGCGAAAGTAGCAATTGAAAATAAAATTATGATAATGGAAAAGAATAATGTCTTTTTGGTCATACAGTTCTCTTTTATTGGTAACTAGGGAATTTATTTTTTAGTTCATCTGATTGAATTTACGATTGTAATTCTTGAGAAGTAATGTTGTACCACGTAAAGCACTGAATATAGAAATAGTTTTTGGGATGTTTACTTTAGCAAGTTTTGAAGCGTGGAATCATTGTTGGAATAGCCTGATTTTCATAAGAATAGCCGTTAACCTTGATTAGATACTTGATTAATGGATAGACAGCTTTACATCCAATATTCTATGTGATAGTTTGTGAAGATAACCATAGATGTGTTGTATATTCTGATTAGATCAGTACATAGAAAAACATAGAGGATATTATAGTGATATTAGGTTCCGTTTTATCAACTCTTTCTACGCAGTCAGATCATAATGAAATTAAGGCTTTTCTAAGCCCAGCAGAAATGAAAATTCAGCAAATTTTTAACGATGAACGATTTCCGAATGTGATTGTAACTCCTGCCGGTACAGTTTTAGCCAGTTGGGGGCGTCCCAATATTCGTGTGCGCAGGAGCGAAGATGGAGGAGAAAATTGGAGTAATGAAATCGTCATTTCCAAATCTGGATTTCATGGCGGCGGTACGACTGTAAATGAAGTAAACGGTGAAATTTTTATTTTTGTCGAAGAAAGCCATCCCCCTGCTCCTTTGCTTGTCTACCAGAGTAAAGATGATGGCAAAACATGGAAAGAACACAAAGTAAAAATCGGTACGGATAGTAGTGGGAAACAACCATCCATGCATATGAATGAACATGGGATTACTTTACAGCATAGTAAATATAAGGGGCGTCTACTCAGGCCAACTCGATTTTATGGTGAAGGCAACCGTCCAGAGAGCCTGTGGCCGACCCATTTCACCAATGCGATTTTCAGTGATGATGGAGGCCAAACATGGCACGTCAGTGATCCATTCCCTGAATATGGTACAGGAGAAGCTGCCGTCGTTGAGTTATCTGATGGTCGAGTATATTATAACTCGCGTCGTCACTGGGCTCCGGAAGGTAAAAATCCGCGACGACGCTGGGCTGGATGGAGTAATGATGGTGGAATGACCTGGAGCGAAACTAAAATCTGCAAAACCCTCCCCGATGGCGCTCAAAATAGCAACTATGGCTGTATGGGTGGATTGTCTAGGTTACGACTGAAGGATCAGGATATTTTGGTCTATAGTAACTGTGACAGTGAAGAAAGCCGAACACATGGAACTGCCTGGGTTAGTTTTGACGGCGGCGTAACATGGCCAATAAAAAGACTAGTTTACGAAGGTGATTTTGCCTATTCCTCCATAGATGTAGGTTATCCAAACACAGCTACAGAAGGATGGATATATCTCCATTTTGAAAGTCAAGGATCGAAAATAGCCCGCTTTAATCTGAGTTGGTTGTTAGAAGGCGAAAGCACGGGGGATGGTGAGATTCCATTATTGACTTGATTTTGGTTTGAGCAAAATTAAAAATCGGATTACTTCTCCTAGGGGTTGTGCTCAAATAGAATCATTTTTGAATAATGTGCGCTCTACTGTGACTAATTCTCAATAACGTCTGTGCAGATATTATGAGGATCCCGTAGAGAAGAGTACATGGGTTTCTCTTTTTTTACGATTTTTGATCTGTTGGCTCTGGGCTTTAAATTTTTGTTCATTGACAAACCGTTACTTTTCTGCCACTTTTCCTCATCTTTTGAGTTAAAAAAAAGGCACTCAATTCGATTAATGAGAAGTCTCATACGAAAGGAGCTAAAAGAATGCGTGGGTTTTTATCATATTTTCTGATCTTAAGTCTGTCTATTAGTAGTTTCAGTCTGTCGACTGGCACTCCAAATGGAATTACGTCTTCTAAACTAGAAATGAAAACGTTAGAAATTGCCTACCTATTTGAAGAAGGAAAAGGTAAGACAGCTGAAGATATATCGCCCAACAAAAGACATGCTACTTTAGTCGGTGGTGTTCAATATGGACCAGGAAAATTTGGTACAGGTTTGGTCTATGATGGAAAGGATGATAACCTGATTGTCAAAGGCTATAATGGTATTGAAGGTACCAAGGCTCGGACCATTTTGTATTGGTTCAAAAGTGAAAGTACGCGTGAGCATTCTTGGGTGAAGTGGGGACCTGACGAAGTAACTAAAAAGTACTATATCCGAGCGCATGTAGACGAAGATAAATGCTATTTGAGAATTGAAAATGCAGGTGGTAATAATTGGGGGGATGTCGATGTTTGTGATGGTAAATGGCACCATCATGCCGTTGTATTTCACCAAGGAGCTAAAGACGTACAAGATCACGATTTATATGTTGATGGTAAACTAAATCAGAAGTTTGGTAAAGCCAACGTCATGAATACGGACATCAAAACACAAGAAGTCGTAATGGGGGATTTCTTGGCTCATCATGCCTTCATGCACGGGTCTTTCGATGAAGTTGCTATCTTTAACGTGGGCTTGACTACTAAGCAGATCCAATTAGTGGTTCAAAACGGTTTAGCGTCTGCACTAAATGGCAACTCAACGGCTGTTGAATCACATGACAAACTACCTACTCATTGGGGGATTATTAGGGCTCGTTATTAATTTTCTGGCCTGAAATCCTGGTAAAAAAGAGAACGAATTATGAAAAAGATTGCCTACCACCTAGTAATTGCTAGTATTTGCTTGTTTCCCTTTGATTCGGTCTACTCAGCGGTTATTGATATTAAAACAATAGAAGTTGCGTATCTGTTTGAGGAAGGGAAAGGTAAATTAGCAAAGGACGAGTCTCACAACAAAAGAAATGGGTCTTTAGAAGGTGGGGTTAAGTACGGGCCAGGAAAATTTGGCCAAGGGTTAGTGTACGATGGAAAAGATGACAATCTAATAGTCAAGGGATATCATGGAATCGGTGGGAAAGACCCAAGAACAGTTCTGTATTGGTTTAAGAGTGACAGTGCACGTGAACATTCTTGGGTCAAGTGGGGCCCTGACGAAGTAACCAAAAAGTACTACGTTCGAGCACACGTGGCGGGAGCCCAATGCTGGCTTCGTATTGAAAATGCAGGTGGTAATAATTGGGGAGATGTCGATGTTTGTGACGGTAAATGGCACCACCACGCTGTTGTATTTCCCAAAGGAGCCAAAGATGTACAAGATCACGACATCTACGTTGACGGAAAGTTGAACGGAAAGTCTGGTGCAGCCAATGCGATGGACACAGATGAAAAGGCACAAGAAGTCGTGATGGGAGATTTTTTAGCTCATCATCAGTTCATGCATGGTTCATTCGACGAGGTAGCCATTTTTAGCGTTGCACTGACCGAGAAACAAATCCGATTAATCATGAACAACGGGCTAGCTTCAACTTTATCGATTGAACCGAAAAACAAACTCGCTACTAACTGGGGTCTGGTAAAAGAAACTTACTAATCGATTTCTGGGATGGCCTGTTTTAATTTTCTTCAGTCGCTAACATCGTCGATATCTCCTGTAATCTGTTCTGGGTAGCCAGCACGTTCGACGATAATCATGTAACTTAATTATATTCTTCGATATTTTTACTCTTTGGGTAGATCGTCGATGGAAATGAAGCTCAATCGTTTGTATCAATCATAGTTGCTTGGTTTATGGTCTCCCAATAATCTTCTTTGCCGAGGATTACACTCTCTAACAATTGAAGTGTCAAAACGGAATTGCCCGAAATAGGGAGGATATTTTTGTGTTATCATGCGTTTGGAATAGTGAACTTGTAGCAAATATCTTGACTCGTCACTTTTGTTTGCACTTCCCCTATGCCATACTTCTGAGCGAAAAATGACAACGTCTCCAGCGCGGCACAAGATGCTTTCTTCACCACGTTCCTTCCAATAAGTGTCACCTTCTGGACTTCGGCCTGAAAAATGCGAACCCGGTACGAATTTGGTTGGCCCTAATTCTTCATACATGTCATTCAGATAATAATGAGCCGTAGTAATAAAAACAGGAACCTTGACTCGTGGATCTTCCAGTATGTCTGAAGGAAGCGACAAGGGCAACCAATCCGTATGCAATGCTTGGTCTGGTCGACCTGGACCAGTGATCCAGGATTGCATTCCTATGCAGTGGCAATCTTCGCCATGAAGACCTTCAGCAATATCTATAACTGGTGTTTTATCTAAAAATTGCAAAAAATGTTCGTGTCTATTAAAAGAATTATTAATAATCTTATTCAAAAACTTATCACCCTTTTCTGGACAGGTATGTGTATCCAAATTTTGAGGGACAGCTTCTAAATCCGACATCAACTGCTTTAAGGTCTCGATTTCCTCATCGTTGAGAACATTGGGAAGATAAACGAAACCATCCCGTTCGACTGCCTCAATTTGTTCTTGGCTGTGCTGATAAGCTATTAGTGGCAAGGATTTTGTCATTTCTTCTCACAAAATTATTTTTTAATTAATACAACAACATACTGGGATTATATAAATAGATCATAATGCCGTCAAGTTATGACTTATCTCCACCAATCTTCTCTCTGTTTTGACGATAAGACATACCTTTAGGCCTAAATAGAGCAGTAAGATTCAACATTTTGGATACGTTTCACTAGTAAAATCGGTTTTTGATAAATATTCGTTACAAGATGAAGTAATCTAAAAACATACTAGGTAATATAATAAGCGACTGTAGTAAATGGAACACGACTTAAATTGTTCTGTATTTAACCCAAAATACAACTCTTTCTTTACTAAAGACTAGAACTAAGAAATAGATACATTGGTTTCTTCTTGGTTTTACGACAATTAAATTCTTTACTTTAAGATCTGTCCACTTTATTCAGCCCCATTTCTTATCCTTAATATCCTTACACATCTAATATGTAACGACTCAATGGGGAAAGACGAGTGTCAGTTTCTAACCTCAAGTGAGATCTTTGATCTGTTTGCTGAACCATATGGCGTAATGAGAAGGCACAGTGTAAAGCTCGACGGGCCTGTAAGGAATTGTTTTTTGTGCAGCTGTGCCAAATACTTCCATTAAAAATGGCTACTGACCCAGCTGGCGCAGATAACGTAATTTCCTTGGGATGTGTGCCCATTGGGTCGTTTACTAGTTCATTAATAGGCCGAAATTCCAGGTGTGAACCAGGAATAACCCTAGTCGCACCATTATTTGTAGTGAAATCGTCGAGCATCCACATTGAATTTACTAACTGATGTTGTACTGGTGGACCAACAGATTTACTTCCATCTGAATGAAGAGCTTGTTGGCCTTGACCCGGAAGGGGATCGTGTCCGTTTAGAGAATAAATTTTAAAAGGTTGTTTTAATATGTATGCTACGCATGTTAGTAAAAGTGGTTGAATATAGATTGAGTCAAATACCGACCCTTTGTTCACCAAATCTGCTAATCGACGTACTCCCGTCATTTGTCCAGCCTCTTGCCCAGCGTCTTTTCCTTCCAAATGTATAATATTTTCGAAAGCTTGACACAATTTCCGTCGCCATGGAGAATCGATTATATTAGGCAGTATCAAATAGCCTAAATTATCTAATTTAAATTTTTGTTTATCTGTTAGAAGATGAGGAGTAAAGTTGAGTTTTAGTAATTTGGGGTCTATCATGCTTTATTAAGATCTTGTCAGTAGCTATTAATTTCCATCTGTAATCTGAATAACTACGGCAAACAAAAATTATATCGCGAACTGAAATGGGATATTCCAACTCAGATTTTGTAACGGTTATCCATCAAACTTTTCTTTATATGATTATACCATCGATCATCTGGCCCTCAACTAAGCAACTTCACTACTGTTATCTGTCAACCATTGGCGTAAGGGGGCATCTTCCTCCTTAGGCTGGTAATATCCCGTCTGGCTACTAGTTGCTCCCAATAGTTGACGTCTTTAGATGACAGTCTCCTGCTACAAAAGACTTATTGGCCAACGGAATACTATTTAAAATGCCATGTACAATCAAACCAAGGAATAGGTAATGGGACTCCTCCTGGCATAACAAAACCTAGATCAAATGCGACACTCTTTCCAATCCACCGCCAAGCAATTCCGTGTAAGCTTAGTACACCCCAGCCTACATCGTCAGTGGAAATGCCTGGTAAAAAGATATTTTCACTGACAAATCCGAGATTTGCGGCGAACCTCCACATACCACATATAGAAATCATAGCCTCCAAATCACCTGCAACGGACTCCGCATCGAAGGCAAAAGGTTGACCCATATTGAACGAAAGTTGTAAATCTGGCTCACCGACGCTAAATCCAAGGTAAGGTAAAGCTAAACCGCCCAATCCGGGGAATGTAATCATTTCGCCACCACCGGAAAGATAGAAGCCAGACGTCAACTTAGTTGCAAACTTAATACCACCAATCAGGTTGACCCCATCACCACCAGCCAGAAGTAATGGTGTCATGGAACCAACTAATACTGCTACATTATTTGTGAGACCAACTGCATAAGAAGTAAAAATCAGCTCTTTCTGAGAAAGATATGACTCTCCTTTTTTCAGTGGCATAGAAGATGGAGACCAGAGGTGCCGTGTTCGGTTGGGATTGGATACCCAACGTTCTCCATCTACAATTTTCAACTCGTCCATTCTACGTCTTTCGGCGATATCGGCGATGAAAATAGATCTTGTTTCCCCGTTTAGTTGCTTAATATCTACGTTAGTAGTATCTTGATTACTAATACGTCCAACGATTTCGGTCCCATCGATTAAAGTGAAAACCCAAATTATGTCATTTTGTGAAGCCTGGTTATCAGATTCCTGTAATTCGAGTAATTCACCTAAATTTTGTGCTATCAGATGGGGTGAAACAAAGCAAAGTACCCATAGCCAAAGTAATCTCCAATCAAGTCGACAACTGTTTCCGGGTGATAAATATCTCATTGAAAAACCTCAATAACCTCATTGATCGATTTTATATTTCTACTAAATATTAATAAGGGCTTGTAATCTCTTCAATTTCGTAGACCAAAAATAAACCCTCAGATCCATGCCGGTCATAAGGAGTATCTAATTCAATCTGATAAACTGGAATAAACCACAAAGATAATAGGCCGAAAGACCGTTATTACACCAGAACGGAACCAACCAATACTGTCATAGTTTTCGTGTTTTGTAAAGAACTGAAGAACATTTACTTTCATGCGTCGCTCATAGTAAAGTTGCAATTTATAATACAAAAAAAACAATCGACAAATCATTAGTTTGAGGAAAAAGATTTTTCTAAATTATTCGTCTATCTTTCTGATGGAGTTGAATTAATGGAAATACAAACTAAAACTAAAGTACAAACGTGATTTAGGACAACTAATTGACTTTTGGTTCTACTTCTGCTTTACTCTTTTTCTTACGAGATAATGATTTTTCAATGTCCGACATCTAAGCGAACTTACGATTGAAACTAATCAACATATATCTAAACCGATATCGATTTAGGAGCAATAGTATGAGTTTAGATTTAGATTTTATGCCTCAGCCTATGCAAATTTGATTGATAGTAGGAATAGAGATTGGAGATTATTAGTACCATCGAGGGGCTGATGATTGCCCATCTACACTAATTGAAGTTCGAAACACTCAGTGGGAAGTATATTGCAGAGAATTCCCAAAATTAGATTCCGACTTTCAGCCAAAAAACTAGCTATGACAAAAATGAGGTCAATCTAGATACGTTTGTTCCATACTAATTAACTGGATAAATCAAAAACAGTGGTTTTGAATTTGGATATCAATTCTTAGATATTATGATAAGTTCTCGATCTCTCCCAATATCATCCGAACAATCTCAAAAACCCCAAATCATCAGATTGGTAATAGTTTTTCTTTTAATCACGCCTATCAGCTCTTATTTTCTGTTTCAGATGGAATTGGTGCGATATACCTTTCCCACATGGGTAGTTCCATTATCTAATGTTATTTTCATTTTATTGTTGTTGTTAATCATTAACAAAGTATTCAACTATCTTTGTCGGATTATCGATTTACCAATTAGTAATTTCTTGCAAACCGAGGAATTATTGTTGTTATATGTCATGCTCAGTTTAGCAACATCCCTTGCTGGGTGTGATGTCTTACAAGCAGTACTGTCCCTTTTAGGCCATGGAAATTGGTTTGCTACTGATGAAAATGAATGGGCAGAACTATTTGGGCACCACCTTCCAACTTGGCTAACAGTTTCTAATCGGACGGTATTAAAAGGCTACTATATGGGAGAATCAAGCCTTTACATTCCTTTACACTTACAAACTTGGTTGCCCGTTGTTTTAAATTGGATTTTATTATTCTTTTTATTATCTTTAATGTTTCTTTGTTTGAATACTATTCTGTATCGCCAATGGAGCAACCTTGAGCGGCTAACTTTTCCCATTATTCAACTTCCTCTGGCCATGGCAAAAACTGAGGATAGTATTTTTACCAATAAAAAACTTTGGTTAGGGATTTGTATCGCTAGTGCCATTGGTTTACTGAATGGCATAAGTACTCTTGTACCTTCCTTACCCGAGATACCAATTACACGTCGATCCTATCACTTTGTCGAATCTCCACTTAACTTTTATGGCTCAGTTACAATTGCTCTGTATCCATTTGCAATCGGTATAATGTTTTTAATGCCATTAGACGTTCTATTTTCTACTTTAGTATTTTACTTCTTGTATCGAAATCAGACGGCTGCGGCCAGAGCATTTGGTATACCGGGTAATTTTCCATATTTAAATGAGCAGACTTTGGGTGCGTTTTTCGGGCTTTGTGTATTTTTTATTTGGATTGGGCGAGCACACTTCAGAAAAGTATTAGACGTTGCTTTTAATCGGGTAACAGAAAAAAAAGAAGATAAAAATGAATTTTTATCTTATCGCTTAGCTGTTTGGGGGATACTGGTAACAGCGTTTGCTTTTTCTCTTGCTTTATTTCGAGCTGGCATGTCGATTTGGCTAGCACTATCTTTGACTTTGCTTATATTAATTACACCGATTATTACAACTCGAATTCGGGCTGAGGCCGGTATATTTGTCCATGCCTATCATTGGCAAGCTCCGCGCTATTTTCTAATTGATCTTTTAGGTACTCGTCGATTAGGTCCACGAAACCTTACAGCTTTGTCAGTTTGCTTTTTTAATCGCGATTATCGACCTCAACAAATGCCTCACCAGATGGAAGCATTCAAAATTGCAGAAACAGCTCAAATACAACGTTGGTCAATGATTACTGTAATCTTGGTTGCTACCGTAATCGGTGCTTTAATCGCTTTCTGGGTCCAACTCCACCTTTACTATCAGCACGGGGCATCATCTGGTTACTTTGAACGTTGGTCAACCGGATATGGTCGTGAGTTTTTTGGCCGATTGAGTGGATGGATTACTAACCCTACTGAAACTGATTGGTTAACGCTCTTATTTGTCACCACCGGTTTCAGTACAATGATAGGATTGGTGTACTTACGTCTAAAATTTTTCTGGCTTCCTCTACATCCACTAGGCTACGTAATGGCAGGTAATCAGGAAATGTCGGATCTTTGGCTACCATTGTTGATTTGCCTAGTTTTAAAATGGGGAATTTTACAACATGGTGGTGTCCGAAGTTATCGAGCAACCATTCCTTTTTTCTTAGGATTGATATTAGGAGATTATATAATGGGCAGCTTTTGGAGTTTAACCGGTGTAATTTTTGGTATACAAACCTATCAGTTCTATCCTTAGTTTAACAAATGAAAATCAAAAGAGAATCATAGGAGATTAAGATGTTATAGACGAGCAAGTATCTATCGATACGATCAGCATGCTGAAAAGTCCCAATTCATCCGACAGCTAACTCTCTCATATCTAAACCGTATAGAATTAGAGAATTCATAATGACAAATTATTCCGCAACTTCACGTACGAGTTTAACCAAAGTTCGAGATCCAAACATGTTCAAAAAATGGGTTAAAACTCTACCCGATACAAAGTTGATTGAAGAAGACGATGATGGCGAAAAACTCTATGGGTTTTTATTTGACAATCGTGTTCCAGTCTATCGTGAGATAAATGATACTCAATTTGATATTTACCAAGAGATCCAACCACACATCTCTGATGGTTGGAGTATTACCTTCATCGAAGTTGGATCATCAGGATACGACTTGATTCAGGGTTTTGCAGTTATTGTTACTCCATCTGAAATAAGTCTTATATATCTTGATCAAGTTATTGAGGATAGGTTGAAGGAGCTTGGAAACCCTAACAACACACGCATCTAAATTTAGTTCTAAATATTTAAACTCCTACATTTTTGATTATGTATCTAGGAATTCCATAAAACGGTATTGATTATTTTAGTTCCCATAGTATTTTACCTGATTCCAAAATTTAACTGTTTATTGGTTTAGGGTGAAATTCTGGAATGGTTCTATTATTTCTTACATTTTACTGCAAACTTTTTCCTGATTTGACTCAGTATTTATATCAGTTTCTTGATTTACTAGAATAGTTTCAACATCAATGAGTAACATATCGAGATCACCTTTTTTTCTTTATGTCTGCGCATTTGAAGTTGATAAGTCATCTGAGTCCGCCAGATTCCCGCATATATTGATTTTGATTTTATCCAGTGTGGAGAGGTTGATAACAACAATTGGTTAAATTTCAATTGTCAAATTTAACCAAAAAATTATTTTCGGCAAAAAATATTTTCCTTTTCTTGTCTTATTTAGCATGTGATGATACGATGCCGTGTCGATCATTAACGGAGGTAGACATGAAAAATATTATCAGTTTAAATCTGATTTTCCTGTTTTTTGCGGTTTTTGTAGTTGACGCAGCTGTCCCCAAGGACTTGATCATACATCTTCCATTTGAGGGGGACGGAAAAGAAGTGAAAGATGTTTCGCCGAATAAATTTAAGGGTGAAATAGTCGGCAAAGCCAAATCAGTTCCAGGGATCGTGGGAAAAGCGAGAGAATTTAATGGCAGTGCAGCTAAATTTGACCCTCTAGAATTTGATGTCCCCAAGGAAATGACTATTGAGTTTTGGTTTAAGCCGAGTGGAGGCGTCAAGTGTGGGAATAGAATGGACATATTATATCGAAAGAATGGTGGAGGACGTCCACATATAACTTTTTGTCGAGGCGGTGTTACCATGGGGCACTACTTTGCGACCCAAGGTGCTGAGTTAGAAATCAAAAGTGAAGTTATCCAATTTGAAGAAAAGTGGTATTACTTTGTTGCAACCCAAACTAAAAAGCAGGCCGTTATGTACATTGATGGTAAGGTTGATGGAAAAACGGCTGCTGGTAATGATGTCAGAATAGATTTTCCTGAGCATGGAATGTCTGTAGCAGAAAATGCTGGTGGTGGCACATTCTTCAAGGGGGCGATAGACGAATTGAAGATTTGGAGCGTTGCTTTTACCGCTGATGAGGTAACTGAATCCATGGAAAGAGCACTGAATGTAGATAGAAGAAATAAACTGACCACTAGATGGGCAAAGATAAAATCCGGTGGATAAGTTAATTGGTTCGTAAAGTTTTCGACTAACACAAACAGTCAATAGTAATTTATTGCTGGCTGTTTGTGTTAGTATCGTCGTTATCCATAACGATCTATATTTTAATGATAAACAAATAAAGGAAGTCATTAGTAAGTTTCAGAGAATAACCAAACAAGTATAAACTTTCCTTAAGGGATGGCTTCTTGTCTGTTGAAAAATCAATATTTCTTTCCCCTCCACGTAATCCACTGTGGAAAAGACCAATCGAATCATAACTTTCATTAAATTTTTCAACGCCTAAGGATTGAATCATTTCAGATACTGCTTCTGTGGTATTTGATATTACCTGCTATCTTGACCAATCCCTTGAAATTTCAATATACACGGCTTATTTTTTCAGTCTTGGGTCGGTTCCACCACATTTAGAATAATACCGTCGTGTTTCTATGAGTACAGTTTTCATAACTTTATGAAGGAAGTTGTTTCAGGTAACCAAAAATAGTTTGAAAAATTACTGCAGATTAGGTTTGAGAAAATCCAACTACTAACTTGTAATCAACAGATATTATCCTCGAGTTTATTAATTGTAAATATGGTAAACTCAAAGATTGAGAGTTCGTTCGGATTTTTCAATGGAAACGTTGAGTAGTTCGAAAAATCAAACATCCAGTCGTAATTGAGAGTAAGTAATTTAAGTGCCTAAAGAGATTGAAGATTTCGTTCTGCTTCCTATCCCGTTAGAACCTAAGACTAACGACATATTTGAACTCGCAGGCCAAAAGTCAAAACCCAATCATTGCCGATTTATCAGTCGTGAGTGTATCAAGAAAGTTATTATTAACGAAAGTAACTTTGGTGGTGTTGAAGTTCAGGTTGATATTCTTAATACCGAAGATGATAATAGATCGTCAGAAAACCCATCTAAAAAGCCCAAGATGTATGATACTGTAAAATTATACGGTATAGCTGCCCTAGAATTTCTAAGAAGTTTCGATTCCAAAAATGGTGACACATTTAAGATGTATACGGAAATCCGTGAGGGTTTTCTGAAAGAGTTTCGCAAAAAGGTGACGAAAGAAGTAGAAGAACGTGATATAAAAAGAGCTAAGGAATTGGAAAAATATCGATAGATTTAGACAGTATTTCAAATCAATTTGACTACCAGTAAGTGAGTTCGGGTGTGCTACTGGATCTTCATCTTTGTCCTGATATTGTAATCCACCGCATTTTATTCTTCGGCAATTTTCTAAGTTATAGTCTTACCTACCTATTGATGGATGCTGGGTAGATTATTTGTGTTTTTGGTTTTCAAAATTCTATTTTTATAACTTCTACCTACCATGTATTCTCGACTGCTTTCTAATTAAAATGTAAATACTTGTTTGAGCGGGTACAATAATTGGCTATAAAGGTTAGGACGGTTAAAAAATGGTATTAGTCAACGTACTACTCACATTCAGCTTGATTATTTACCTTAGTTTTACTTTGTTACCGAACCAAAAAGTAAAGCTTTTGTTGTCTCAACAATTACCGATCAAGCATCGGTTGATAATACTTGCTGTTATCTTTCTTTCCTTTTCTCTGTTTTTCGCAAGTGCATATTTCGGAACACGATTTATGTTTTCAAACAGATGGTAACCACTCAGAAAAGATAATTTGGCCCATATTAGAAACCAGCCTTTGGTGGAAGAAAGCGTATACCCTCTGTACCTCTTATTTTGTATAATCGAAAAATAGAAAAGTTTAAGTTGGGTGAAGAGTGTCTATGAAATTTTATATTTGGTGGTAAGTAGCATGCTACCCTGTTTTGTAGAAGGAAATTCTAGCTCCTCCGTCGCATATGGCAAACCATTCAAATACTCACTTAGAACAGGATCGTTAGAAACATCTTCGGTAATAACGATTTCACCTGCGTTTGCTAGCGACTGAATTTTGGCTGCAAGGTTGACCGTTGTTCCGAAGTAATCAATTCCCTTATCTCCATTAATTGCCATACACTGTCCTGAATGGATAGTTGCTCTCAGCCTTAATTTGGTTTCTTCGTTATTCGAGGAAAAGTATAGCTGAACTTTCTCAGCACAAGAGAAGGCATCTTTAGGTGATCGAAAAGATGCCATTACTGCATCGCCTATTGTTTTAACTACTATTCCGTTATTGTTTTCTACTAGTTCGTACATTTTATTAAAGTGCTTACGGATTTCAATAAAAGCAATTGTGTCTCCCACTTGTTTATAAAAATTGGTTGATCCAACAACATCGGTAAACAGAATATGTTGAGTACCGATTTCTAATGGAATCCCCTCAGCAATTGACTCGGACGGAAAAAGTCTTCGGAAAGTTGGAAAATTAAATAAATCAACAGGTCTCAAAACATTTTGGTCTTCGATAACTGATTCTAGTATAAACGTTTCCGGTTTACCGGTTTCATTTTCTAATTTAATTAAAGGGAAATTGCCAATTTGATAATTGGTATCAGTATTTTTCAAATTCCAGACCAATTCTTTTCTAGATTCTTCAGATCCGATGTCTAACAAGTTAAAATTCATCTCTCCTTTGATACGCATTCGGTAGCGGCCAACTTCCAAACGCGTGGGGATTGTCTTCGTAGAATTATTATTTACCTCTTGATTAAGTTTAATATGAGGCCTATGAGTTGGCGCGGACGAGCAAAATGGACGTATATCTAATGATCGGATGGCAGGATTGACTTGAAAAGCAACTTCCAAAGCATTAGATCCAGTTAGGTTAAAGTCTATCTGGCAGGGAGCACAACTACTGGTCAAAGGTAGCTCCGATAGATGGTTGAAACTCTGTCTGGTGTTTTGGCAGTGTGGGCAGATCGCTTCCCAGCGTAAGTCGAGTAATCCTATATCAGCAGCATGCAGAAAAAGACTTATAACATCATTTTTTTTAGCTCCCCACTTTGATATAAGGGGTAGCAATCTGATCTTACTCAACAAGTCGTCGTCTGTTTCGCGAATGTATGATTCGAACTTTTCCAAGATTTTTCCTTCAAAACCAATACTTCTTAATTGAGAGATATGATGTTGAATTCTACGATTTTGCTCATCAGTAAACCGAATCTGATCTTGTAGGAAATTTTTGGATTTTTTCGCACGAGCGTATTCTTCCATTTTACCCATCAATTGAGGCACCATTTTCATAATTTTTCGCCCCTGCATGCCGAGCATCATTTTGCTAATCAAATTTTTGGGAACCATTCCAAGATATAGGTGAACTCGAGACCCAGTTGGTTCTATTTTTTCTATCAGAACAATACTCCTAAAATATCGAACCACTCCCTTGTAGAAATCATGAGTTTGTAGTACTCCGACACCTTCGGTCCAAGTCCATTCCTCTATCCATTGGCCTCTTGGGTCTTTTCCATGTAGTTGCCCGTTAATCTCGTTATATTCTCGTTTAGGAAATCCGGCTAATTTTGCTAGAAAGTTACTATCAGAGAAATAGGGCCACAAAGCGCTAACCTCTAGATCAGAATCGTGACAAAAAACCATCTCCATTGGATTAAAACTGTTCAAAATTTCATTTGGCCAAGGATAAATATCATTAAAATACGATGGCGTAAAATTTATCATCTGCGTCTCTCCTAGTAATCAGTGGTCCCTATATTCTTTATCCTGAAAAAATGGCTTTCGACCATGAAATTTAGGCTGTATCTTCATTTTCGGGAAAATTAGTATCTACCAAATCAGAGTTCGCTTATCTTGTTAAAACAAAACCCCATTCTTCTCCATCTCTGGTTTCTATCGGTCAATCTCATCTGTACACGGGGTATGACATAGAACACGAGAATTGATATAAAACTTGATTCCATTACTCAATGAGATTAAGTTAATTTCTCGTATCGATGATCGTATTGCAAAGATCTCTCTATTTTAGCTGTAGACTAAATAATCCCAATCTTATTAGCTAACAGAGTTTAGGTCGCACTTCTCAATCTTGGTTTTGACTTTCTAATTTTCTCTTTATCTAATTTAATTTTGGGTAGAAACTACTTACCAAACACCACAAACACCAGTGATTGTTATTGAACGATTCGACCACTTTATTTGACTTTGTTGTTGGAAAATTAATTCCAGCAGATGCTATTTTCGCTAATCTGGCATGATTCGATAGCCTGTACTAATGCCAGTTGCCATGCCGACAATCGCCCACAGTCCAGCACAAACCATTTCGCCCAAAACTAGACCCAAAAAAAACGGACGGGCACTACGGTAGGCTTTAAGACCACCATATTTGATGATGGAAAATTTCATCGACCAACCTAATAAAATCGAAAACCATAGCTTGAACGAAGCCCAGTTAGACATCATCATGTAGCCGATGGGATGGAAGGGCCACCAAAGAAAGACCTGCCGCATCCACATTAGCCACAGTGTAAATAGACCGCCGAAAAACATAAAACCGGTGTTGATCCAATCTGTACCTTTCTTAGGGTTTAATAATAAAGATTCCAACTGATCTAAATAACCGCTACCACCAGTGTAAGGTGCACCGTGCTGGTAACTGATCGTCAGAGCAGAGTAGTAAGAAACGGATAATCCGATTACCATTGATAGACCTAATGCTAACAGAAGTTGATGACGTTTGATTTTCATCTCATCGGCTGCTTTCAGGCTATTCATAATGTTGGGCATCATCAACTCCCTCAAATCACTAGTTAGGCAAACAGGATGCATCAATAGTGCGGTCGTACTTAATCGATTAATCCGCTCGGTACCCAGAGTGGTTAGAAAAACACTTTGCGGTGAAAAGGAACTATTAACAACAGGGATACCACCGTTTATGATTTGCCAAGTAATAGAAATATACATTGCCAATAGAAGTGCCACAAAAGCCAAAGCGAATCCGATTGTCATACCCATCAGATGATTAAAAAAAACTAGTCCAACAATACCAGTTAATAGACCAGAAATGATAACTGTTGGTGAATCGTCTCGGATCGATTGATCAGTTGAGTTTGTTTCATTGAATGCTTGCTGAAACATATTCTTAATGTGATATCTCGATTTGAACAGTGTGATAATGACGAAAGCCAAACAGGCTCCTGCTTCTTGAGCTGCACTAAACGAACGACTAGTCCACTGGACACCAGGACCAGAACCAAGCTGAGCTCCCAAAATCCCACCAGCCAGAGACTGCAATTTATAAAATACGAAAAAGAACCACAGACTAAAAGAGACATCCAAAGTCAGTAGATAGCTGAAGCCTACCACCGACCAAAAAATAACAATTTGGAATGGCCTTAGTAAGTTAAATGGCCGCTCAACCAAATAAGAGTCCAGCCAGAAATCGCGTGGGATATGTGGCATTTTGGGAAAAAATGCATGTGCTCCGTTCATCGTATGTATAAGAACTGGTAAGGAAAAACCTAACCATAAAAATGGATTTTTAAAAAATGAGCTAATTAAACCTTTGGGTTGGTTCGACATCTCGATCGGTAGACGTACCAAAGGAAAAGTGCATTTTTCATTTTCTATCCACTGTTTGCGCAACAGAACGGATAGGCAGATCATAACAAAATATAGGATTAGAACATAAACACTAAAAATTACGACTGGTTTTAACCAAGCTAACCAAGGTACTGATTCTCCTGGTATTAATCCTTCATAAAAAGATCGAATTGCCTTTTGGTTTTGGACAACCCTCCATTCTGGAATGTACTGGTGAAATAGATGTTCCCAATCATTTTCCACTGTGGCCCGATATTCATAAGCTACCATCGGGGACAAGGCGTACCGCATCAAACCGGTTGAAGGAATACCGACAGCCACAATCATAATACACCAAATAATTATAATCTCAGATGTTTCAAGAGCCGATGCCGGGTGAAGTTTCCTGACAACTGTATTAACTAACAGCACCAACACTGTAACTACAAAAAAGGGCCCTACTGGGAAGTGGCCACCGGCCAGAAAAATATTACGAATTACATAGTCGTTGTAGGGAGCAATTAGACATTCTAAGGCAGCACAGACCAAGCCGATTAAAATGGCTCTAGTTGTGATTCCATTGGATGAGTTATCGGTAGGCATACTGAGGAAAGAATACGGAGACAGCAACGATTTTGCTTATACGAAGTCCGCCTCTGGATCGATCAAAATTATAAGGGGAATAATTAAATGATGCTGTTATGTCCCTCATTTTATCAAAATAGCCTAGTTAACGCAATAATTATAAAAATCAAGCTTAGGAGGCCTCATTCTTATCATACTCACACGGAGGCTTTACAATCATGCGAATGAACGACAATTTGGTCTATTCTGCCAAGCCAGTAACCTTTTATCTTAAGTAAGTCTAAGTTATTTGCTGTCGTATTTTGCCCCTTTCATTTTTGGGAGTAGTGTGTTGTAATTTTTTGACTCTCTGCATTTCTTTCTGTGTTTGGTGGGTAATCCTTCATTCAGTACTCTTCAATCTACTAGCAATTTAAAATTACTACCAGTTCTACTTTTAGTCTCTTTTTTTTGATGTTAAGATCTATCTCTGTTTTTCAACCTATTCAAAATGACTATTGTAATTGAATTGGTGTACCCGTCTTTCGCCAAAAATTCATTAATCACCTCCTCTACGCATATTCAATTAAGTCCTTGGTTTTTGCTTAACTGGCCTCGGACAGTCTTCCATAACTACAACAGTAATCCTAATAGAAAACTCCTACAGTCCTAACCCATTCTTCTTTTTACCAGTAATGTATTTAACTTAAATTTACTCTCCGAAGACGTAGGTATTTTTCTATGTGAATGGAAGTAAATTGTCAGCTTTTCTTGTCATTTTTTTAATATTTTGGTTAGTAATATTATTTTTCAGTACACGTATGAAAAAATAACATCGTCGTAGACAGTTTGTTGATAGCAAAAAGAGGATACCTGGCACGCAGGTCGATAGTAAAAACATACTCGCTTAAAAGGATTTCTTCTTTGATCAGGGCCAGATTTCCTGTAAGAAAATACTCTATCGATATAAATCTAATGAAATATAGTCTTAAAAGAAAAATTTATCACATTAAATCTTGGTTTAGTTAATCTTATGTTGAAAAAAGTTCAACGAATTTTGGGATCAAAGTTCATTGGAATCGGAATATTCTTAGTTGCCATTATTAATGAAATTGGCGCATGGGCACATCCCTTTCAGCCAAATAAAGTAAGTGCAATTAATGAGTTCTACGAATTTACGCTGCTGGGTGTTCAACATATTCTCACTGGATATGATCACTTACTCTTTCTAATTGGCCTTCATATTGTTGATAGAAAAGTAGGGCATATCATAAAGGTTGTAACAGCATTTACCGTAGCTCACAGTCTTACTTTAGGTCTTGCCGCCTTAGATATTTTTACCCTACCTGTGCGTCCCATTGAGTCTTTAATTGCCCTAAGTATCGCCTATATTGCTGTTGAAAATCTTGTTCTCAAACAAAGACCAAAGAAACGATGGATTGTAGCCTTTGGTTTTGGATTGATTCATGGTTTTGGTTTTGCAGGTATTCTGAAAGATATTGTCCTAGCTGAAACTAAATTATTGATTTCTCTTTTCTCGTTCAATATCGGTGTTGAAATTGGACAGATTGGTGTTGTCACACTTCTTTTCCCTATATTAGTTGTGATCAGAAATTTGAAGTGGCAAGTTACGTTTCAGCGTGTAACCTCTGCTTTTATCTTGCTACTTGGCTTAATATGGTTTGTTGAAAGATCATTTTTAGTAGAACCTGATTCAAATGAGTCATATTCTGGTTGGACAACTGCCAGAAAAGCAGAATTGGATGCAAATTTTGAGGGCATCTGCTTTTTTGATTCAAATTCAGGTTGGGCAATTGGTAGTGAAGGCACAATTGCTCATACTTCTAATGGAGGGGAAACGTGGACAATTCAAAACTCATCTACCAATCGTTACCTTTTTGGTACTGACTTTATAAGTAACAAAGAGGGTTGGGTAGTCGGCGAAGATGGAGTGATTCTACATACAAAAGATGGGGGTATGCATTGGCATATGCAGACTTCTGGTACAGACGCCCCATTTGTAGACGTCGATTTTGTCGACACGAATTATGGCTGGATTGTCGGTATGGAAGGCTGGATTATGCATACCTCTGATGGAGGCAAAACATGGGAACGTCAAGCAAGTGGTACTTATAATGAACTGAGTGCCGTTCATTTTATCAATTCTAAAAGAGGGTGGATTACTGGTGTTTATGGAATGCTTCTCCACACAACTAATGGTGGGAAAATATGGAATTTGACAAAAATCCCGACTGGTTATGAAATTATTGGAGCTTTTTTCAACAATTTAGAAACGGGTTGGGCCGTCACTACTGTTGGTGCCGTATTTGAGACTAAGGATGGTGGACAAACTTGGAATAAACGCCGTGGTCCTCAGAGTCGAGACACTCTAGCTACGATGTCCTTTGTCAGTCCGACCGAAGGCTGGGCTGCTGGATGGTATGGAAATATTTATCAAACCTCGGATGGTGGACAAAATTGGGTGTCAAAAAGTGCTAATACTATGAATCATCTTAGCGATATTTATCTCCTTAGTTCAGGACAAGGTTGGGCAGTTGGCGAAAATGGTGTAATTATCAGGACAAATGATAATGGTTCCAATTGGGAAATGCTTACTGGTGAAGAAAACCAAGACTTAACAGAAATGCAGTTCATAAATTTAACTGAAGGTTGGGCTGTTGGCTATGGTGGTTTAATCCTTCATACACAGGATGCAGGTAAAACTTGGGAAACACACTCGATTGACAATAAAAGGGTATTTGTGGATGATTACCACCTTGAAGCTGTAAATTTTGTTGATAGGAAAAAGGGATGGATTGTTGGAGGTAAAAATGTTGGCCAGTTTACACATGAGGGTTTTATCTTACATACTCCGGATGGTGGAAAAACTTGGGAACTGCAGTTTGATGAAGTAGAAACTTATTTGAATGATCTCGTTTTCGTTGATGATCAAAATGGATGGGTTATCGGTGGTTGGTTTCAAGAAGGTCAACTTTTTCAGACTACTGATGGTGGAAAAACCTGGGAATCTCAAATCGTTGTGGATCGTAGCCTAAGTAGTATTTTCTTTGTAACAAAAAGAGTCGGTTGGATCGTCGGAGATGGGGGACTTCTTCTTTTTACTGAAGATTTTGGCCAAACTTGGAAACGAAAAATTATTAGCCGATACGATGGTTTCAGCTATGATGACATCAGTTTTGTGTCGGAGAAAGAAGGGTGGATTGTGGGCGATACGGGACTGATTCTACAAACGGTGGACGGAGGGAAAAATTGGGAACGTAAAGATAGTAATACCGATGATCCGCTACATGCTATTTGGTTTTCTTCTAAAGAAGAAGGATGGATTGTGGGTTGGAAAGGAGTAATTCTTCGCTCAGTCGATGCTGGACACACTTGGAGAAGAGAGCAAAGCCCAACTAACAAAACACTCAATAGCCTGTGGATTACTAGAGGAAAAATCCCTTGGGTTGTTGGCGAATCTGGGCTTATACTTAAGTACAATCGAGATTAAAATTTAGGTGTCATTACGCTGGTCGGCTAACCATTGCCTCTTTATGCTTCGCCAAGCTTCATCGGTATGGTTTCTTCGCCAGTAGGGTGAAATAGAAGATTTACTTTCATCTATACCGCGGTCAGCTATCAAGTGTTTTCTAATTGATCTCACTTCTCCAGCTTCACCATGGACAAAAACGTCATATTCGCCTTCTGGAAAATCAAAGTTCTTAATTGCGTCAAGGAGAGCGTTTTCAGGTTCTGAAACCTTCGATCTGTGTAACCATATCAATTGTAACGCAGAATCCGAATGAATGATAATTTCATAATTTCATATTCTGGTCCGTCTACTACAACAAAAGCTAGACAAGGTTTGGCAGTAGGTAAAGCTTCAATAGATGCGCTGATTGCAGGCAATGCACTCTCATCACCAGCAAGAAGATGCCAATCGACTTCAGGATCAGGGTGATATCCGCCACCTGGCCCCTTAAATTGAAGTCTATCTCCTATTTTAGCGCGTTGAGCCCAAGCTCCAGCATAACCTTCATCACCATGAGCGACAAAGTCAATCGTGAGCTGTTTTTTTTCTACGTCCCATTTCCTAACAGTGAATCTTCTCGGTCGAGGGCGAAAATCGCCACCTGTCATTTTCGCTTCTTCAGGATCAAATGGCACACTATACGGTGCACCTGGGGGTACAAAATACGCATTGATATATTGATCGGTGAATGGTGTAGGAACAAAGTTTTCCAAATCACCTCTGCCAAACACCAACCGCATCATACTGGGGGACAATCTTTCAATAGCCTGAACTTCTCCGTACACTTTATGATCTTCCTTTTCTAATTCTAAGTACTTAGACCAATACAGTTACTCTTATTTCCAAATTCATACTTTCGATGGAAACAGGTCAATCCTGCACTACCGGCGAAATCTTACCGTGCCTCGCACATATAAACTATTAAGAAAAATTGTCGAGTTGTTTTTTTTAAGTCAAGATAATAATTTTTAGGTGTAAGTAAGAAGATTAAACTTAATTCGCGAAGAACAGCCTGAGCTAGGCGGGATGTGAATTAGCAGGTAGAGAAAAACTTGCAATGCTAGACCAATAAATGATAATTAACTTGATGCGAATTATCCATATCAATTTCAAGGAGCCTTTTAATACAACATGAGAACGTCTAATCCTGCACTTAATTCCAACACTTTCAGTGGTTTTGGTTACGTTGATCAGACTATGACTGTATATGGAACCGTAAATAAAAGTGTTTTACTTTTACTACTGAGTGTTATCTCTGCCTCAGTTGTTTGGGCTGTTCCCTCACTCTCTGGAATTGGTCTCGTTGCTTCTCTACCTGCCTTTATTTTGGCTATCGCTACAACATTCAAGCCCGAATGGGCTCGAATTACGGCTCCTATCTACTCGGTCTTAAAAGGTTTGGCCTTAGGTGGTATTTCATTGTCGATCAACTACATTTATCCCGGATTGCCTATTCAGGCTGTAGTGCTTACCTTTGGTGTCTTTTTTACTATGATGGTTGCGTATCGCTCAGGAATTATTCGAGCCAGTGAAAAGTTTGTTCTTGGTGTTGCTGCCGCTACTGGGGGTATCGCTATCTTTTACCTGATATCTTGGATCATTGGTTTCTTTGGCATTAGTAATCCGTTGATCAGTGGCAATGGGTTACTATCAATTGGCTTTAGTGTTATCGTGGTAATCATAGCAGCACTGAACTTAATACTAGATTTTGAGAATATTAAAACTGGAGAACAGCGAGGAGCCCCACAATATATGGAATGGTATTCGGCCTTCAGTTTGATGATAACCTTGATTTGGTTATATGTTGAGATTTTGATTCTGTTAACTAAATTAGCAGGACGCAACCAAGATTGATAGCTGGTCATCGATTTTAACCAAAATCACCGATTAAAACAATTACATGATCAATTAAATTCAGAGCGAATCTAGCTATCCACTTTAGAAAATTACTGATAGATAGAATACAGAAAACGACACGCTGACCAATTGGCTAACTAATCAATAGATTGTAGATTCGATTGCTAGTATTGGCGGGTTGCTCAAAAAAAAGAGATCGTAGTATTAAAACCTCTAGTATTTCCTTTGGCCAGAAACAAATTTGATACAAGCATAAATTGACCTACTTCTTCGAAAGTTATATTAACACTCGATATTTTCTAGACTAAAGACTATATTCCCCAGTTTATCTTCGCTTTTTCAAAGCAAATTTCTTGTTTCGATTTGTCCTTGACTGAGTGGGCCACTTGATTTTCTCCTACCCATCTGTTATCTACCGAATCAGACTTAGGCTGGAAACGGACATCACAGCTAATCCTCCACTGATCTGACGTGAATCATACGCAACCACTTATAATCAAAAGTTCGACAAGGTTGCTCAAAAAAATGATCGAAAAAATTAATAATTTCTCTTCCTTCCAAAATTTTCAATACATCCGGATGATGAGTAATTTCTTGTTCACCCATTGTTCGGACGGGGCGACCATCAGGATTGTACACTGCATCGATCAAGTCTGTATCCAGCTTGAATGGTAATTCACCATTTTCTTGTGCGTAGCTCAAGATTGTTTTCCTCGCTTTGGATACAATCTGTCGATTCATTAGACCACGAATTAGCAAATAACCGTCTTCTTCCATTCGTGAATGTAGGCCTGAATTGCTGTGTAATAAATCATTACAATCTCTCAAGGTCCCTAAACATTGGCTTGGGAAACTAACTTCACGGTCGCCAAGAAAAGCAACAGGTCGCATGTGTATTCCTCAATCGTAGACAATTACAAGATTAAATTTTGGATATTCTATGGATGACTTTACAAAAAGAGTCACCAATATTCTATATTGTAAGCAGCATCAAGTTTATAAACTAATTTTCTGTGTTATACCAGAAGGATATCTATCGAAGATAATAATTAAGATACTCATCAATTATCCCCTATACAAAATCACCCAAGAATATGTCTCATGAACTGCCAACAAAAGTAAACAAATAATTTTTACTACTTGACAGAAAAGTTAACGACTGTTATTTTGGCCAAATAAAGTGGAAACGTTTAACCCTCATAGATTTCTCGATTATCTAATATAACTGGATTATCTGACAGTTAGGTTATTCTATTTTAGGAAATTGTAGACAATGATTATTTGATCTAATATTTGACAGCTTTACATGTGAACACAGGTTTTCATCAGCTTCCATGACATAGATACTTACTGTAAATGGTTAGACAGATTTTATTCATAATCGTCCCCACTCGGATGACTATTTCTATATCATCAATGCATCGGAATAATTGTAATCTTTTTTTGATTATCGTAAACAGTTGTAATTACTACAAAATTGCTTGATCGACATCAGATCTTAATGCATCGATTGATAAGATCATTTAACCTCGGTTCTTTATGCCGAAGATGTTTTTTCTCAGATCTCAATCCAATAAGTAGAATTTTAATCCCATCAGAACAGAATATATAAGTGATTAAAACCCATTCTTTCTATATAAACCAGTTGATGATTAGTTCAAATAATTCTCACCAATTACTCGGTTAATTTTCAGAATCCAGTTCCATTACACTAACATCTATAAAAAATTAACGTTTTCAATATTTTGTCACTCTAAATGAGATTTAAAGCGAACTCGAAAACCCAGATTCTAACATTAAGATCTATTGTCATTGCAGTTGCTCTTATGCCCATAAACTGCTACTGGATTTTCTACTCAGAAAATATGTGGTGGATGCAATTTGCCACCTCAATGTCATTATTTTTCAACGTAGTCTTTTTCTTAGTGTTGATCGCTTGGCTAAACCTACTCCTCAAAAAATATCTTCCACGTCTAGCCTTATCTAAGGGTGAACTGCTAGTTATCTACATGATGATGTGCATATCGACCTCCATATCAGCACTTGACTATATGCAAGTTCTAATGCCTCTGATGAGTCACGCCTTCTGGTTTGCTACACCTGAAAATGAATGGGCTGAACTCTTCTGGTCGTATATACCAGAGTGGCTGACCGTCAGCGATATGCGTGTACTAAATGCCTATTACAATGGAGAGTCCAGTCTCTATAGTGCAAATTATATGATGACATGGATTATCCCTGTTCTATCTTGGACATCTTTCATTATTGTTCTATTGTTTGTGATGCTTTGTATAAACGTCATTCTGAGAAAGCAATGGCTAGAAAAAGAAAGACTTAGTTATCCTATCATTGAAGTCCCATTTGAGATTACAAGAGACATAGGAAGTATCTTCAAGAATCGACTGTTTCTTCTTTCTTTTGTTTTGACGGGTTTTATAACTCTCCTCAATGGGATTAGCTTTCTGCACCCGGTCGTTCCGAGAATCATGATTAGACAGAACGACATCAGTTACCTTTTTACCAGTAAGCCTTGGAATGCCATCAGCTGGACGCCTCTGGTGATACAACCTTTTGTGGTTGGGATGGGATTCCTTATGCCCTTAGAACTATCTTTCTCCTGCTGGATATTTTACTTCTTTAGAAAATGTCAGCGCGTATTTGCCAGCCTGTTTGGTATTCGTGGATTGCCTTGGAGTACTACTAGCCCTTTGGGTTTTCCTTATGACCGACAACAATCTTTGGGTGCCTATCTGGCCTTGGCCGTTTTCGCCCTCTGGATGGGCCGAAGACATATATTAAACGTACTGACCAAATCCATCCACAATTCCGGTGATATTAACGATTCTAAAGAACCTATTTCTTATCGGACAGCAACCTTAGGATTAATAATCGGTATTATATTTCTAATATCGTTCTGTGTGCGAGCAGGGATGTCATGGTGGGTTGCAGCTCTCTTTTTCTCTATTTACCTCGCTATGTCCATTGGTATTACTCGTATGAGGGCGGAATCAGGAGTCCCGGCTCATGATCTCCATTATATTGGTCCTGACTACCTGATTCCTGCTATGATTGGCACACGTCGGCTCGGTCATGGAAATCTGACCATGCTATCACTTACTTGGTTCCTCAATAGAGCACACAGAGCTCACCCCATGCCACATCAGTTAGAATCATTCAAAATGGTAGATCGATTAGAGGTCTCCAGTAGAAAATCCGTATATGCATTGGTTCTCGCTTCAGTGATCGGCACCTTGATATCTATGTGGGTATACTTACATATCATGTATCAAGTGGGTCTCAAAGACCATTCAGGCATAGCATCTCCACCTCTCGATCGGCTTCAGCAATGGCTGACTGTTTCTGAACCGGCTGATTACCCATCTCTGTTGATTACAGCTATTGCTTCTGCCTTCACCTTCTTTCTTATTTTCATGAGGACACGTTTCGCTTGGTGGCCTTTCCATGCGGCCGGATATGCTGTTTCAGGTATAGAGGATTGGAGTTTGAATTGGATGTGGGCATCTCTTGCTACTTCGACCTGTATCAAATGGGTGATTCTTAAACATGGCGGAGTTAAGAGCTATCGGAAAGCAATCCCATTCTTCATTGGCATGATACTAGGTGAATTTGTTATCGGCAGTATATGGAGCCTATCAGGCCTTGCTCTTGGGATAAAAACATATGCCTTTAAGAACTGGTAAAAGAAAATCTGTTTCCATTTACTTTCTTGCTAATATAATGGAAATGTGTCGTGGCCTAGCTAATTTTTGGTACGAACGAGAGCATTTTACCATTTCTGGAAACAACAATAATGCCAAAAAAAAGTATGGAAGCTAAGTCCAAGATGATACCAAACTATCTTACTCTTATTTTGTATTATTTCAACAGAGTTGTCTCGAAATAGTTGACACTTTCATAGTTTTGGTATAGTCTCCAGCCGGAATTGCAAACGATTTCGGAATGAATTTTGGATCCACAACACTGAGGCGATAGTCTATGTTGCAGTCTCGTTTTTGCACCAAATTCCTTTGTTTTTAGTTAGCTTGTTTGTTTCATAAATTATTCAGGCTGATCTGAGAGATGATTTAGTAGCACATTGGAAATTTGATGAAGGTAAACGAGGAACAATCAAAGATTCCGCCCACGGAATTGAGGGGGAAATTGAAGGAAAAGTCAGCTGAATAGAAGGAAAACATGGAACAGCCTTGAAGTTTGATAATAGTGACAGCGTAAATCTAATGATATTTTGCAGTATTTACTGTGCCAAATTGATAGATGTCAAGCATGATATTGATTCAACGTTGGCAAGTCATTTTTAGCTTCTGATCGACTAGACCATATACCACACTGTTAACACTACTAATGGCGTGCTTTTGTATGTAATTTTTAATACGGCCATACAACAGGAATTGACTAAATGAGACCAAATCTACCTAACCAAGATCCTAGTAAATACGCAGAGGAAGGGTATTGTGTTTTCTACGATTTTTTATCTATTGATGAAATGAAACCCTATCAGCAAACACTAGACGGGATGATAGACCGAATGAGACCGGGTGAAAAACCCCAATTTATGTTTGAACCACACGTTGGCAGTCGACACTGGCGCACGTGGCTAGGGCTAGCCCGTAATCCGAAAGTTTTAGATGCTGTTGAATCGGTATTGGGCCCCAATCTTGTATTAATTTTATCTCATTTCATTATTAAAGGTACAGAAGACAATATGTATGTCGGATGGCATCAAGACCAAAGCTACTGGCTCAGTGGAGTACGAGGGGACCATTTAACAACAGTCTGGATGCCTTTTAATCCAGCTACTCGCAGTAACGGGTGTATGCGAATTCTGCCCAAGACTAATCAACCGTTACTACGTGAGGTGCGAACTAAAGAAGACGACGGAGTAACAATAACTACCAAAGAAGTAGAAGTAACAAATGAAATAGTTCAGACTGCCGTCGATATTGAGTTACAGCCAGGAAGTTTTTCGTTACATGATGCCTATGTAGTTCACGGTAGTGATGCTAACCAGAGTAATGATCTGCGCAAAATTTATACTATGCGTTACGCTAATGCGGATACTACTGAGTTTAGGCCGGAAAAATGGAGGATTCCGTTTTTCTTGGTTCGAGGCCAAGCTAAAAAACTATCATCTTATATCGATATTCGTCCTGACCAATCATTACCGGGCCAACAACCCGACTGTCAGCTGGTAAGAAACTTTAAAAATGGTAATGACGGCAAAATACCCCGAAATTACTAAGTCTTTATCAAGCCAAGAGTTCAAAGCACGTAAATTATTTTTATAGCTTTACACAGGAAAATAAGTATCCCAGAATTAGAAATGGGTAAGTTTGTTCTAAAACGAATAAATAATACTAACCAAACTAATTTATAGGTATCTAAATGCGAAAAAACGTACTATTCCTATTTTCATTGTTCGTAATTATGGTTCTAGATAGTTACGCAGGACTAGACGAAAACCTAGTTTTATATTTACCATTTGACGAGGGGAAAGGTGATATAGCCAAAGATACTACTAAACATAAAAACAACGGTCAACTTCATAGCGTCGAATGGGCTAAAGGCAAATATGGGATGGCCGTTGAGTTTAGTGGAAAAAAAGGAGGATGGGTAGAAGTGCCTGATGCTCCTTCATTGGACATCACTGATGAAATTACCTTGATGCTTTGGGTACAACCCACGCAATTCACTGGTGAATGGTTACGGATGCTAGTCAAGACATGGGCAGGTGACGGTGAACCTTGGATGGTATATGGACTCTATCAAGAAGGTGGTACGAATGGGAAAGTTGGTTTTATTTTATCAGTCGATAAGGCACAAGAAAAAAGATCTCCCCACGGTCCACCCATCAAGGAGGGGGAATGGACCCATTTAGCGGCCACCTATGATGGGCAAGTCCAAAAGATATATTACAACGGCACACTCAAAGAATCGCAAAAGGTTACAGGAAAAATCGATACCAATGATGTTCCGGTTTCTGTTGGTAGAAATAATGAAGGCGATAGAGAGCACTACGTAGGATTGATAGATGAGGTAGCTATCTGGAATAAGGCCTTAACCAAGGATGAGATCAAAGAAGCAATGGAAAGTGTAGCTTCTGTCGAAGCCAAAAATAAACTGTCTTCCCGTTGGGGAGCCATTAAGAGGCTCTATATAGCTAACACAATGGCAGTATCAGCTGAATAGAAAAGAGAAAACGTTTTTGTTATTCTCTTATTGTTAAGAATTACTATTTCAACATTTGAAAGATGGCCCATATCAGCTATACGGGATAGAAAATTACCTTCTTTGTCGGCTAAATTGGATTTGCTATCTAGACCGGAGGATTTTGAATCAGATAAATGGACATTACACCAATACCCGATGGTACACCCTTTCAGTTTGGCGATCAAACTTTCAGATTCGGCGATACGATCGTGGAACTGAAAAACTCGTCTCACTTAATCGACAACCCAGATCAACTGAGAAACAGGTTAGACCTAGATGGTTATCTATTCTTGCGCGGGTTTCACTCAATCAACAAAGTAAAAATCGCGCGAAACCTTACTCTAAAAGCAATTGAACAAAAAGGTGGATTAAAAGAAGGCACCCCTATCGAAGATGGTATTGCCTCTAAAGATAATCAGAGCTTCGCCTTTTTTCGCCAAACTGATATTGCACATGCGTCTGAAGTACTGGCGGTAGTTGACAGTCAATCAACTTTTTCTTTTTATGAAAGATTACTAGGAGGAACGTCGGTTATTACCTTTGATAAACGATGGTTGCGTTGCATGGCGCGTGGCGGAAACAATCACTTTCACTATGATCAAGTCTATGTTGGTCGTGGTACACCTAACCGATATACTATGTGGTCTGCTTTTACCGCTATTGACCTAACAGGCGGTCCCTTAGTAATCTGCCTAGGGTCCCACCAGCACCAACGATTGAGGGAAACCTATGGTGCTACTGACATGGATCGTGATTTAACCGAAGCTGTCTTCAGTACTGACCCAGCTGAAATGGTTGAGAAATTTAGATTTACGCTAGCGACAGCACGATTCCAACCAGGGGACGTAATTATTTTTGGCATGTACATGATGCACAGTTCGGCACCCAATCTGACAGACTCTTATCGCATTAGCATTGATACCCGGTATCAATTGGCTGCAGAGGAAAAAGATGACCGATTCTTTTTTCAACCAAACGGTAGTTGGCTCGGCAATTTTTACAATCATGGAGCAAACTACACACCAATGGCTGAATTGAGAGAGCAGTGGGGACTATTATAGTTTAGCCCCGTAACATGCATATAAAAGAATAAATATAGAAAGAGTAGAATATGGAGCAAGTGTCAACTGATTATATTCTAAACGAGCTGCAACGGACACAGTATGAGGTCGATGGCTATCTTTTGGCTTCAGGTCTAATTCCTGATATAGTTGCGGACAAAGCAGAAAAATCGATGTGGGAACTGATGGAGATGGACCCAGATAATCCTCAAACATGGAGTAATATTCCCACAGGAGCCAACCATGAAAAAAGCCGTAATATTGTTATTTACAATGGAATTCAAATGCCTGAACTTTTGGCTTGCGCGACCTCAGAGTATATTCAAGCAACAGCGGAGTTGATCAACCTCCCGATCAATGACATTCATCCTCCTCAAGCTATACACACGCAAAATCTGTTTCCGGTAAAAAAAACATGGCAATGGCCAACAGCACATGTAGACGGTATCCCCAAAGAACATATGCATTTAACTTTTCCAGGCCCCTATAGAATCGCCAGTTTGGTTTTCTTAAGTGATGTCGAGAAGTTTGGGGGGGGGAACTATTGTTTGGCCTGGTTCCCATCATAAGATCCGTCAATTGGCAGAATCCGCTCCTGAAAAGTATGCACATCTATATGATCTGAATAAAGATATTCCAGCACTAGATCTAGGAGATCCGATAGAGCTTTTACCCAAACGTGGCGATATTTTGTTCTTCCAACATCTTTTTGGCCATAATGGATCACTGAATATTAATCAATCACCTCGACTGTTAATGCGCTATTTCTGCGCTTGCGATGAATGCAAGCGTTGGAAAAAAACAGATGAATGGAACCACTGGACACCATAGGGGAAATTCGAACACTCTGGTTTAAATGATGGTGTAAATAGGGGGCAGGCAAGTTAGCTAAGGTGAATCTACCTAACAGTACCGCAAGAAATCATTGTTCCACTGCCGGGAGTTTTTTTCTCTGATCACGTAAAAACCTCAATGTCGAATCGAACAGTGGCACAATAATCGTTGTTCACTTAATTCATTTTTTTAATTTTGCCCAGGTCGTTGCTAGTTTATCTATCTGATCTACAGACAACAGAAGCTGGAGCCCGGAGTTCATAACTGATACAATTTCTTTCTCGTCCAATGCACGATTCCACATCGCAACATCATCCATTATTCCATTCCAGGCAAAATTACGGCCGTCATTAAGTTCCCCAACCCAAACGGGAGATTTATCGTCTTTTAAGACCTCTTTTGCTGGGTGATTAGTTTCAGCTTCCATTTTGCCGTTTATAAAAAGTTGAGCTTTTCCACCACCCTCAAAAGTATAAACTACGTGGTACCATTTTCCATTTTCTAGGACCGTCGAAGAACTTATTTCACCTTCGCTATTCACTCGAGCGTATACCTTCTGTCCTGTCCAGGCAAACAAGTTATAGCAATCACCATCCTTATGAGCGAATCTTTTAGAGACAATTGACATACCGTCTGCACCTTTGATTCCATTAGGCTTAACCCAAGCAGCGATAGTTAGTTCTTTCATTCCAGAAAGTTTATCCACAGATGGAACTTCTACTACATTGTTTCCTTTTCCGTTGAATCGAAGAGCCTTACCAAATTTTCCGCTTACATGTTCTAATTTTCCATTTTTCTTTGGCTTAGCAGGTGATTCGGAATGATCTACTGGATTACCTGCCTCCTCAAAAGGAAGATATAGAATTAGACCTCGATTAATCGCCGCTTCCGAAGTCGTCAAGACCAAAAGCCCAAGTATAAAAAATGAAATTAGAAATAGTTTACCGACACGTATCTTCATGCTTATCTCCTTATAAGTGCAGAAATAAATTGATAGAGCTGGCATATCATTGTAAGACCTAATTGGTGTAATGTCATCGTATCCAATTCGCCTGCGAAATTTCTCCTATTGTAATCAGATAAATTGTCATTTTAAATCAGATTTATTCAAGGGTTTTGGCTGATTGGTCCAATGACCTGATATATCAGTTCCTCTTGCAATGATAGAGTTTTTATTCCAACCTGTTAAAGCTTTCACTTCCGGTGGAACAAACCGCATGGTTAGTCCACACCTGCGTCGGTCAGATTGGTTAGGGGCTGAACCATGAAGTAGGAGGTCAGAGTGAAGTGAGATCTGACCAGCTTTAATCTCGAAATCTACCGGAGCCAAACCATAGTCTTCCGCGTTTTTCACAGTCTGACCTAATACATTCTGCTCTTCTTTACGACTATGTTCGAAAACAATCTGTCCGTGTAAATGAGATTTGGGAATGACCTTCATTGCTCCATTTTCAGTGTCTGCATCGTCAATTGCTAACCAGACAGTCACTGTTTTGCTGGGTGTAATTGGCCAGTAGGAAGCATCTTGATGCCAGCTAACTTGTTTAGTGTCTCCCGGTAATTTACAAAAGTAGTGAGTGCCCCAACAGATTAGGTCAGGACCAAGTAAATCTTCCAAATAATCTAAAATGCGACTATCTGTCACTAAGTCGTAAATTTCTGGTTGTTTACTGTGCCATCCATTAATTGAATATGCGTCTTTCCCTTCATTTATTTGTTGTTCTATTAACTGATCGAAATATGCTCGGTGTATAGCAATCTCAGTCTCACTAAATACATCCAGCGGGAATACGTATCCTTTTTGGTTGAATTGCTGAATTTGTTGGGGCGCCAATCTTTTTGGTTGATCATTTTCAACAGCAAAAAATTGGATATTTCTTTCCAATTCAGGCATAGCATCGTCTATAGACATATGAATTTTCTCCTTCAGCAAGTTGTCATTCTTTATCCTCTAGTATAATATGGAAAATAGTTTTTAGACAGACGAAAAATTTATACTGGATTCAACGTTCGTTGAGACGAGAGAGATTTTTACGACGTCCTCTTTCCTTTCGTCGTCTTATCATGCCCTTCTTTCTCGTAATATTTGAATCTTTGATGCTAACCTGACTTCTAATTTTCCAAAATGGAGTTGATGACTGATTTCAGTAGACTATCTATGGCTTCGTAATAAATCGAAATCATTATTTCTTACGCTAAAATTTTTATGTCCTTTAGCCCTTTCGGAAATAAATCCACGATTGGTGTTTTGCTAACCATCATATCTGTTAAGATCACTTGTAAGGTTATAACACCCTGATTTTCTATCTTCACAGACTTCGGAAGTCCTATTTATTTTCTTTTTTAGAAGACTTGAACTCTACGTCTGCTTTTTTGAAAGTCTTTTCGAATTTCTGAGATCGTTCCTGATAGTTCGAAGAACATCTCATACTCAATAGTTACACGAACAATGATCTAATCTACTAGAATGAATTCTAACAAAATTTTTCTTTTTGTTACAGGAAGCATTCAGATTTTTTCAATATAAACCCAATATGGAAAATTAGATATGTCAATTGTTGGAAACTATGTTTGAGCAAACAACGATAGACTTAAAAATGCGATACCAACCCACCCCCAGCGAAACATTACGATAACTGTCCTTTTCATATCACTCATTGACATTATGCTAGCGAATACACGAGAAAAAAGCTATCGCCATTTTCCCAACTGATAAAATGTAGCAAGTTGCTCTGTATATTCACTAATATCACCAACGTGTTGCACTAACCATTGGGAGTTGTGATAGGTATCTTGATAGCGTTCGCCACTGTCGCAAATCATGGAAACCACGCTGCCACTTTCACCTTTTGCAGCCATCTCCGCCATCAACATACATGCACAATAGAAATTGGTACCAGTAGAACCACCCACTTTGCGTTGCAATATATTGGAGAGCTGTTGCATCGCAGCGAAGGAGGCCTTGTCTGGGACCCGCTCCATTCTGTCAACCACCTGACTTACAAACGAGGGCTCTACCCTCGGACGACCAATACCCTCAATGCGAGAGCCATGAGATGACGTAATTGTAGCATCATGCTGTTGGTAATAATCATAAAAAACAGAATGTTCAGGATCGGGTACACAGAGTCGTGACGCTTGCTGTGTATAACGGATATAGCGTCCAATGGTGGCTGATGTGCCGCCAGTTCCCGCACTCACAATCACCCATTTTGGAACAGGATGAGGCTCTTTACTCATTTGTTGAAATATTGATTCGGCAATATTGTTATTACCGCGCCAGTCGGTTACTCGCTCAGCATAAGTAAATTGGTCCATGTAATAGCCGTTCAGTTCGGTGGCGATTGAAGAGGCTTGCTGATAGATATCGCGGGCATCCACAAAGTGACATTCACCGCCATAAAATTCAATTTTATCAATTTTTTCTTGGCTGGTTTCTTTGGGAACAACAGCAATGAACCGCAGTCCTAACAGGCGCGCAAAATACGCTTCTGACACTGCCGTGCTGCCCGACGACGCCTCAACTATGGTTGTGAATTGTTTGATATTGCCATTACACAAGCCGTACAAAAATAGAGAACGCGCAAGTCTGTGTTTTAGACTGCCCGTTGGGTGAGTGGATTCATCCTTCATATATAAGTGAATATTGGGCGTAGCTGGCATATCTACTTTAATCATATGGGTGTCTGCCGAACGCTGAAAATTCGCTTCAATTTTTTCAATGGCTTGATAAGTCCAAGACATACTGCATCCTCTAATTGGTAATTTGGGAATATAACATATGGTTAGTGAATGAAAACATAGAGGCTGTTGAAATATCTGGGGTGTTTTTTAACAGATATTCAGGGACTTTTACTAATTAGTGGGGACAACGACTAATGGTATTGGTTTTTATCGAGTCGAAGCTAACAATATTAAAAATCTTGATCCCAACGATCATGATGTGGGGAAATGAGCATCCGCAATATTAGATGATCAATCTCCCTTTTATAACTGTGCTAACTCTTTATTCTTTTGGACGAAAGATATCTTCAATCCTCAGTTCAAGCTGTCTGAAAAAAGATAATTTTTGCTATTCTTTGTCCGTTTCAAGATAGCCAGAATGACACATTTGTGCCGCCTAGAATATCCCAAACCGTGACACTTAGAATGCGCATTTGAGCCAAAAAACTGATAGGACCTGATACAGCCTCAGATTATTAAAAACTGGACTTTCTACGCTAGTCGGAATAAGAAGGATGATAAAAAACTACTTCTTTACGGGTTGGGGTCTTGATAACTTCACTATGGGTTCCATCCTGCCACTGGACCCAAACACGGACAACGTCGGCAGTTTCTAAACCGAAAAGCAGCCTCGTATCATTGTGTGAAACATAACTTCCACCACTCTGAGCCTCATCAATTTGACTTAATCCGTCGTCCGTTTCCACAAAAACACGTGCCATTAACGATTGTGCGGGAGGATGAATAGAGACTCTAATCCAGCTACGATCGTTTCCTCCATCATTTCGAAGAAGAGTAGCCAATCCCTGTAGGTTATTTATCAGAATGTCTATATCTCCATCATTATCATAGTCTCCAAATGCTGTGCCACGGCTTACCTGTGGCTCGATTAACGCTTTGCCACTTTTGGATGACATGTCTAAGAATACACCCGTTCTCAAGTTTCGAAATAGCTGTTTAGGTTGCGCGTAATCACCAATATCATCGAATTGGTCAATATTGTCGTGTATGTGCCCATTTACCACAAATAGATCACGCCAACCATCGTTATCCACATCAACAAAACCGCATCCCCAGCTGAGAAAAGGGAAACTCGGTAATCCCGTACCTGACACGAATGAAACATCAGTAAAAAAACCATCTAGATCATTACGGTAAACAGTATTGACCTGACTTTGATAGTTGGTAACGACCAAATCCAAACCACCATCGTTGTTGTAATCTGACAGGTCAATACCCATCCCATTCCCGACAGTTCCGTCCTCGCTCAAGGCCACTCCAGCCAAAAAACCAATTTCTTCGAATTGACCATCTCCATTATTTCTATAAAGAAAATTTGGACTTAAATCGTTAGCAACAAAAATGTCCCGATCCCCATCATTATCATAGTCTCCTGTAATAACCCCAAAACCACGGCCGGAATGAACCAAACCAGCTGATATTGAGTCGTTTTGGAAGGTTCCGTCACCATTATTCCGGTAGAAAATATCATTTGCTGGTGGGTAATTATCAGGTCCGCAATAGACTCTTAAGCTTTCCAATTGGCAACCATCAGTCTCAACTGAATATATCAGATAGTTAGCAACATATAGATCTAAATCTCCGTCGCTATCAGCATCGAAGAATGTCGCTGATGTGCTCCAACTATGTTCTTCAACGCCTGATTTTTCTGTCACATCAGAAAAAGTTCCGTCCCCGAGATTTCTATAGAGAACATTTCTTCCAAAATTACATATGTAGATATCTTCCCAACCATCGTTATCATAATCACCTACACATATACCCGAACCGAAGCCGGTATTACCAACTCCTGCTTCTTTAGTAAGATCCGTGAATGTATCATTACCATTATTTCGGTACAAGGCATTTGGTGCATTCGGATTCTGAAAATTTCCACTATTCACTAGATAAATATCCATCCATCCGTCTGCATTATAATCCAAGAAAGCACAACCGGCACCGTTAGGTTCAGGAAACAGACGTTTTCCTGTAGCACCATTACGGTGAAGGAAATCTATACCAGCAGCTTTACTATTATCAGTAAATTCCACCCAGGACCATAAGGGTCTGGTGATAAGAAAGGGACAAATCATAACTAAGATGCATAGACTCTGAAAAAAGCGATTAGATGACAGAATCAAAACTTGATCATTTATTTTTATTTAGTTGTTGGTAGATACGATTTCGCCATGCCACGATATCAGGATTTTCTGGCTCTTGCTGGTACGCATGCTCAATTTTGGCCGCGGCTAGCTGAAACTTGCCCTGACGAAAATAGATGGAAGCCAATAAAGATTGATATTCCGGCGCAGATTCAAGATTAACAGCAGATTTAGACCATTTCAGCGCTTGGTTGAGATCTTCTCCTTTTCGTACTAATAGGCAAGCCAGAGAATATTGGGGGGCGGCAATAGTCGGTGCAAGTCTTATAGAGGTACGAAAATCTTCTTCCGCTCCCTCCAAATCGTCGTTCTCGTATCTAAGTCGACCTCGCCATAAATAACCAGGTGCCCAAGATCCATTTTGAGAAATTCCCATGGTGTAGGCCAATTCTGCTCCGGTCAGATCACCAGTTTTTCTGCGCAAATCACCTAATTCTAGATAGCAATCTTGGTATTCAGGAACTAGTTTTATAACTCTAAGAAAAGATTGCTCCGCTGACTTTAATTGGCCTAAAGCGATTTCTGTCATCCCAAGATAATACAGAGATAAATAGTCCCCCGGATCGATTCCAAGGACATACTCATATCCTTTTTTGGCTGAGCTATAATCTCCAAGATTCATTTTTACATAGGCAAGGTATCGTTTAGTATCAGTATAGGTAGGATCAGTTTCTTCTGCTTTTTGCAAACGCACTAAAGCTCCATTCCAATCCGATTTCATTATCATCTGACGACCTTCGTTAAAATGTAACTTAGCTTTATTACGTTTATAAGCAGCCAAATGTTTTTGTCCTTCTTTGTGGTTATTGAGTCGAAAAAAAACTTGAGCCAGTGAATGATGAAAGTTTGGAATTTCCGGTGATAACTCAATCGCTCGAAGATAGTAGTCCCTTGCTGCAACAAAGTTTCGTCTTTTGGAACAAACTTGTCCTTTCCCAAAAAGTGCAGATGCCATATTAGAATCAAGTTCCAAAGCAGCATCAAAATAATCATCTGCTTCATCAAATCGATTTAACTTAATCAGAATCGTACCAAGATTGTGATAAGCCACCGTAGAAGTTGGGTGTAAATTTATAGCCATTATGTAGTGTTGTACTGCTTTCTCATGATTCCCTCGTTCAGTTTCTAATAAACCAAGTCCAATATACCATGCTACAGGAGCCTTCGACCTGGCACTCTTAATTGCTTTCAGGTACCATTTTTCTGCTTGGTCAAATCTTTGTATTTTTCGATAAACATCAGCAAGCTCTCCTTGTACACCAGTAGCATTGGGCATCAATTCCACAACCTGATGAAATGCTTCTAACGCTAATGGAAAATTTTCTAATTTGGCAGCAGACAATCCAATTCCGACTTGGGCTGCAGTAATTGCGGGGAACTCTTCTGCTAATTGCTCGTACATATATAAACTCTGATCCCATTCCTTACTTTTAAAGGCTTGGTTTGCTCGCAGAAAGCGAGATTCAGCCTCTTTGGGGTATGGTCGAACTGACTTGTCTTTAACCGACTGAGATTGAGCGTTAAAAGCCAAAATTAGGAAAAAGAAAGTTAGAAATAAAAAAAATAATCGATACCGTTTAGGTGTTTTCATCAATTTTATTTTCATCTAGATTGATCAATTTGCTAACAATCTTTATTATTCTGATAGAAGTAAACTTTAGTTTTTATTCTATAATAGCTAGAATCCAGTAATAATGGCTGATTCTAACATTTTTCTTTACTTTTGCAATAGGATAGAGAAAATATCTGTAAATATCCTAATTTCAATTAGGAATATCGAATGAACAATTGGTTGAACATAATCTCGATTTAGCTCATCATTCGTTCGTTTATACTAAATACATAATGTCAGAATCTTTTGTAAACGTATATTTGAGGACAATTTAGCCAATAAATTCCCACTATTATGCACTTAAGGCTATACTGGAAATTACCCTTTTTCTATATCTTTGTCATCCTCTTTTTCTTCGGATCTTTTTACTCTTTTGCTCAGGAGAAAAAAAACAACCCCCAATTACTTCGGGCTGAATCCGAATTCCAACGAGGTAATTGGGATTCGGCTTTCTCTATTTACAAAAAGTTGGCCACAGACGATCCAAATTATCTGGCTGCACAACTTGGGATGGCTAGTTGTCTCGTTGAGAAAAGGAGATATCCATCAGCCATTTCGACATTTTTACGGGCTATCGAAATTAGTCCAGATCATCCTCAAATACAAGCAGCTTTAGCCAGTACATATTTCAAAAACAAACAATCCAAGGAAGCAGTTAAGTGGTATCAAAACGCTATCGATTCATCTACCTCCAAAGCACAGCTATCTTGGTACCTAAACCTAGGTACGATAGAAGCAGATCTAGGTAATACCGAACGAGCCAGGCAAATTTACAATCTTGCGGTACAGCTATATCCTCAGTCAGTTCCATCTTACTATAATCTGGGTATTATTTTACTGAGACAGAATCGTCTTGATGAATCGGACGCGTGTTTCTACGCAGCCTTAGAATTAAATCCGGATTTTGATCCGGCGTTATTTAGCCGAGGTGAAGTAGCAACAAAAAAACATGATTTTATGTTGGCTGAAGAATTTTACCGTGCGTCTATCCAACTTAATCCAAGAAAAGCATCGTATACCTACGCCTATGCCCAGAACCTACTGCGTCAAGGAAAATCAGAGAAAGGAAAACGACAATTAAAACAGGCAAGGCGCCTAAAAGCTGAAAAATATTCGCGTCAGGCTCATGAGTGGGCTGAAAGAAAAAATTGGCAGGAAGTCTGTCGAAATCTTCAACTTGCCGTCGAAGTAGATCCGACATTCTTGAATGCGATTGAGGAATTAGCATACGTACATGCTGAACTTGGCAATCTAAATCAAGCTAAATCTACACTCAGTATTGGCTTGTTAAATGTACCAAACTGGGCGCCCGGTTACTGGGAAAGAGGGAAAATCAAACAACGTACCCAAGAAATTGAAGGTGCAAAATTAGACTTTCAAAAAGCAATAATTTTGTCTCCAGAAGCTATACCACCCAAGATTTCTATGGCTATACTATTATTGGAAACAGAAACTGATTTACCAACTGCGTTACAATTAGTTCAGGCGGCTATAGAATTGGATCCACTACCGGAATATCAGCAGATATTGAGATTGATAGAAGAGAAATTAGATTCTCGAAAATAGATTCTTAGATTATAAACCTTGATTCTCAAATTGATAAATCTTCGTACATAACTATGATTTTAGCCAACAGGCCTAACATTTCTATCAGTCAGGGTTTGAGATTCAAAAAAATCGTATTTCTTTCGTTGCTCATCATACTCAGGGAAATATTTCTCCTTACTGGTTTGACGACGGAAATTGCCAAATTTACAGATGTGACATTGGAAGTCGGAATTAATTTTCAACATGAAAATGGTCGAGGACAAGAAAGATACTTTATTGAGACGATTGGATCTGGATGTGCTTGGGTAGATTATAATAACGACGGCAATCTCGATATTTATTTAGTAAACGCCACATCAATGGAAGATTCCTCGTCAGATTCTACAGGTCAAAAACAGTCTACTAATGCGCTTTATCAAAACAATGGTGATGGAAAATTTCTTGACGTGAGTAATATTGCTGGGGTTGATCATGCTGGCTATGGTACAGGAATTTCCGCTGGAGATTATAACAACGATGGATTCATTGACTTATACTTAACCAATTTCGGCCCTAACGTTCTCTATCGAAATAATGGTGATGGAACTTTCTCTGATGTCACTACATCAGCTATGGTTAATCGGACAGACTGGAGTTCAGGTTCTTCATTCGGGGATTACGACAATGATGGAGATCTAGATTTATATGTATCCAGTTACTGTAATTTTAAAATCAATCAGCATCAAAAATGTTACGTCACTGATATTTTGGGCCAAAAGAAACATGTTTACTGTCCGGGAGAACAGTTTTCTGGGACAGCAGACACCCTTTATCGGAATAATGGCAACGGTACATTTTCAGATGTCACTAAAGCAAGTGGAGTTTACAATCCAATTGGTAGAGGTATGAGCCCGTTGTGGTCTGATTATGACGACGATGGAGACATTGATCTGTTCGTTGCAAATGATGCAACTGAAAATTTTCTATACCAAAATAATGGTAATGGAACTTTTCAAAATATAGCTTGGGAGACGGGAATTGCTGGTGACAGCAGTGGAGAACTACAGGGTTGTATGGGATTGGATTTGGCAGACTATGATAATGATGGTGACTTTGACTTGATTATGACTAATTTTCAAAATCAGCCAAACGTTCTTTATCGAAACGAAGGAAACGGTTTTTTTGAAGATATTTCATTTGCTGTCGGTTTTGGATATTCACTTCCTTATGTAGGCTGGGGAGTCGGTTTTTTTGATTTGGATAATGACGGACTAAAGGACCTATTTATAGCAAATGGGCATCTGGAAGATTTGATCAGCGATTTAGAAACTGGAACAACTTATGCACAAACTAACGATTTACTAATCAATAATGGTAATGGTGGCTTTACTAGAATTGTTGATGATGACACCATCAAAGATTTACAAGCCAGTCGGGGGGCAGCATTTGGTGATTATGACAATGATGGGGATATAGATATACTGGTATCTAATGAGCATGCTGCACCATACCTACTGAGGAATAATAGTCAGACGGAGAACCAATGGTTGGTGGTGAAAGTTATTGGTACGTGTCCTCCACTTGGTAGTAATCGAGACGGAATTGGCGCCAAAGTAAAACTTACTGTTACTTCAGTTGATACAGTTAAGACCTACGTTTCAGAGGTTCGCTCCAGTTCTAGTTATATGTCCCAAAACGATCTACGTATTCATTTCGGTTTAGGGTCTGATGTAAAGCATATACATCTACTGGAGGTTTTCTGGCCAAGTGGAATCATCGATACTATCCGAGATGTAATTCCAAACTCACTCATACAAATAAAAGAAGGCGAGACAGAAAGTAAGCTTTAATAATTAACAGTGTTGTCAAATTGTCGGAAGTAGAACTTATGTGTAAAAATATGACTTTTATCACCGTTATAAAAGAATAATTGATGTTTCGTGATCTAGAAAATTGATCATATATCTTTATGCAATAATTTGTTGCTCTTTGCTTAACTGATCTGATTTTTAAAATATGTTGTGATTTTTGAAGACATATTACTTTTTCTAACAGTTAGGATCGTTGCGGAATCAACGTATTTATGTTGACACGAAAAATTTGCTTCTTTTTTTTCTTTCTTATTTTTATTTGTCCTGTTTCTTCAGCAGAGAACTATGCCTTGTTGGTTGGTATCAACAACTACCCTGACGATATCAGCCCACTACGCTATTGTGTCGCCGATGTCTTATCTTTTCGTGATGAGTTAATTAATTTGGCTGGGTTCAAAAGGGATAAAATACTTCTAATGACTGATGATACCAAAGGAAATATGGAGCCAACTCATATTAATATCATCATGCAATTAGGCCTTTTAGCCAAACAAATTCAGCCTCCAGACACCTTTATTTTTTACTTTTCAGGGCATGGTATTGCCAATGAAGTTGGCTCTTTTCTTTTGTCCTCTAATAGCAATATTGTGACTCAAGACACGTTAGAGATGAGCGCAGTTCCCTTAGATCGTGTCAATAAAATTCTATCTTCTCTTAAAGCACAACAATTATTGGTAATTATTGATGCCTGTCGTAACAATCCGGAAGCGAACCGCGGCATTGAAGATAACTTTTTGACTGATAACTTTTCTAAAGGGTTTCAAATTCATCGTCGCAATCTTGATAATCATCAGCCTCGAGTCAGTGCTATCTTTTATGCTTGTAATGTTGGTGAGAGGGCTTACGAATGGCCAGATAAAGGTCATGGCGTTTTCAGCTATTATCTGCTACAGGGGTTGAAAGGTGAAGCCGCTAACGAGAAAGGTGAAGTTACCATTACCGATTTGGCAGACTACACGCAAAACAAGGTACTGAATTGGGCTAAAACTTACCGGGGAAAAAAGCAAACGCCATGGTTGAACCTAACAGGTGAAACTAGATTAGTTTTGGTCGATAAGATAAAGCCAAGATTACCATCAAATGATGGTTCCAGCGTAACTGATCCGGAACTTGAAGCCTGGAAAATCGTAAAAGACTCAGCCAATATATTAGATTTTGAAGATTTTTTGTCTGTTTTCCCCGATGGAGATCTATCGGATGTAGCACGACTGAAAATCAAGAAACTAGAGAGAGTAATTAAACCTCAGCAAGTAACCAAGCCCCTTTCTCAGCAAATACAGGCGGAACTAGATTTAGCCCGACAACGATTTAATTTAGCAAAGAAGAATAATGATACTGTTGCACAGGTCATATATCGTCAAAAGGAAGCACAATTATTAGCGAAACTGCGTCAAGCTGAAGCAAAGGAGAAGTTAGAAAAGCAGCGCAACTGGCACAATTCTAGATTACGACAACCATATCGGACCGGTTCTCAAAACCAGTCCGATATGGTTCTAATACCGGCCGGTCCGGCCACATTATCTTTTTATCTGGATAAGTATGAAGTCACCAATGCCCAATATAATCGATTCGTACAGGAAACTGGACACCGAAAGCCTTACTACTGGGATGATGAATACTTCAACCAACCGAACCAACCCGTTGTAGGCGTTAGTTGGTATGATGCATCAGCTTATGCAAGATGGATTAACAAACGTCTGCCTTCTGAAAATGAATGGGAATGGGCAGCTCGTGGTGGTTTAAAAAACAAGCAGTATCCTTGGGGAAATCAGGAACCTAATACTAGTCGGGCCAACTACGGCCGTGATGTAGGAAAATCAAGTCCTGTCGGTAGTTACCCTGCCAATGGGTACGGATTGTACGATATGGCAGGAAATGTTTGGGAATGGTGCCATGACTGGTTTAGCCTTGACCGAGATGGAAAAGTAGTACGTGGTGGTTCTTGGTACAGTTATACTTATTCTCTGAGTGTAGAGAATCGAAACCAACTCAATCCTGATAGTCTAGATAACTTCTTCGGGTTTAGATGTGCCTCAGAATCAAATTAAAATAAGTGCTTGCATATTATTACTTGTCTGTGCTTTTACCTCTACTAGCAAAATAACTAGTTAGTCAAGCATAAAATGGCTTCACTTGGTCGGTTGGCGGTTCAAATTCAATCCGTTCTTTGTCTGCTATGGCGTGGTAGTCGGAGATCCAATGATTCAACCAATCTCTCATATAGAAGGTTGAGGTATTTCTGTAATGGATTATCTTAGAGACTTTAGTAACAAAGTCAAAAATAAACTGTCAGAGCAAGATCAATCAACCCTGCAATATGAACAAAAGAAAAACGAGTGGGTGAAATTACAAATAGAAAACCAAAGTTTATATCATGATTGGAAAAATATGATGTTAGACCAGGAACCTGAGAGATGGTCAGATATCAACAGTTCCAACAGAAGCAGTCTGCCTTTCGAGGAATATGGATATTTACCTTTTCATGAACACTTAAGGCTTGGGTATGAAATATACGATCGGGATATCAAAGATTTTAAGAAGTATCTAAAAGAACAACATACCAATTCAAATGGCTGATGGAAGTCTCGAAAATTACAAATCAATCTTGAATCAGATTTGATATTATTACCCACCAAGAATGGTCAAAATCCTATCTAATTCCCCCTAATTGTATTAGTCGAACATTACACCTTGACTCATACAATTTATTCCAATTTTTTCGTTGTTTATAATTCGTTTAGTAAATTTAAATAAGAGATCAGATCTGGTAGGAACAAGACTAATCTTCGATCTCGCTTGTCGCGATCTATTCTAGATTTTCTGGTTGTTCCAAGGTAAGAATTTGTCTAGCGGGTATGTTATTCAATATTTGTTCACTTCCATCTGGCCAGCGAATGTTGACCTCTTCCACTACATCCACATTTCCAAGACCAAAGTGAAGACGAATGTCGTTACTAACGAGGTAGCTAGATCCACTAATTACTTCACTCGTTTGAGTTAATCCATTTATATTTATTCTTATTCTTGCACCGATAGCATCTGTATTTTTACTTTTTCCAATAAGGCGAAACATAATCCAAGATTTGAGGTTGCCTAGATCGTTTCGAAGTATAACAGTCGGCCGGTTAGATTGGCAGACAATCAAGTCAAGGTCTCCATCATTGTCAATATCTCCACGAATTAGACCACGAACGACATAATTAGCTGGTAGAAGGTTTGTGCTAAATTTTCTTTCTTCAAATTTTCCACTTTTATTATCGAACATCTGAAGTGGCTGAACATAAGTCATGGTCGTATCGATTAAATGGACATTATCCCAAATATGTCCGTTTCCAACTACCAAATCCGGCCATCCATTGTGATCATAATCCATAAATAGTGTACCAAAGCCAAGTAAATGAAACGAAGGTTTTGCCAATCCTAAATCAAAAGACAAGTCTTCAAAATAGCCAGTTCCATCGTTAACCAAAAGGCAATTTGCTTCAAGAGAGAAATTTGTTACCCATAAATCAACATCTCCGTCATTGTCATAATCTCGTGCGTCAACTCCCATAGAGGCATTGATTAATCCCTCCCCATCATAGGCAACCCCCCTTAATACTCCCTCCTCAACAAAAGTACCATCTTTCTGATTGATATATATATTGTTTTTGTTCATATCATTTGCAACATATATATCAATCCAATTGTCATTATTCAAGTCTGAGCAGACTACACCCAATCCGCGAGAATCAGGTTCATAGATTCCCGCTGAGATAGTGATGTCAGAAAAAGTACCATCCCCATTATTTTGGAAGAGACGGTCACTAACACCAGAATATTCAACTGGCCCGCAGTAAATCGGAATATCCTTAAAGAAACAACGCTTCTCATTCTCTATTTCGTAGCTTACATAGTTGCAAATGTAGAGGTCAAGATCACCATCTGAGTCGATATCGGTCCAAGCCGCACTCGTACTAAAATCTGAACAGATCGCACCAGCTTGTTGGGTAACATCAGAAAAGGTTCCGTTACCATTATTTCGATACAGGATATTTGGTCCAAAGTTGGTCAGATACAGATCGCGAAAACCATCTCCATCATAGTCGCCAGCAATCACACCGAGACCATACTGACTGTCATCTAAACCAGATTTCTCAGTAACATTGATCAGTTGATCACCATCGTTGCGATAAAGTTTGTTTGTTAAGCTCTGGTCTAATTGGGTTATATAATTTCCTTGTACGAGATAGAGATCTAAATCTCCGTCATTATCAAAATCGAAGAGTGCTCCACCACTTCCAATTGTTTCCACAAAATGACGCTCATCCGAGAATCCACTGACGTGGCGAAAATCTAATCCTAATTCTTTAGTAATATCATTGAAATGTTCCGGTTTTGCTGATCCATGGTCAAGGAAATGGAAAAAGAGCAAGCCGAGAACGATCAAAACCCGTGCCAGCCTAAATATTCGAAGGTTAAATATATCTGTTATCACGGTATATTCGGTAGGTAGTGTTTACCGCTCCTAGATTCTTTCTGAAACCGTAATCAGAATCTAGAAGTCAGAGGTCTTGGGTATCTTTGAGGAAGGTCGGACCACACGAAACCCGATAGAATGGCTGGAGTCGAGTGGGAAAAATTTGAATCTCAAGGCCGAACGAAGAAAAATCCGTCCACTATCCCAAGCCCCACCGCGAATTACTCGAGGGTATAGAGTATCACGATGACGCAGGTTGATCGGATTCTGGCTGGGTCCGTTATGGTAAAAATCCGCGTCGTATTCATCCATACACCACTCCCAAACATTACCTGCCATATCTTCTAATCCTTCGGTAGTTGATCCTTTTGGGAATTGCCCAACAGGCATTGGACCATCATATCTTCTGGCAAAATTGGCATGTTGACGAGATCGAGGTGAGCCGTTTCCCCAAGGGTAGGTATTCCTACGTTTACCACGAGCAGCACGCTCCCATTGTGCTTCGGTAGGCAGGCTACCTCCGATCCACTCAGCAAATGCTTGTGCATCAAACCAAGTGACACCAACAACAGGTAATTGCGAACCAGCGAACTTTTCCTCTTGCCAAATATCCTGTCCTTGATTGCCTCGAGGTTTAGGTCGTCTATTTTCTTCCACAAATAACTTATATTGAGCATTAGTAATTTCATGCTTAGAAATATAATAGGTTGGTAGGTAAACCCGGTGTAATGGCTTTTCAGAATCAAATGTGTGTTGTAAGTCCACCATAGCTCCCCGAAAACTAGCTTCCAGATCCAGAGCAGAAACTTCTTCAGTCTCGGAGCCCATCAGGAAATTTCCGGCAGGAACCTCAATCCATTCTATTGAATTCAACACTTCGTGGATAGTTGTGTTAATCTGGGTGGAATCCGTCGCACCCAGATTAACACAAAACCAAAATGGAACTAATCCAAACAGAATCATCAAGGCATAGTTCATTTAATCTACTAATCTGATTGGAGTCGTCCTTTGATAGCTCCCCAAGAGACTGGTAATTTCTGTTTCGGCAAGACTACAAATGGTTCTAGGTTATCCCTGAAATATTCATATTGAATATCTCCTCTCCCTACTGCCTCGCAATTACCGCCGTAGATGCCAATTTCGATCGGGTCTTTCAAATCCATGGTTTTGGTTTCTTCAATCTCATTCCATTCATCACCTTCTTTTTCTTTCCACCATGTGGTAAAGGTTTTGCCTTTCCGAGCTAACCGGATATAGACATCCATCGGCTTTGTAGCTTTAGGTTTAAAACCAGGAGCTTCGTTTTGTATTCCTCCTTCTCTAATTTGGAATTGGAGGATGGCATCACCGCCGCGGCCCCAAAATTTCATAGTAACCCACTCAGGCTTTCCACCTTTACCCAGAGTCGTTTGAGATAGTGCTACGACACCAGAAACAATACTTTGGGTAGCATATTCCATATAAACGTGCGTCTCAACATCGAAATCTCCACTATGTTCCTGGTAAAGTCGATTGGTGGTATCCGCGTTCCATAGATTTCGATTCGGTGCAGCGTCTATGTGAAGC